>LKMJ01005401.1_pt1 | contig 12040 bp, 4 predicted proteins | sample 643391 | NCBI WGS metagenome assembly LKMJ01 (sample SAMN04112250, study PRJNA286221) | soda lake metagenome | biome: soda lake; feature: Kulunda Steppe; material: water; isolation source: sample PL-Br10 brine of Picturesque Lake | place: Russia: Kulunda steppe | collected 2010-07
CACACACACACGCACACACACACACACACACACACACACACACAAACACACACACATACACACACATACACACACACTCACACACAAACACACTCACACACACAGACGCGCACACGCATGCACGCATGCGCGCACACACACGCACACACACACACACACACACACACACACACACGCTGAACGCGCATGTGCGAGCACACACAATCACACACACAATCACACACATACATGTGCAGATGCATATGCACATGCACATGCACACACACGCACGCACATGCACACACATGCGCGCACACGAACACACACACGCACACACGCGTGCACGTACATACATACTCGCTCATACACACATGCACACACGACTACAAAAATGCACAACCCCATACATAAGCTCTTGGACCTGGAATATGCGTGCGCTTGAAACATGGAATGTGTTGAAGTAGATGTTCCTTTGTGTAATGGCAGGCATGATTATGCTCTATTACGTGCTCATTTCAAGCTCGGGAAAATTGAGTCCAGCAGCCATTCCTTTGACCACTTTCTTGCAGAGGAAAGGGATGTTGCTTGCTTCAGCTCTGATGTTACTGCCCCTGCTCCGTGACCAGGCAACTCAATTTGGTGACCGCTGTGTGGTGTCCCTGTGTGCAGACCTTCTATGTCGACCGCCAGCAGCGCTCCTCACGGAGAATGCAAACTGCCCAGAATGCAAGAGGCCCAGGCCCTCAGGCCCCTCCTCGCTTCCCGCCGCCAGAGGTGTTCCGGCCATTGCCCATGCACAGCATGTCCCGCGCCTTCCCAAACCTGGAGAACTGTGAGGTTGTGATTCAGGTGCGCCATCCAAGGGCCAGCGGCTTCATAGTCTGTTTGATGGTGCTTGTCTTGGGAACGTTGTTGAGTCAATGGGCATGCACCGCAAGTTGGGCTGGCTGATCAGGCCAGCAATTTGGCTAGGCGCTACTTGTTCCAACACGGATGCAATTCGTGCGCTGCCCTGAAGTGCACGATGACCTGTTGGAGTTGGAGACAAATGGAAACACGCATTGCTTTGGGCCAATATCTCGGCTCTTGCTTCCTTGACCTACCTATCAGGTGCTCGAGTGCGCTTTGTTTCAGTGTGCCTGTCTCTGCTGCCTGCATTCGTGCTGGCACCTTGACTCCCTTCTGTGCTCACCAGCCCCAGCCGAGTGGCAGGCCTATACAGCTCACAAGCACCGGCACAGTCATTTTGACGGCCTGCTTTCAGAGTGCTGTATAGGGAGTCCCTATTAGGGACAGGACGCGCCCGCTGTAACAGTAAGGATGTCATTGCTCACTGCTCTGATTGGGCATGACATGCTTTCATTACCCTCGCCCGCCAACTCTTCTCTCAAGTTAGACCGACTTCCTCTCTTGTGCTGCGCAATGTAAAGAGGCCTCTGGCCTCCCATCCCAGTGACTTGGTGCGAGAGGCTTGACTTGCAGACGCGGCGAGGACGTGTGCATGCTTGAGCCTGCAGCATATGGGGGTTGGGAATGAGCATGCTGGGGTCAGGTGTGCTGGACAGCGCGCACTCTGAAGTGCATTTGAGGAGGTGCGGTGAGGGGGATGCCAAGGCAATCTATCATTGCTCACAAGCCGCTGACACAATTGCACTCCTTCGCTCCGGCTGTGGCGTGTCTCTTTGGGACTCGCTCAAGGAGGCTACGCCTGCTTTGTGCATAGGAGAAGCTGTGCACAGATTGCCACTGCAGTCTTGAAGCAGCAGCTCCATTGGGGGTTGCCGATGGGGGATACAGTGCTGGTCCCATAATCATTTGGATGCTGCTGCACAAACTCACCAGCCTGGGCCACTCATCCCCATAATCACATGCCACCTCTCGGACCCGCTCTGTCCCTGCTATGCCCCTTGTTCGCCCTCTCAGGTGCGCACTCACTTTATTGCCCCCTCCTGCCCGCCGCCTGTCCCAGGTCAAGCTGCGTGCTATGGCCCAAACCAGACCATGCACTCATGTCTCCATTTGTGCTTGCTCTGCACATAATGCAGGCTGTTGATGAGGGAGAGAAGATTGACAAGGCCAAAGTGAAGAGCGGCATCCAGACGCTGCGTCACTACCGCAAGCTCAAGCAGCTCAGTGAGTAGCAGCTCAGTGACTGGCACCTTTGTGGGTGTGAGCTCAAGCAGCCCAGTGAATGGTATCATGGCTAGTTGGCATCATGACCTGCCAGTAGAACTCATGGCTATCTGCCCTTTCAGCACTCGTGCCAGCCCAGCTTCTTGGTAACTTGCCTTGGCCAAGAAAATACACTGAGCATGAATGTGGATCCAGACACCCCTTTCTAGTGACATATGAGCTTGACGTGCGTCAAGGGACCTCAAAGAGGGACTCATGGATGCCATGTTCTTAGTCGTGGCAGAACTACTTTTTCTAAGCTGGAGGAGGCACTGGTGATTCCGCCCCCTTCCCTGCCCATGCTTGCACCCAAAAGTCCAGTGTGCGCTGCGTGTCTAGCTAGGGCACAAAGAGGGGGGCCTATCATTATTATTTCATCAATTTTGCAACACATGCATTGCATGACTGTCAGTGCTCTGTGTGTCTCTTGCAGGCGTCATCGTGGACGTGCGCAACGGTACTAGTGGAAGCGGTAAGGGCAATGGATGCTGCCCCTGCTACTTAAATGTTTGTGTCAATGTAGCTGCTGGTTGGACTTTGGAACAGTGTGCAGTTCTGTGCACAGAGGCTTGTGTCTCTCAACATTGCATTACGGTTGCAGCAGCACACAAAGGTGACAGCGCAGTTGTGAGGTAGACGAGCACGTACTGGTCCTGCAGAGTTTTCATCACGATTCAACTTAAGAATCAGTGGATTGGGTAGCTCCTTTGATACAACCTGTGTGAAACTCGTCTATTTGCTTTTCAAGATCAATGGCAGTTTGAGTGTTTGTCATTCAAGACGTGTTATTTAAGGTGGTGCGTTGCTGGCTCTGCATGCAAAAGACTGGGTTGGCTATTCCATCATGTCTTGCACCTTTTTGGTATTTCCCCGTGGCGCAGCACACAGGCTGTGTTCATCAAGGGCTTTGCAACCTTCTATTCCTTGGCTGAATTGTTTAAATGGAGAGCTTGCTCTTATTATTGTGTGTAGGTGTGTGCCAGGAGGTACTTGCGGCTCTTGTGGCAGCAGATCCTCCGAATCTGAAGGTGGGTGCATCAAAAAGCACAATAGTCAAAGCAGGGCAACCTCTCAATTCAGAAGCAGCTGTACTTGACAAGGGCAGCTGCGCGGGAGCCAGGTCGACCTACACCTTGAGCTTGACGAATTGATCTCCTGCTGTTTTAGACCTTTCATTGTTTCCTTGCGAATTTGTACCGGACCAATGCCAAGGAAACAAGAGATAAGGTCTGTAACAGAAGGCAGAAAATCAAGTGAACAGAAATGGCCTGGTGCAGAGTAGTATGCATATGCCATGCCTTCCGCATGCCTTGTCACTGCTGCGCTACCTCTAGATCTGCCCTTGCCCTTTTCCTGCGCTCACGGCTTCTCAGGAAATTAACCTCACAGCGCCTCACCCTGTGCCTACTCGAGTGTTCCAACGTTTCATTGAATCCCCACTGGCTGCGCGCCTTAACAGGCTTGAGGTGGGTAACCTGAGGACTAGACACTGACGCACATGTGTTATTGGTGCCGAGTGGTGCTTCATGGTTCTGTGTGTGGTCATATACATGGAGTCCATGCAGAGCACATAGTCTGGCACTCCTGAGAGCACATGTGCGTACCAGGAAGGGATGCTCCGTGGCTACCTAGGGTCACTGCAGAGGGCATGCTGTGAGTATTCAGCAGTAATTGATCCCCATGAGGTGCAGGCACCTGCACTGGACATTTCGCTGCACGAGCCGCGTTGCTGCTCTGCTGCGCAAGGTGATTTGGATGACTGTGGTTGATGGCCTGTACTTGCTTCTGGGAAGGGAGTGCCAGGCCAAAATGTCGAGTGCGCTGCAGACCAGCTCTTGTTTGCCCTTGTAAGGCCATTATAGGCACCACAAGCCATGCGATAATCAGCTGCCACTTGCCACTTGCTGACCTGTAAATTCACTTGCTCCTCTGCAGCTTCTTGGCAACATGGGGGGCAGCCCAGAGTGTGTGGCCTTGCTGCCCCAGCTCAGGTCACTCACGCACCTGGCAGTGGACATCGACATGCTCAAGTGGCATCACCATCACGCACGTAAGGCTGCCTGAACCAGAGGTGCCATGGCTTTAGAGTGGCATGAGTGCTGCGGCCATGGCGTGTCCGCGCGCCTTTCCCACATTGACTCTGCACCTTCTGTGTGCGCATGCATTGTGAAGCCCTTGCGCCCTTGCTGGTGTCAAGGCTTCCATCGCGCCTCTCGCCTTCTTCACGGCTGCTCACAAGAAGGATTGCGTTTATTGGGCATGGATATGGCATTGAACGTGCTTGTCCTCCTGTAGGCAAGCTTGGATCAGCCTTTGCTTTTTTGACCCTATCGTGTGCAGGCTTGCTTACTGAAATCAGCGCGCTTTCCCGGCTGACACACCTGAGTATGCATAACCTGGTGGGTGTATTTCTGGATGTTGGCATCATTCCCCCTATGCCTGCCAGGGTTGGTGCCCATCCTTCCGTCAAAACCAAACCAGCACACTCTCACCCTTGGGGCCCCTCAACCCTTGGGGAAGTCAGTGGTTGAGCAAAAGGCTTGCATCTAACGTATCAATGCTTGGGTTACCGCGAGAAGTTTAATGAAAATTGGGAACCTTAGCTTTCTGACGTCTGTTTTTAAGGAAGCCACTTCTTGAAATGCCTAGCAAAGTACCCAGGTTACATTCAGCGTCTAGTTAGCGTCCAAGTATAAAGACACATGCCACAAACGCGTAGACGACATAATTTGATATTGGTGGCGCTGAGTGAGGCAAATGGGCACCCAGGGAGCTTTGCATCTTCCCAAATCCCAATCTTACATGCTAGTGGAGGAGCAGCAAACAGCATCCATTGCAGCCTGCCCCCCTTCTCCACCTCCCAGGCCCGTGTGTAGACCCCAAAGAAAATGTTGCTGGGCCGAGCAATAGAGGCGTGGGGAGGAGGGGAAGGGGGGCTAAGGGGAGAGCCTTAAGGAGTGTTCTAGGAGTCAGTATAGGTCTCTAAGGAAGATGCTTGCTAGCACGAGTACTTGCTGGCCCGACGTTGAGCCAAAAACGCCTTCTTGAGTGCCAAGGTCGCGATAAATGCAATATTTGAAGGGACTCACGGGCACCAATTACTTGCGAGGACATAAATGATTTTATCTTGTTTCAGGATCTTGCGTTGAGTAAAACATATGATACCATAGGAGCAATACGGTTTTATTTTTTGCTGCTGTTCAAGCAAAGCCCAGCTAAGTGTTAGCTAGCTTTGTAGATTGTCACTAGGAAAGGAAGCTCGCTGCTCGGGCGCCTCTGATTTGGAAGAGGCTGCACAGCGTGCTGGCTATCTCGCCGGCAGGGCGCTGTTAAGGGGTTGGCATGCTCTCACCAGCACGAGCCACCCTCTTTAAAACCATTGCAGCAGAGCTTGGCAAGCTCTCACCAGCACGAGCTGTCCTTTTCAAAATTAGAGCAGCCCAAGAGAGGTCACTGCTAAAATAGTTGCCTTGCCAGAACAGCTGCCTTAGACGCATAATGCATAAGGGTGCAGGCTATGTTACGAGAAGGCTGCTGGCCCATCAGGCTACCTGTGTTGCAGCTGCTGCGGTGTAGGCAACCAACAGTTTGGCAAGGCAAGCTGTGCTCAGAGGCATGTTTTAGGGCCTGGTCTGGACCAGTCCAGCAGCCTGTGTTTGCCCCACCTCAACATGGATTGCCTGGGCCTTGCTGAAGTAAACTGTTTACCTAGCCTGAGCAGTCAAACCCTTGTGACTGACCTACGGCTGACACAAACGAGAGGCTTTGCCCGGCCCAAGAGGGCGATTGAAAGCTTGAAACCTCGGGCTTTGCCCGTACAAACAATCCTGACTTTGAAGTGAGTCAAGGGTTGATGACCTGACATTTAAAGAACGTTACCCGCATATGCCTAGAAGCGTGCGGTGCGCTTGCGAATGTGTCAAATATGTCCTGTCCTCAACAGCCCCATTAATCGCTAGTTCCACGACAACGCACACCACTGCAGGATGCCCTGGAGGATAACAACTCTGAGCTCACCAAGGGACTGTCTGGGCTCAGCAGGTGTGCCTGGTGCCTTGATTGAGGGCTCAGCAGGTCGTGGTTGAGGGTAGGATGGTTGGGGCGAAAGTTCATGGCTCTGGAGGGGCTCTGCAGGTGTGGCTCAGGCGCCCCAAATCCGAAGCCCGTAAGGCAGGGTGCACAAGTAGCAGTCAAGGATGCTTGCAGCGTCGTGTTCCACGATGCTTGATGCCCTGTACGGGTGCTCATGGGCATCCTGTCCAGCCCCCTGTCTGCTACTTTCATGCTGCTATTAATGCAGGTTAGGTTAGGTTAGGTTACATAGCTGTATCTGCCAAACAAGGGCAGCTTAGCTATTAACGCAGACCTCCCAGCGCTGCATGGGAGAGCCCCACATGGCTCACGTCCTACATCTGTACTCTATTCACAGCAACCCAAGCGCCCTGCTAGCTTTCTGCATTTTCATCAGCTTCCTCATGCAGCTCCTGGGACTGGCCTGAATGTGTGAATGCCATGCCGCTGCGCACTTGGCTTCCCTGCCTGGTGTCCATGCAGCCCTGCCTGGCATCCATGCCGCCCTGCCTGCCTGATTTCATGCTGCCCCGCAGCCTGGTGGCCCTGGACCTGCCTGATGTTCTGGACACAATGGTGCTGCCAGTCCACGTGCTGGCACAGCTGCAGGTGGGCTTTGGACGCTCACATGCTGGCAAATGATATAAGGAACTAGGGCAGCTTTGGGTGAGGATGGAAGATCACCATGCCGTCACAGCTACTAGGGAGGCGTAGGCTGTTCTAGGTTGCCATGGGGACCAGAGATGTTCTTTGATCCAGACCAGCATGTGCGGGTGAGCAAAGGAAGACGTACATCCCACAGCAGAGTGCAGCTCACGGCACGCTTGGCCACTGCTTGGCCTTGCAGTATCAGAGTTTTCATGCACAAGAAGAAGAAGGTGCTGGGGAGTAAGGGTGGTTGTGCGGGCAGGCAGCAAAAATGCTAGGGGGACCAACTTGTAACGCCGCCGCCCAGGGGCTTAACTGGTCTGCTTGGTCAATTGCTGGGACTCTGGGTGCATATCAACGTGGCTCCTACCTCACATGTACGCGCAGCCGTCCACCTCTCTGTTGTTTCCTTATCTCAATGTGTGCACCGTGCCTTGGCAAGCAGCGGATGACAATGGCCGGCTATGGTCACCCAGACCTTGCCTGTGTCCCCTCCTGCCTTGGCGTGCAGCGGTTGACAATGCCCGGCTTTGGGCTGCCCAGGATCTCCCAGGTCGCCGACAACACAGATGGGACTGACCCTTCAAACCCGCTCATCAATGCAGTCTCGGGACTCACTGAAGTGCCCCAGCTGACACAGCTTGAGTCCCACACAGCTGCGTGCTTCCTCAACAACAGCATCGAAAACATGGGCGCCATGTTTGTGGTGGGTGCTGTTGTATGCCATGCAAGGAGGGGGCGCCAACTTCTGCAATTGCCACGTTGTTTGCGGTTCGTGTGCACACTGATGCTCACCAAAGGAGTTCATATTGCACCTGTGTTTAATGCTGTGTGCTGACTGCCCAATTGGAGCGCTGTGGCTGCGTGCAACACAAGCCTGGCCACTCCAGCCAGTTGTTCTAGGTGTGCCATCATAGGGTATGTTTTTTTGGAGGGAAAGCCCAAGGAGACGTTTAGATGCTCAACTGCAACTGGCGATCTGTAAAGCAGCAACATTTTCCTTGGATAGGAACAGAAGGAAATTTATAAGCGCATGTACTCGTCCTGCCTCAGCGAGAACCATAAGATGGATTGCTTGCATGCGTGTCCGTGTGAATGCATGCCTACCGCCCAAGAGAGGCGTTGCAAGCTTCAAAATGATGTCACTTGCACGCCTAACCTCCTGCACTCATCACTCAGTCTGTTCCCAGCTCAAATATCTAGACATAGGCGTTAACACAAGTGTATCGTTGCAGCCCTCTTGGGGCTGCTGCTCATGCGCAGCACTCAGGCCTGCTACTATCTCCTGCTGTTTGTCCAGGCTGCCTTCTCTCTGTGCTTGCCTTTCTCGGCATTGTACAAGATGCGCCCATTGCCTCCTTTTAGTAATGTACTTCATGAGTGGAGCATGAGATTGATGCCTGTGGACACCGTACGCACTGTGCATGCACTGTGTCCAATTTGATGCAGGACGAGCTTCAGCATGCCGTGCACTACCCAAAGCTGCGCTCTCTCTCCATAACCTACATCAGGTGCGCAGTCTGTGGATCCAATGCTCACGCAAACACACTCCAAATCTGCAGGGCAGTTTGTGTGTGTTGTTTCCCTGGGCCAGCTCTGCTCTGTTCATGCCTGCCACAGCTGGCTACCCGCGTGCTGTCTAATCCAGATCAGAGTTTGCCTTGATGCGTTGCGGCAAGCTTGGCACATAGTGAGTTTTCTACAGAGAAGACAGATTTATGCCTGATCAAGTTGCAGTCACACATCGGAAAAGATGCCGCTTGGGTGCGTGCTTACGTGTGTGCTTCTCTGGGTGGGACAGACACGCTTTTGATGCATGCCTTCTTCCTCATCATTCAGCTAACCCTTTGTGCCTCATCACACTTCCAGTGCAATGCTGAGGGTGCAGAATAGGATTGTACCCGGAAAGGGCGGTGGTGCTGCCTTACTGATTGGTGTGGCTGCCCATGTGCAGTTGCGTGATGTGCCTTGTCGTGAGGCACCTGGAAAAAGCAGCAGCGACAACCTTAAATCTCATGTGCCTCTGGTTTGGATCGCGTGCTTGCCTGCAGTTGCAGCCTCCTGCCTTGGATCTCCAAGTGCACGGAGCTTACTCAGCTCCGAATAGCCTACTTGGAGCCAAAAGCCTTGCCCGCAGATGCAGCCAATGAGGCTCAATTATTTGAGGTGTGCCCGTTTAAACAACATGCCAGCAAAGTATTGATTGAGTGGTGCCCAATGCTCAAAGGATTGATGCATTGATGTGTGTCACATGAGTGTACTGGCTTGGTGTGCTTTTGGGTTTAAAGTTACATTAATTGTTCTGGTCCTGTGTGTATGATGCATTTGTCTCAGTGTGCCCGTCATTTGGTGAGGCCCAGAACAAAACGTTTGTCCTGAATGCTTGCCATGGGAGGCTGGCTCCCCTCAGATTGCACCGGCCATGCAATCACTGGGGCAGCAGCCCTGGACCCTCGTACCTTCAGCATCAAATGACCCCAGTGCCATCTCGTTCGACTTAGGAGCCACGCTGCCTGGGGCCGCTTCTACACCTCGTGCCTACCTCGTGCTCCTCGCTCTCTGTACTATTTTGCCTTCTGCACCTCTTCTCGTCTTGCCTTCTACACCACTTGCCTGACGCGTGTTCCTCGCTGTACATGCTGCCCTATTCCAGGTACTCCCAGGCCTGGGCGCCTTCATCCAGCAGCTGCTGCTTGTGTGGCAGGGCCACCAGCAGGTGCTCACAAACTTGCAGCACTTGCTGCATTCCATGTTCCCGGACGTGGCACGCCACGGGCTGCCTCCACAGAAGCAGCAGCCAAATCTTGGCGTTGCAGAGGTTCAGCAAGGGCAGCCGGCGCAGCAGGGGTTGGAGCAGCAGCAGCAGCGGCAGCAGCAGCAGCAGCAGGAACCGGGGCAGGGGCAGGAGCAGGAGCAAGAGCAGGGTGTCTTGCAGGAGCAGTCTGGCATGTTGCACAAGCAGCAGCGCCAACTGGAGCACCAGATGCAGTCGGAACTGCGTGCGCTGGAGCAGGCTGAATTGCAGCAGCGGCAGCAGCAGAGGAAGCAGCGGCGGCAGCAGCGGCAGCAGCAGCTACTGCAGCTGTTTGATGATAAGGAGCTGCTGCGCCAGATCAGCATGCAGGACCTGCCGCCGCAGCAGCAGCACAGCCTGGTGCAGGGTCTGCTGCAACAGCTGCGCACGCAGCAGCAGCTGCAGCGCGAGCTGCCTGCCATCTTTACGCAGTCCTCTTCAGACCTGCACCAGCACTTGATGCACCAGCTGCAGGTTCTGCACCACATGTTCCACGGCCAGCAGCAGCTGCTGGCAGTCCTGTACGAGCACCAGCAGCAGCAGCTGCGGCAGCTGGGCAAGAGCAGGCTGCTTGTAACGCAGCCGCGCACTGTGAGCCGCATGCTGGAGCTGCAGCAGCAGCAGCTGCAGCAGCAGCGAGACGAGCTGGGAGGTGCGCCTTTGCCGCAGGGGCAACAGCAGCAGCAGCAGGGGCAGGGGCAGCGGCAGGAGCAGTGGCAGCAGCGCCTGCCTTTGCCGCTGCAGGAGCTCCAGATGGGGCCGGGCGGCGTGCTCGTGCGTCACGACGGCAGCGAGCTGCTGAGCCTGTCAGGCATGGCCAAGCTTGAAGAGTTCTCGCTCATGCGGTCCATGCCGCTGCTGCAGGTGCGCCCGTTAGCAGCGCCCAGGCTAGCACAGGTGTCTGTTTGGGCCCCTTGCACCCAGGGGGGCTGCTACACCCGTGCTCCCGCAGCAAGCAGTCTGTGTGAAATTGTGCGTGTGTGTGTGTTTGTGCATGCTGTTGCCCTCATGCGAGCAGGCTTTGGTGGTCCCCTAGCGCCCTTCGGGGCTGCTGCCCAGCCTCTGCCCCTGTCTGTGTGAGTGGATGAGTGTGTGCATGTGCGTGTGTGTCGCTGCTCTGTGGATACGCGCCTTGTTGTGCGGCACCATTCTGATAGAGCTCAGAGCCCTGGTGCCCTCGTGCGTGCCCCCATCTAATGCTCTGTTGCTACTTAGTCTGCATTACTGGTGAGCATTTGGCAAAGATGCCAAAACTCTGAAGCCTCATGCATCCCCTTTTCTTGGGAGAATGCGCCACACTGTGCGCGTCCGGCATGACCGCCTGCTCCGGTCACGCCAGCCCTCGATCTCTCTCCTGCCGCCCCGGTGATACCTTACTTTGCAACAGCGTGGGTTTGGCAGGTGGGAAGGGTGCGCACGAGCACACCAGTTTTCGTGCGAGTGCCTTACACAAGTCGCCCACAATGTGCATTTGCACATTGCTGTGAGCAGGGCAGTGCGGAGCCTGCCCACTAGGGGCATTCAAATGACACTGGACAGGGCAGTATGGAGCCCGCCCTCTAGGGGCATGCAACCAACACTGCAGACAAGCAGCACGTAGCCCGCCCACTAGGTGCACGCTCAAATCACTCATTGCTCCTCATCAATCCCTCTCATGTCCGCATGCACAGCTGCAGCAGGCTGGCTTCCTTTTCCCGCTTCTTCTTTGGTGCCTTTTGAGCCTGCCTCTCGATCTCAGTGAAGGCTCTCCTGGATGCGACCATATCCCTTCACCCATGGTACTCACAAAGCAATGTATAGATCCTCCTCACTTTTGTTCCTGCGGCCTTGCTTTTATGTTCCTCAATTGCCCCTGCCTTAGGGGCCTTGCGATCCACCTGGCCTTTGGAATAATGTAGCAATCGTCGACTTTTATGCTTGTAAAAAATTGTTTGTGTGTGTCTAGTGTGGTGTGTAGGGCCTGGGTGTTGTGAAGGCAGCGCGTGAGGTGTTTGACTTTCGCCATCACCTTGCATTCACACCACCTCTTCTCAGCTGTGAACAATACAAGGGACAGTGCAGTATGGAGTGGACCCGCAGCCTCCACAGCATCAGTCAAGTACATTTGTGTGAACACGTGCACCAAACCCGCACGCAGGCCCCTTGCTGTGCACACGTGCAAAGTCATGTGCACGCACACTTACACGTACAAGTGCGCACGCGCGCGCACACGCGGGTGCACATGGATACACGCACTCGCACTCGCACGCGCAGGCTTCCGCCGCGTTCCGTGGCACGCTGTGCACCCTTATGCTGTCTAGCTGGAGGCACTGCCTGCGCCGCCTCTCCCTGGTGAGCGCGCACCCCGTCACCCTGCATGACCCCCCCCCCCCCCCC
>LKMJ01005403.1_pt1 | contig 12039 bp, 11 predicted proteins | sample 643391 | NCBI WGS metagenome assembly LKMJ01 (sample SAMN04112250, study PRJNA286221) | soda lake metagenome | biome: soda lake; feature: Kulunda Steppe; material: water; isolation source: sample PL-Br10 brine of Picturesque Lake | place: Russia: Kulunda steppe | collected 2010-07
AATTGACTGATACGGAGTATCACGGAATCCCGAGAGGAACGTACCGGTCACCGGTACGTACTGGTGTGTCCCGACGCTCCCGACGCTGAACGCAGTCGTGAGGATGCCACTTTTGAGCCTGCCGGGCGAACTGTGTCCATGCTCACGTTACAACTGGACGACTTTATGCTCGAACTCAAAGACGGCGCGATCAAGAACGTCGGCCCGTCGAACAAGACCGCGACCGCGAAGCTGTTCGACGTCGAGCAGGCAACAGCGCGGGAGTTCGGAGACAAACGCGTCAAACTCGTCTTCGAGGACGCCGAGGGGAGCGAAATACAGGTCGCGCTGTTTCCCGAGGACGTCCGTGCGATCGCTGAGGATATAGAACGACTGGAGGGAGAGAGTCCGGTCTTCGAGTAGTCGACGGGAGCGCTCCCGAGTCACACGACGAGAGAGTTTCGACAACAGTTTTAGGGCGGGGCTATTCAATTCGATCAAATGAGCAACTGTATCATCTGTGGCAAGCCCGTCGATGGGCTCGTCTGTAGCACACACGAAGAGGACGTCGCGTTCGAGTTCCGTGGGAACTCCCCGGATCAGCTCACGCCGAACCGGTATTACAAGGGACAGGTCGACGGCTTCGCCGAGTTTGGCGTCTTCGTCAACATCGGCGACAGTGTCACCGGTCTCCTCCACCGTAGCGAACTCGACCAGCGACTCGACAGCCTCGACTGGGATACCGGCGACGACATGTACGTCAAGGTCAAATCGGTTCGCGACAACGGCGACGTCGACCTGGGCTGGTCGATCCGGCAGGAGGACCGAGATTTCCGCGGCCGACTGATTGACGCACCGAGCGGCGACAAAAAGTACGACGAGGACGAGTCGGGAAACGCCGATAAGTCGTCGGCAACGGTCGACGACGACACAACACCTGACGCGACGGAGACGGCGGACGAGACGGTGACCCCGAACGGTGGCACGACGCAGGTCGAACAGCAGACCGAGGACGCGACGACAGCAGTCGACGAGGCAGTCGAGACACTCGTCGACGAATCTGCGGAGGCTGACGAGGATCCGGATGCGGACCTGGGCGACACCGAACCGGATACCACCGAAACGACGGACGAATACGTCGAAGCGGAGACGATCGAACGCTCCGAGATCGACACGCTCGGAGACAGAGTCAGCGACCGGGTCCGGATCGAGGGTGAAGTCGTGAGTGTCCGGCAGACCAGTGGACCGACGATCTTCGAGCTGCGAGACGAGACCGGCACCGTCGAGTGTGCCGCCTTCGAGCAGGCGGGCGTTCGCGCGTACCCCGAGATCGAGACCGACGACTTCGTCAGGCTCGACGGCGAGGTAGAACTCCGCCGTGAGGAACTGCAGGTCGAGACCGAGGCCCTGATGGAACTGACCGGCGGCGAGCGAGCGGTCGTCGAGGAGCGACTCCGCGACGCGCTCTCGGAGGCCGCCCGACCGGATGAAATCGACCTGCTGGCCGACCACGACGCCGTCGAAGCAGTCGAGGACGGCATCGAAGCCGCCACTACGGCGATCCGCCGCGCCATCATGGTCGGTCGACCGATCGTCGTTCGGCACAGCGCAACCGCCGACGGCTACGCGGCCGGTGCCGCGCTCGAACGCGCAGCGCTCCCGCTGATCCGCGAGGAACACGACCGTCAAGATGCGGTCTACAACTACTTCAACCGACGACCGCTCGAAGGCCACATCTACGACATGGAGGCCGCCACCAACGACGTGACGAACATGCTGGAAGCCCGTGAACGACACGGCGAGCAGCTTCCCCTGGTCGTACTTGCGGACGTCGGCAGCACAAAAGAGTCCAGAGACGGCTACGAGCTACTGGACGTCTACGACGTTGAACGCGTTGTGATCGACACTCACGCGGCGGACGAGGGCGTCGACGCGGCTGTCGACACGTTCGTTTCCGCAGAGGATGTCACGACGCCCGCGATCGCAGCGAACGTCGCTGCGGCGGTCAACCCCGACGTTCGAGCGGATCTCCAGCACGTCCCCGCCGTCGGCTACTGGGAGGCCACGCCGGAGGCGTACGTCGACCTCGCCAGCGAGGCAGGCTACGACGCCGACTCCGTCCGTGAACTCCGCGAGGCCATCGCGCTGGAGGCGTTCTACCAGACCTACCGCGACAAGCGCGAACTGATCACCGACCTGCTGTTCGAGCGCGCTGAGGGGCTCGCCGGACACGTCAGCGAGCAGTTCCGCACGAAGCTCGACACCGAGATCGAGACCGCCGAGCGGAACCTCACTACCCGCGAGGCCAACGGCGTCCACTTCGCCGTCCTCGATACCGACGCGTACACCCACCAGTACGACTTCCCGACGACGACGCTACTCGTCGACGCGCTCCACCGCCGCGAGAGCGAGGAGTTGGGAACGCCGCTCGTGACGCTGGGCGTCGACGACGACGAGATCCACGTTCGTAGCTCGGTCGGCCTCGACGTCCGCGAGATCGCCGAACAGGCTTCCAAACGTGCCGACAACGCCGCAGTCTCCGCGGTCGGCGGCCGCGACGGCCATATCGAGTTCCTTGCAGGCGGCCGTGACGACGTGCTCGAAGCCGTCATCGCATCAATTGCGAGCGAGCTGTAACCAGTCGATACCCTTATTCGCCGCAAGTCGCTTTGATCGGGTAATGAGTACCGAGTCGGACGCCACGGAAAGCGAGGCGTTCGAGAACGCCTGTGCGGAGCTGGTCGATCGAATTCTCGCCGGGGAGATAGAGCGAGACGACCTGGAGAGCGCCAAGCTCGATGTCTGCTCGGAATACTCCTCGCCGAAGGTGCCCAAACATACTGAGCTGCTGGACTACGCCCCCCAGGAGCGCCGCGAGGAACTGGAGGCCGTCCTGCAGCGCAAACCCGTCAGAACTGCCTCGGGCGTTTCGCCGGTGGCGATCATGACCAGCCCGCACAACTGCCCACACGGGAAGTGCCTGTACTGTCCCGGCGGGCCGGGCTCTGAGTTTTCGAGTTCGCAGAGCTACACGGGTCACGAACCCGCTGCGGCCCGCGGCGAGCAAAACGACTACGACCCGTACGGACAGGTAACCCTGCGGCTCCACCAGCTGCGAGAGATCGGCCATCCGGTCGACAAGGTCGAGTTGATCCTGATGGGCGGGACGATGACCGCCCGGAGCCACGACTATCAGGAGTGGTTCGTCAAACGCGCCCTGCAGGCGATGAACGACTACGATCTGGAGAGCGAACCGGCACCCGCCCAGGAGGAGAGCTTCGCGCCCGATCCCACGGAGGTCGAGTTCGAGTATCTCGAAGACGTTATCGCGAGAAACGAGACCAACGAGATCCGCAACATCGGAACGACCTTCGAGACCAAGCCGGACTGGTGTGACCCCGAGCAGATCGATCGGATGCTCGACCTCGGCGGCACGAAAGTCGAGGTCGGCGTCCAGACGACCTTCGAGCGAATCAACCGCGAGATGCACCGGGGCCACGGCGCGCAGGCGTCGATCGACGCCAACCGGCGGCTTCGGGACGCCGCGTTCAAGGTCGGCTTCCACATGATGCCCGGCCAGCCCGGAATGTCCCACGAGATGTGCATTGAGGACTTCCGTCGCCTGTTCGAGGACGAGGAGTGGAAGCCCGACTACCTGAAGATCTACCCGACGCTGATCGTCCGCGGGACCCGGACCTACGACATGTGGCACGACGGCGAGTACGATCCGCTCACGAACGAGGAAGCCGCCGAAATCGTCGCCGAGATCATGTCGATGATCCCACGGTACACCCGGCTCCAGCGCGTCCAGCGGGACATCCCAGCGGACTTCATCGACGCGGGCGTCTGGAAGTCTAACCTCCGTCAACTCGCCTGGAAGGAGATGGACAGACACGGCTGGGAGTGTGAGGATATCCGCTCTCGCGAGGCGGGCATGAACGACGAGGAGCCCGAAAACATCGAACTCGACGTGATGACCTACGAGGCAAGCGGCGGGACGGAACACTTCATCAGCTTCGAAGACTTCGAGAAGGACATTCTGGTTGGCTTCTGTCGACTACGGTTCCCGAACGATCCCGTCCGGCGGGAGCTACAGAACACCGCACTGATCCGTGAACTCCACGTCTACGGCAGCGAGGCGGCGATCGGTCAGGATGCAGCGGGCGACCAGCACCAGCACAAGGGCTACGGACGACGACTGATCGAGACGGCCGAAGAACTAGCCGCCGACGCAGGCTACAGCAAGGTTAGCGTTATCAGCGGCATCGGTGCCCGGGAGTACTACCGGGAGAAACTCGGGTACTATCAGGACGGCCCGTACGTGAGCAAGCGGCTGTAGCGAGCGTTCCGGGACGACGAGCACCGCGAGTCGTCCGGAGCGAGCAGTTTTTGGCCGAGATTTTTCGAGGAGTGGTGGGGAGCGAAGCGTGGCCACCCGACGAGGAAAAAGGTCGCAGTGAGGGGCCGTACGTGAGCAAGCGATTGTAGCGAGCGTTCCGGGACGACGAGCAACGGGAGCCTTTCTGAACGAGCCGTTCAGTCGGCCATCGCCTCGATCCGGTCGTGGACGCTTGCCCCGGCATCAAGGAGCGTCGTTTGGGACCCTGCCTGAAACTCGAACGATACCGTCGTTCCGCTGGAATCCTCGGTGTCGAACTGAACTCGTCCGTCGTGAAGCTGTGACACCCACCTGACCAGCCATAGACCGACGCTGCTGGAGTGGACGAGGGCAGTCTCTTCGCCTGCATCGAGTGACCGCAGTTCCTCATCGGGGATTCCCGGACCGTTGTCTTCGACGACAAGCGTGACCGCGCCGTCGATCCGATCCAGTGAGATGTGGATCCGACGAGAGGCACTATCGTTGTGTCTGACCGCGTTTTCGAGGACCTCACGGACGGCGTACCGGATCGACTCGTCGCATTCGATCCAGGCCCGGGAGGGGAGCTCAGTCGTAATATCGACGACAGCACTGCCCGACTCGGCGTGTTCGACTTCGCTCTCGACGATTTCGACAAGTTCGACGATATGCTCGTCGCTGAGCGTCGGATCGACACTTTCGAGCATCTTCAGCTTCTCGCTGATTGCCGTAATTCCCTCTGCGGTCTCATGGACGGCTTCAGCGTGTTCCCGGTCCGTTTCACAGTCCAGACGCTCGGTAAGGACCTCGGCGTACCCCTGTATCACGTTGATGTCGTTCCGAATGTTATGTCGGAAGACCCGGTGGAGCACCTGCAGTTGCTCGTTGGCCGTTTTCAGCTTGGTCTGAGCGGTCGACATCTGCTGCTGGTGGACGGTCGACAGCAGATAGATGAGAACTGCGGAGAGTCCGATGAACGTCCAGGCCTTCGCCAGCCCGATGGGGGTCGGCGCTGCCTGCGAGGCGAAAGCGGCCGCCAGCAGCAGGTCTGTCGTGGGAACCCAGACGACCCCGAACAGCAAATACCCGAGAGAGACCTTCAGCGGAGACATACTGATCAGGGACTGGAGGCGACTCATACACGATATCACCGGTTCGATGCCTATAACCATGGCGACTAGTAATAAATACACAGAAACGACAAACGTCAGAGTTAATAATATTGTCCAGGTAAATAATAATGCTGCCGCTGCGGTCCCACAATACTACCCGTGAACGAACCACACGAGCTCCACGAAAACGAGAACGACCAGCACCTCGTCGAGCTCCGCGCGATAATTGAAGAGTACGACGACGACGCCGACGAGTGTACTATTTTCCCGTCCGACGTCCCGGACGAGCGGGAGACAACCACCTGGATCTCGGCGAAAGCGGGGTCGTTCGTACCTCTCGAGGATCAACGGTAATCAGATCGATTTCCCCATGCTGGCGGGATTATCCGTAGGAATCCCGACAGTTTTTATCAGTGCCGTCGTACAGGCAACTCATGAACGAGCGTACCGCAGAGCGGTTCCACGAGAACGCTGTCGGGATCGCGTCGGTGGCCGTTACCGGGACGTGGCTGGCGATGATGTTTCTGATTCCCGGTAGCATGGCCTGGCTGGCGTTTTTGCTCTTTGGCTACATCGTTATCGTCCCCGTGACCGCGATGCTGTTCGGCGACGAAGAAGAGATGGAAGAATGGGTCGACGAGTTTGACAGCGAAGAATCGACGGATGAGGACGACGAGCCACAGGCCGAAAGCGCACTCGAAACCCTTCGGGACCGGTACGCGTGCGGTGAGCTGACGGACGAGCAGTTCGAGCGGAAGCTAGAGCGCTTGCTGGAGACGGAAACGCTCGAAGACGTGGAAGACAGACAGCGGCGCATGGAGCGCGAGTCGGAGTACGAGCGGTGAACGCATCACGCGGAGACTCACACCGCGAGCGCGACGTCCACGACGAGCATCACGCCGAACCCGGTGAGGAAGGTGAGCGTCGCCAGATCGGCGTAGCCGTGGCCGTGGCTAGAGGGAATCATCTCCCGGAAGACGACCGCGACCATCGTTCCGGCCGCAAAACCGGCGGCCGCGGGGAAAAGCCCCGAGATAACCGTAACGAGGCCGAACCCGAGGGCCGCCGCGATCGGTTCGGGGACTGCACCCGAAAGCGTCGTGTAGAGGATGGTCTTGCTCTTCGAGAGCCCCGCCCTGTCGGCGGGGACGGCCATCGCGAAGCCGTCAGGGATGTTCTGGACACCGATTGCAATGGCAAGAGCGACACCGACGGCGTCGAAGCCGCTAGCAAAGGCGATCCCGATGGCCAGTCCCTCTGGGATGTTGTGGATGGTGATCGATCCGGCAATTAACACTGCCTGTCGCCAGTTTTCGACGTTCTGGAGCGTGATGTCGTCGTCAGTTCCGTGAGCTACTGGCCCGCGAAAGTAAAGGTGAACGTGCGGTAGCACCCTGTTGATACCGAGCAGCGCGACACCGCCGACCAGGAAACCGCCCAGTACCTCGCCGATGCCGCCGAGTTCGAGGCCGGGGACGATCAGGGCGAACACGGCTGCGCCGAACATGATCCCCGCCGCCATCCCGACCGCTCCGTCGTAGGTTCGGTGACTGATCCGCCCGGTGATCAGAATCGGGAGCGCTCCGAGCCCCGTGGCAGCGCCCGCGGCGAGCGCGATCAGCGTGACTTCCAGCAGTGAGACCATCGATACTATCGCTTGACAGTTCGTGGGGAGATGACTTCAGTGTCCCCGTGGAGCGACACGCATTTTTGCCCCCGGCAAGACCTGTGGGTATGGACCAGAAGCAGGAGCTGACGAGCGTCGACCTCGCAGCTCTCGTCTCCGAGTTCGGAGCCTACGAGGGCGCGAAAGTCGACAAAGCCTATCTCTACGGCGACGATTTCCTCCGGCTGAAGATGCGGGATTTCGACCGTGGCCGCGTCGAGTTGCTGGTCGAGATCAGCGACGTCAAGCGCGCACATCTCGCCGCGCCCGAACACGTCCCCGACGCGCCCGGTCGACCGCCGAACTTCGCGATGATGCTCCGGAACCGGCTTTCGGGAGCGGACTTCGCCGGGGTCGAACAGTACGAGTTCGACCGGATCCTCAGCTTCGAGTTCGAGCGAGACGACGAGAACACCACCATCATCACCGAGCTGTTCGGGCCCGGCAACATCGCGGTCGTCGACTCGAACCGCGAAGTGGTAGACTGTCTGGACACCGTCCGGCTGAAATCCCGCACCGTCGCCCCCGGTGCACAGTACGAGTTCCCGGAGTCGCAGGTCCACCCGCTCACGATGTCCTACGAGGCGTTCGTGGCGATCATGGACGACTCCGACTCCGACGTCGTCCGGACCCTCGCAACACAACTTAACTTCGGCGGCCTCTATGCGGAGGAACTCTGTACCCGCGCAGGGATCGAGAAGACGACTGACATTGGTGACGCTGACGAGTCGGTGTACGAACCGCTGTACGCCGCTATCGATGAGCTCGCGATCGAACTCCGAACCGGCGGCAGAGATCCGCGTGTGTATTACGAGGAGACGGAGGACGGCGGGAGCCGACGGCGCGTCGACGTGACGCCGGTACCCCTCGAGGAGTACAGCCACCTCGAAAGCGAGGCGTTCGACACGTTCAACGCGGCGATCGACGACTACTTCTACGAACTCGATCTGACCGAGGAGGAGGAAAGTTCGGGCGAGACACAGCGGCCCGACTTCGAGAGCGAGATCGAGAAACAACAGCGGATCATCGAACAGCAGGAGGGCGCGATCGAGGGCTTCGAGCAGGACGCCGAGGCGGAACGCGAGAAGGCCGAATCGCTGTACGCCAACTACGATCTGGTCGACGAGGTGCTCTCGACGATCCAGTCAGCACGAGACGAGGACGTGCCGTGGGACGAGATCGATGCGACGTTCGATCGGGGCGCGGAGCAAGGAATCGCAGAGGCCGAAGCCGTCCGGCGGCTCGACGCTGACGACGGGTTCGTCACCATCGACATCGACGGCGTCGACGTGCGCCTCGACGCGAGCGAGGGCGTCGAACATAACGCCGATCGGCTGTATCGGGAGGCAAAGCGTATCGAAGAAAAGAAAGAGGGTGCGCTGGCTGCCATCGAAGACACCCGCGAGGCGCTTGAAGACGTCAAGCAACGCCGCGACGAGTGGGAACGGCGACAGGAGCAAGACGACACGGACGAAGACGGCGAAGACGAGACGGACCGTGACTGGCTCTCGATGCCGTCGATCCCCGTCCGTAGCTCCGAGCAGTGGTACGAGCGCTTCCGCTGGTTCCACACGAGCGACGGCTTCCTCGTGATCGGCGGCCGGAACGCGGACCAGAACGAGGAACTGGTGAAAAAGTATCTCGACAAGGGCGACCGCTTCTTTCACGCACAGGCCCATGGTGGTCCCGTGACGATTCTCAAGGCCACCGATCCCAGTGAGGCGGCACGGGACGTGGACATCCCCGACTCCAGCGAGCACGAGACCGCACAGTTTGCCGTCTCCTATTCGTCGGTGTGGAAGGACGGCCGGTATTCGGGGGACGTCTACGCAGTCGACTACGATCAGGTCTCGAAGACGCCCGAGAGCGGCGAGTTTCTGGAGAAGGGCGGATTCGCAATCCGTGGCGACCGAGAGTACTTCCGGGATGTCGAGATCGGTGCCGCGGTCGGGATTACCTGTGAGCCGTCGACGCGTGTGATCGGCGGGCCACCCGCCGCTGTCCGCGAACACGCCGAGATCGTGGTCGAGGTCGAGCCGGGCCGGTACGCACAGGGCGACGTAGCAAAACGTATCTATCGACAGTTCCGCGAGCGCTTCGCGGATACCTCCTTCGTCCGCAAGGTCGCGAGCCCCGATCTGATCCAGCACTTCCTGCCGCCGGGCGGGAGTCGGATGCTGGACGAGTAGGCCCCACCGGCTTTGTTGAAATTCTCAAACGATGACAGATATCTGGGATCGTGCTGAATACAGAGCGCACATATCACAGATGCAGTTCACAATGAAACGGCTTGGACCGGTCTTCATTGCTTAGCCGACGGATCGATGTCTTCCGGTGTCGTCGCGTCAGCACAAACGTTCTTTTGTATCTCAGTCGAAATACACGTATGCCCCTCGGGTCGCACCTCTCGGTACGGTTTGCTGACTTCGGGTCACGATCGCTGGTGTTGCACGCGTTAATGGCAGTCGGATTCGTCGGAGCCGTAGTATCCGGGCTATTCGTGGACGGTCAGATCGGAACGATATCGATGGTCGCGTTTATCAATTTCACTGCAGGGATGTGGATCGCTCAGGCGATTCACTCCCTCGGGAACGCCGCGACCGACGACGAGTATAACGGGATCCTTTTCGAGGTTCTCGATCGTGTCTAGCGAGACGGGGATTCCCATTGGTCGGTTCGGTCGAACGGTGGCCCTGATCAGTTTCGTAACCGCGGTTTTCCTGTTACTCACGGCCAGTCGGCTCGAGGGTGAAGCCTTTCAGATCGGCGCGGTTGCAATCGGAAGCGTGGCGATGATCACGGCAATGCTCGGCTTTTTTATTGCTGTCGGAGACACCGCGGGGGAGTAACCCGCCGCTTGGTCAACGAATAGAACAATTACTCCGATGCCCGACCTCGAATACAACAGAGTTGCCTGTTTTTCATTTATCACCTTCGACAGTTCATACCAACAGTGGACGTAGTGACTATCTCCTCTATATTCAGCACGCCGTTATGTCAACTCCCGATATTATCAACAGAACTGGCCGACCAGACAGTTTCTGTTACTCGTCGCCTTGATTCGGCACCCACATGTGCACCGTCGTCCCATCGTCGGTTATCTCGAAGTCGACCTCGCCGCCGAGCACTGCGACGACCCAGCTAACGAGCCAGAGCCCGAGTCCGCTTCCGTGGTAGAGCTGTGAGTTCTCTCCGGCTTCGATCGCCTCGATCTCGTGATCGGGGATTCCGGGGCCGTCATCCGCGATTCGGAAATCAACGCCACCCGAGGCGCTCCTTGCGGTGATCCCGAGCCGTGGTTCTGTTGCGTCATTGTGCTGAATGCCGTTCTGGACGAGGTTTTCGATGACAACTTCGAGTTGCTGGGGGTAGGTAGAGACGGTGAGATCCGGCGAGACATCGGTGACGATTTCGGCGGAGGGGTACTCCCGGGCCGTCCGTTCAACGATCCGATCGATCACATCAGCGACTGCGACCCCCTCGATCGTCCGGTCAACTACCGACAGGTGGCGTTCGACGGCGTGTGCTTGCTGGCTAAGATCGACGATCCCCTCGATGACGGTTTCGAGCTCCTCGACACGCTGTCGGCGTTGCTCGGAATCCTCGATCTCGGCCAGCTGGGTGACGTGCCCCTCGACGACGGAGAGTTCGTTGCGCAAGTTGTGTCTGAGAAGCCGGTTCAGCACGGTAATCCGCTGTTGTCGTCGCCGTTTCCCCGTGACGTCCCGATAGACGATGGCATAGCCCATCACGTCTCCGGTCGGTCCTTCGACTCCCGAGCGGTTCGTCTGGAGCGTTCGACCGAGTCGCTCGATCGTTTCGGGGACGTTCGTTGGGTCGTCATCTCCAGTCTCGTGAAGCGTTGACAGCGGCTCACCGAGACACGCCGAGCGGCCGCAGTCGAGCAGTTGACAGGCGCTCTCGTTGATCTGTAATACCGTCCCGTCGGTCGAGACGATGACGACGCCGTCGTCGAGCTGTTGTAGCGCCCTCGCTTCACCGATCCGACGAGTTGCCGGGACGAACTCGAACAGGCGGTGTCTGGCCGCCGCGTACGTCAGGGCGACACTCATTACGCCGAATCCGAGCGGTAACAGTGGCATGGATGGATCGGGTTCGAGCTGCAGGACGTCGATTCCGGCCGCCACGTATGGCGAGACCGATCCGAGAAGGAGGGCAAACGCTTGCTCGGAGAACAGCTCGTCGTACTCCGAGAGGGATCTGTGGAGGAAGACGAGACCGATCGGCGACAGCGAGAACAGCGCGAGCAACTGGACGACGTGGATCACGTTCGACTCGGTATTGACGACTGGCACGTCCCCCGACAGGTCGACGATCACCTCGGCGAAGACGAGCCCATGAAGCGGCCCCGTGACGTTGAGGACGAACACGCCAGCCAACACCGTGATGACGGCGATGTATCCCCGCCGTCCCAGCAGCTCTGCCCGCCCCGTGTAGGTGAGAACAAAGAGAAACCAGCAGGCGACCGACAGCGTCCCGAGGGCGAGCTGGAGGTGTTCCAGAAACGCGAGCGTCCCAGGAGCGCGAATCGTCGTCGCGAGAAGGACGTAGCTCGTCGTGTAAATACAGACCACGAAATTCATCGCGGTAAGCCAGAGCGCGCCGGGTATCGTCCGATACCGGAACGTGTACGCGGAGAGCGCACCGGCTGTGAGCGCGATGACGACAAGCACCCATACCCACCCGGGCATCGTGGCAAGTCCGTCCATTGGAGTCGTTCGTACTACGCCACACAATACTGATAATTTAGTGTATCGCCTGCCGCGAAAGCGACCGCGAATAACAGCGCACTTACCGGACGGGAACGCACCAACCGATATGAGAATTCAGGATCGCCATCCGGTCGAGGGAGGCCGCGAGCGGATGACGCTCGTCCCCGAGAGCCTCGACGACCTCTGGCATCT
>LKMJ01005404.1_pt1 | contig 12038 bp, 19 predicted proteins | sample 643391 | NCBI WGS metagenome assembly LKMJ01 (sample SAMN04112250, study PRJNA286221) | soda lake metagenome | biome: soda lake; feature: Kulunda Steppe; material: water; isolation source: sample PL-Br10 brine of Picturesque Lake | place: Russia: Kulunda steppe | collected 2010-07
ACACACACACACACACACACACACACACACACACACACACACACACACACACACACACACACACACACACACACACACACACACACACACACACAGGGCTGGGCCGCCCCAGGGACAGGCAGAGACAGCCAGACAGCGCACTCCCTCAGTTGCATCGCGGAGGGCGGAGGGCTGGGCCTGCACAATTCTAAGTCAAGAAGGTCTGGCTCACAAAGGCAGACTGCGCACCCACCATGGGCATGCTGCTTGATCACAACACTCGCCTGCACAGGACTGCACTGCATTAGCCTAACTTGCATGTAAGGGCTTGAGGAGGTGGACCACACGCCCGTACGGCCGCTTATACGCGCTGCTCAGAACGCTGGCAGAGTGCGCGGCGATGAGCACGAGCGTGGTTGGGAGGCTGCTAGGGTCTTTGGACTTGCATGGCCATCTGGAGCCTCTGTCCCCATTTGCACAAGCAATGAAGGACAAGCCACACACATAGGCACACACACACTCACACACACAGGCACACACACACACACACATACACACACACACGCACACACACACACAGGCACACACGCACACACACACGCACACACATGCACACACACACACACGCACACACACACACACACACACACACACAAACACACACACACAGCCAAGCCTCCCTGCAATCCCACGCCACACAGAAAGAACGCAACCAGTCCCATCAACGCACAGAGCGTTCGCACAGCAGCGTGAGAGGCATGCGGTAAGGGGGCAGAAAGCTCCAGCAGGGCATGCTGAGCGCATGCAGCACATGGCCTGCAGCATGTGGCCGGCGCCAAGCAAAGATTGAGCTGTGCAGGCCCTGCATGCTGCGCGGGCCACACATGCGCGCCTCCAACAGCGAGGAGGCGCAGATGGGATGGGGGCACACTCACTGAGGGTGCAGCGGCGTGCATGTGCGCCTGCGATGCGCGCAGCAGGCGGTCCATCCAGGAGCGGGGCGGGCGAGCGCTGAGGCTGGCACATGCCATCAGCAGCCACCCCAAGTCGGACGCGCTGAGGGCGGGCAGGTGGGGGAGGGTGGCCTCAAACAGGCGGGCCATAAACGCCTGGCGCGCACGGAGAGGAGTGCAGTGATGGGTGGATGTGGGGTGTGGGGCTGGGAAGGTGACAGCACAGTCAGGTTTGGGCAAAAGGTGCAGCAAGAACAATGCGCAGGGGAGTGTGGGGAGGACCTGAAAGCAGGCTGTCCTTAGCCTAAGCCTTAGGCTAAGGCTTAGGCAAGCAGGTGTGTGCGCTGCGCGGACGGCCACAAGGATATCTGCGCAACGTTTGTGCCTCCGCGACCTGGGCCTGTTGCTGGGCTGAGTAGCGTGCACGCACCAGGCGCAAGCACAGGCCCTTAGCAGGTCAGACAGTAGCAATGATCAAGAGAGCCACCAAGGAGGGTAGAATAAGGGAACGTGTGTATGCGTGTCTGTGTTGGGTGTGCCCTGTGTGAGAGAATACACGTGTCGTTAGGGAGACAAACTATTGAGAGTGTGTATGCGTGCGCTTTGTTCAAGGTTCCAGGCTCCCTTTTGCAACGTGGTCATGCCTCAGGGCTAGAAGCAGCCCTTACCTGCTCAGCGGCCCCCCGGCAAGTGCTAGGGCCCACAGTGCCAAGCAGAACTTAGTGGGAGGAGCTAAATCAGCACCTTGAGGCCTCACAATTGGTGCGCCTTCCAGGTTGGGCCCGGCACAAATGAAGGCGTTGCGTCTGGCCGGAGGACGCACCTTGGAGGGGCGCGCGCGCAGGTCTGCCAGGCTGCACATCAGGTACACACAGTGCTGGGGCTCAAAGTAGGGCAGCAGGCTGAAGGCGTGCTCGTGCAGGGCTTGCACCCATACGTCTGGCGGCGCCCAGTGCAGGCGGCTGACCCCCCACAGCGTGCTCACCAGGTCCTGGAGAGCGGCACAGGGTGGCAGGGCATGCGCGCAACACGGCCGGCATCAGCAACCCGCGCAAGCAGGGCACGCGAGGGTGTGGGTGTGGGTCTTAGCGCAGATGACAACGGCACAGTCGCGCGGCGCAAGGCAGGAATACTGGCACGCGGTACAGACAGTGCATTGCAGACTGACCTGCGCCAAGCTGCCAGAGGGCGCCTTGCCCCCACCGCGCGCTCATATGAGGTCCCGGAGGACCGCACAATCACACGAGCACGGGGGAGGCACACGACCCATCCGCAGCACACAGCGCATTGCGAGGCGCGTGCAAACATGTGTCCCACAGCCTGCTGGCCGGACATCGGAAACACACACACACATTCCAGAGGCAGGCAAGCAGGGGCGCATGGCCTCTGGCTAGCATGCACAACACGCCAGCGCAGCCACAAATGGGTTGGCTCACCGGAGTGCCACAGTAAGGCGGCTGGGCGAGAGGTTCGCTCTGCTCTACGTCTCAGGCTCAAGGCAAAAGATGGCCCCAACAAACACACATGAGGCAGGCTTTGCCAGCCTGGAGGCTTATCTCAAGCGAGGGGTGAACGCTTGGTACACGTACCTGGCAGCAACCCCACATAAGCATGCCTGGCTCCTCGCCCCATCACCCCTGCCCCTTACTTGAGCACTGGGAGGGAGGGCTACCCGGGCAGGCAGGGGAGCACGCCACATGCCATTGCCCATACCTATTTCACTTACCAGACCAAGACAAGGCAAGGCACCATCTTTTGCCAAAAAACGTCAGAAACAATCCACCAATCCCTGGCCAAGCCAAGCCAAGCCACCATACTAGCCAAAACAGCTCAAACACAGACGCACCGGTCTCTAGCCAGAGCTGCCCAAAAATGATGCAAAGGCAAGCCAAGCCACCGTTCTCTTGCCAGAGCTGCCAAAAAATGGCGCACCAATCCCCAGCCAAGGCAACCCAGGACAACACACCGCACTGGCTGGCGGGAAGCACGCATCCCTGCAAAGCCTGTGGCCGCCTGCCCCTCCCACCTGCGCGTTGAAGAGCTGTAAGGCAGGCAGGCTCGCGGAGAAGAAGGCGGGGGCAATGCTGTCCACGCTGGACCGCCCGTCCTGTTGCTCAGCCAGGTTTGCCATTGCCCACACGAGCGTAGCAAGCTCCTGCACACAGGAGCACGCACACACACACACACACAAAACAAGGTGTGCACACAAACACGCAAGCACAAATGAGAGCTCAAGGCCCTGGCAGTGCAAGTGCTGTCTACGCCAGCAGCCAAAGGCAGGGCCTGCCTGTGCTTTCTAAGGGGCTGTGTGTGCATTACAAGCTGCACAGGGCTACACAGAGGCTCCCAGAGCAAACAGGACACCCTGCAGCGGCTCCGCAGGGCAAGTGCGAGGCCCACCACTCCGATACCAAAGCGCGTTTCAGGCAGGACTGATTCAGGGCCCACCACTCCCGCACCGAAGTGCTGCCCCAGGCAGAGGGCCTTAGGCCTCATCCCCATGTAGCCCGCCCCACCTGCGGCCTGAACTCCACCATGCACCGCTTGGCACGCTCGCATGCGGCAAGCAGCCAGACCTGCTTCACATGCACCCTCATGGCAGACAAGGCCCACAGAGCGTTGGCCATCTCCTGCGCCACGCAGCGCAGCACAGCACAGGAGTGGATGGTTGAGGCGGCGCTTACGTGGTTCCAGGTCAGCAGTCAAGGGACAAAGTGGTAGGGTGCGCGCGCAGGCAGGCGCTGCAGCTGCACCTCAGTGCAGCGTGGTACAACACATGCATCATGCGCGCGCTCTTGACCTGCAGGGCGGCTCTCCTGTGCATGGTGGATTGGGCATGGGTGCGCGTGCTCGGCCGCCAGTGCACAGACAGCGGCACTCCCCTCGGCCAGACGTCGCTCCTTCTGGGCAGAGCAGGGCAGCCATGCCAAAAAGTCTTTGGCGCAGGCCAACACAAGGGGCGCCCACAGGGAAGGGCAGCACTGCGCGCCCGTATGGGAGGGCCCTGCAACCCCACCTGCGTGCCAAAGCGCTTCATCTTGGGCCTGCTGTCATGCAGCAGAGCCTTGATGGCCTTGGGCGGCACGTCCAACCGCAGGCGAGCGCAGGCCCACAACACGTGGGAGGTGTCCAGGGGCTCGAAATGGGGTGTGGCGCGCTGGACGGCCTTCATCAAATGAAGCAGCAGTGGTCCGCGCGTGACACAGACGCACACGACTTCCAAACACCCTCTGAAGCAACCAGGAGCAAGCAAAGGAGCAGGCCCATGCCTCTGCGTGGCGTGCCAAACATTGCAGGGCACGTGCCGCGCAAGCTGTGCAGCACTTGCTTGCGCATGGACGGGCAAATACTAGACGCAATCCGGGCACACAAAAGTGAAGCTGGCTTGGGTGAGCGCATTGTGGATCTCAGCAATTACGCTGCAGGTCTGACCGCGGCTTCCTATGTCACTCAAGCCAGCTACCTTGCAGGCACACAGGATCTGCACAAGACCCTGAGGATCTGGCAGTAGTGGTAGGAAGGCAAGGAGGGAGACTGACTCTTTCTGAAACAAGAGTGGGGTGCATGGGCGTCACAATGGCGCCACAAGGGGGAGCGCCTTCACCAGCATGGTTCCACAGCTCACATCCAACCACGCAATGCAACACAACAGCGTCTTGTCCAGCGGCTTGCAGGAGGCCACTGGAGCATGCCAGGCGCCTGAGCCAACCACCCAGTGTGTTTTTAGGGACCAAGGCAGGAGACTTGTCGGGAAAATGCACTTGCCTGCCAGAAGCGCGAAAGCCAGTCATGGGGGGGGTGGATGCCCAGCGTGGCCAGGGCCCACAGCATGTTGCTCAGCCCCTACAGAGATAAGCACGCACACGCTCTCTGAATTGGACCAAGTCCCAGCTGACATGAGCAATCCCAAAGACACAACAGAACGGGGTGCGCTTGCATGATGAGAACACGTCTGCGTGCGTGCAGGAGTGCATGTGCAGCAGGCTACAACCGCTGCAGGCCCATGGACACATAGCATGTGCATGCACATGTGCGTGCAAGCACGTGTGCGCACACACCCACATGCGCACACACACACACTCTCTCTCACACACACACACACATACACACACACAAACACAAACAGGCGCGCATGCATGCATTCACCCAGGCACAAGACATGCAAAGAGAGCAACATACACCTTTGGAGCAAAAGTTCTCCACGAACATCGGACCAAGCAATGAGCCAGTCCGCAACCGCACACTAAAGAGGGCGGGGATCAACCTTGGCAGGAACCAAATTGGCAAGCACTCGCTTGCACTTGCCCCTCGTCTCTTGAGAACCTTGGCACACTCGGAGGGCAGGCACTCCTATTAGAGCTGCTGGTGCTGCACATGCGCTCCCGCGTACCTGAGGGGCGAAGCTGGGCATCTTGAGCATGGATGTCTTGTAGAAGGCCAGCCAAAATCCCGGCGCGCTGACAGGCGCCTGCGCGAAAGCGTGCAGGCGCAAGCATCACGGTCGTGTGGTGCCGGCGCGCGGTCAACATGCAAGCCTGGGGTTTCAACCGTGCAGCGTACACAACGTCCATGCAGGATGGGTCGGTCTGCTTGAGCTGGAGTGCCTGCCTTCCAGGGCAGCTGTTTGATGGCCTGGCTGGCGGCTGATGCAGCAAGCTGCAGGAGAGCCAGACCAGCGCGGCAGACACGGCAGGCGCAGGGCAGCGGCACATGATAGGGCAGCGGCACATGACAGGGCAGCAGCACACGGCAAGGGAGCGGCACATGGCAGGGGAGTGGCGGACACCAGAACATACAAGGCAGCTGGCTGCACAGGGGCAGCCGGGCCTTGGGTGGCCCATGCAAGGCATGGGGCCAGAGGGTAGGCTGCGCTCAAAACAACAGTTCACGCTGGTCATGCACAGCCACCTCACGGAGGTCACAGCTGGGCGCTGCGTGCATACCCCTGCAGAGCAACTGACCCCAGCAGCACAGCGAGCACGTCACCTGGAGCACAGCCGTGCCCCACAGCACGTTGGCCAGGGCTTGGGGGGACATGCCGGGCATGCAGGCGCGCACAGCGGGGAAGAAAGCATCCAACCACGCAGGGGGGGGCGCGTGGCCGAGCTTGGCCGTGGCCCACAGGGCCTGGCTGAGGCTGATGGGGTCACTGCAGCTGCAGGTGTACGTGCGGCAAGGGCGCGTGGGTCAGCGGAGGGGCGCCGGACTTCTGGCTGGCGCGGCAACAGGGCGGCGTGCGGGGCATGATGACCACCCCCAAGTGAGACACACTGTGGGAGTGGAGGGAGGGGGCGCCATCTTGCGGTGGCGGCGGAAGCAACTCAGAGAGGCGGCCTCAAGGCATGCATGGTAGGGGGCTGCCAGTGGGCGGATGACCCGCGTTAAGTGATGCTGCGCAGGCGAGTTAGTGTGCAGCTGCAAGCACACTGTGCACCAAGCCTCTGTGTTTGCGTGCACGCTGCCTCAACCCGCAGGACCCTGGGCAGCAGCAATAAGGCCCTTGCTTCTATGCAATCTGGAAGGTGCTCTGCCCCAGACTGCGTGACATGGGGGCTGAGCTACAGCGGCAAAGCAGGGGAGCTGTCACAAGTTGTTGCTTATCCCAGGCGCTTGAAACGGGCCGCTTAGGGGCTACTCTGCCTGTGCCTGCACGGCCGCTCTACCTCGCTGCCTGCTTGTAAAGAAGGCAGCATGCGCGCAAGCATGTGCCTGTGCAGGGCCGCACTTACTTGCCGCCAGCTTGTAGCTGCCGCAGCATGTGCATGAGCATGTGGTCCATCCACGTAGCACCCGGGTTGTGCCCCAGCCGCCCCAGCCCCCAGAGGAGGTTTGCAGTGCCACGCAGCTCCAGCTCTTCCATGTGCCTAGGCTGCAACAGCTCGTCCAGCACCTGGTTGCGCGAGCGCAGGAGTAGACCAAGTGGGGCGAAGCAGGCAAGAGTGTTGTGTGTGTGTTATGTCTGCATGGGCTGTGTTGTGTGCTAAGTTTGGTGTGTGTACGTGCGCACGTGTGCACACATATATTTGTGTGGGTGGTTGGGTGCATTGTAGGTGGTGGGGGGGAGGGGGTTCGTGCAGCTGAAAAAGTCCCAGCGAATGTTAAGCTGAGGCTGGGTTCTAGGCAGACTTATAGTGGCCACAGTATTTGGCAGCTAGACAAGGGGTCAAAGTTCGAGGTAGGTCAGGCAGGCGCATGTGATCATGTCTTGCAAGTGAAGCAGGCTCTTATTGGGTTAAAGCACAAGCCAGCCCACACCAAGTAGGATGGGTGTAACAAGCTGTTCACAGGAATGGCATCGCATGTCAAATGCGCGTCATGCCGTTGCAAAGAGGAAGCAAAGGAAAGAAGCTATCGCACTTCCATAACCCACTTGCATCACAAAGGCATGCCTGCCAGAGTCTTCAAACTTGGCCATGCTCTTTTTGCCAGAAACCTGTGAACACATGTTAGCAAGTGTTTGAAGGTCCATCATTATACAGCACTCTACACAGGTATTATAATACTGCGCATTCCAGGAATTGATTCTTATGCCATATAAAATATGCTTGTGAGCATAAGAGCAGTCTGACAATCAAGCGGAAATGCTGCGCAACAATGGCACTTGCTCAATGACATTGGGCATGCTGTGAAGATTGCACCAGCAGGCACATGACATGCGCCATCTCATTTACTTGTACACACTGAATAGTCTGGCGACAGCACAACAAAGTTGTATCACCTGCGTGAGCTGGTGCACAAGGGCCAGCAGGTTGATGGTGTTCAGCTGCTGCCGCTGCTTGAGAAACAGGCTGCGCAGTTCGGACCAGTCGGAGCACTCCCTTATCTGGCGAGTGAACAAGCTGTAGGAGTAACGGTTGAGCTGGGGGCGAGTTTGCAGCCTTGGCGCACGGCCCAGCCTGCTGGCTGCGCAGAGCCATGCCCCGCAAGTCCTCCTGAGCTTTGGAGCATGCCTGTTATTTATACTATGATGCCAGCATTTCCTTGCAACATGATGCATGGGCCCACAGGCCCTCAAAAATGCAGCTACATCAGGCAACCAAACATGCAACGAGGATTCATCTGCCAGAAGCAGGCCGAATCCAGAGCTAGTTGCGTTAAGCAGTTGACTGAATTTTTACATTGCTTACGAGTGTTCCGGTAGCCAAATTTTCGTTTGACAGACACGCAGTCACCCGGCACGCACACTTTTTCTTTTAGGCACACACCCTCCACACTTTTTCACCATGGCAGCCCTGACTCAGTTCTCCAGCAAGCAAGCTGCCTTCGTAGGCAAGCCCAGCTCTTGCGCACCGGGTCTGGTCGCCAAGCCTCAGCGCGGCTCCCTGCAGGTGCGCATGTTTCATTGTGAAGTGTTGGGAAACGTTGCAAACTGCGTGGTTGGGGCGCGGAGCCAGCAGCGTTGCGCGTGGGACATCATGAACGGGGATACAGCGCGTGCAGCCGCTGCGCACTCCTGCCCGCTCCTGCGAGCCAAGCATGGCGCACGCGGATACCTACATTTGCGTCGTTGTCAATGCATCATCAAGGAAACGCTGGGTCACCGCGCAGCAGCGCATGTGCAGCTCGGTGCCGCACCGGGGCCAATGGCTAAGGCTGGCTTTTGGGTGGGCAACCCTGCGATGCACTCGCGCGCTGCCCGCTTCGTCTTTGCACATCCGATACTGCACATTGTCATGCATATAATGAGCAGCCCACCATGCGGCTCCCCGTCAACGGGGTCTGAACTTCATCATCTCCTCACTCAGTGAGGCTGGCTGGCAGCATGGGACTGCTTCCACTCCTACTGGCATTGCTCGGCCCTGTGAAGCTCCCTGATGCTGTCTTACCATGCTGCGACACGCTTGCCCACGGGCAGTGGCCCTTAGTGTGTGCAATGGCTGGAGGCGTGTACCATGCCCCACAGGTTACACAACCCTGTTGTCCCCTCGTGTGCGCAGGTGACTGCGGGTATGAAGGAGATCCGTGACCGTATTGGCTCCGTCAAGAACACCCAGAAGATCACTGAGGCCATGAAGCTGGTGGCTGCTGCCAAAGTGCGCCGTGCCCAGGATGCTGTCATCAACTCCCGTCCCTTCACTGAGAACCTAGTCAAGGTGTGTGAAACAGGCTGAGACTGGGCGCACATTCTGCTTACTGATGCGCTGCCAAACATGTGTCTGGGCCCTTGAACCACAGCCTGTGTTTGGGGTCTGAGGTAGGTGCTGCCAGTGTGGCCCTTGTCCTTTCACCTCATGTGCGGTCAAGCATGTTTGTGAGGTTCGTGCGCATGTTTGCTCATGCGTGCATTTTCAACCACGCCTTGCCCTGCTTCAGGTCCTGTACGGTGTGAACCAGCGCGTGCGCGTGGAGGATGTGGACTCCCCCCTGTGCGAGATCCGCCCCGTCAAGACCGTGCAGCTGGTGGTGGTGACTGGTGACCGTGGCCTGTGCGGTGGCTACAACACCTTCATCCTGAAGAAGGTGTGCAGCATGCCCCGGCCCTGCACCTGGTTTTTAGAGAACGACGCCTCCGTTTGGAAGCCCCTTGTAGCAAGGAGTGCCTGACCCTTGATCATGCCTACCCCACTCTGGATGCGTGGTTTGCGTACACAGGCGACTGCTGGTGCTGTCGTTTTCTGTGTGCATGCGCAGTGGGAGATTGTCACTGTGTGAGCCTTAACCTGGCATGGTGTTGGCAGGTCTGAACTGGCAGAGAGGACATAGTGCATTCCAGACAGCAGCTAGTCCCTCTGCATGCACACAGCTCCTGCTGCGTGGCTTACATACACAGGCAGCGCGCAGGCATGTCAGGCACCCACTGCGGTACGCGCCCGCTTTGCCAGCCCATGCCTGAAATGCCTTCCCCATCTGCGGGCAGTGAACCCACAGCCGCCTGTGTTGATGCACCAGGCAGGCATAATGCTCACCCGGCAGGACCCTGCCAGGGAAGTGTTGAGCATATGCTGGGGCCAGTGCTGAAAGTGGTGCTGATGCTGGAGCAAGCGCTGATACCTTGCCGCGTGCCGGGCCCTGCTCCCTCCCCTGCCTGCTCACACCCTCACTGACCCTCTACCCTGTCTCCCACCTCCGCCTCCCGCAGACTGAGCAGCGCTTTGCGGAGCTGACTGCGCTGGGCCTGAACGTGCAGATTGTGGCTGTGGGCAAGAAGGCCCAGGGCTACTTCAAGCGCCGCCCGAAGTTCAATGTCGTCAGTAAGTGGCCCATTGCCTGCTTGCTGCTGCTGCTGCTCCTTGCTGCCCTGCCTCGGGCTCCTTCCAGCCCCCCTTGCTCTGCCCGTGAGCCTTTTCTGGCTCCGTGCTCATGCCTGCGCGCTTGTGTCTGTGTGCGCGCGCATGTGTGTGTGCGTGTGCATGTGTGTGTGTGTGAAGCTAGCAGCCTGCGCCTGTACTGATGTAAGATGGGCACACGCCCTGCTGGTGCTGTGCCCGTGGTTTGTGCCTACAGAGCAATTTGGCCTGGGCAAGACACCCACCACCCGCGATGCCCAGGCCATCTCTGACCAGATCTTTGCCTCCTTTGTGTCCAAGGAGGTGGACAAGGTCGAGCTGGTGAGTAGTACCTGTTGAGTCCGCACGCGCGAGAGGGAGGGGGCCCGGGAGGGAGAGGATGGGGAGGGAGGGAGGGAGACGGAGTGGACTAGGGGGGAAAACTGAGGGAGGTGGGGAGGGAGATACCGTGCATGCCTGCACCTGCGTGTGCATGTGCGTGCACTGCCCGTGCATGGTTGCCTTGTTGCAAACACGCGCCCATGCTTGAGCTTGCACACTGTCCAGCGCATTTGCGCCATGCACCACGAATCCCTGCTCCAGCAGTGCGCATAGCTCATCATGTTGCAAACGTCCAAGCAAACTCACGGTCCCCGCAGGTCTTTACCAAGTTTGTGTCCCTGATCGCCTCAACCCCCACCGTCCAGACAGGTGCGGCAGCACAAAAGACATGTCCGCACACAAATGCTCCTGAATATGCCCTTAACCTTAGATTGCCATGCAACTCTTCTGCATGCTCAGCCACGTGTCTGCACATGGGCGCGCGCACATGTTTGGGGTCTGCTGTGCTGCCTGCCATTGTGCCCTGCCCACACCTGCACCCTGCTGACTCAGCCCTCGCCTTGGTGCATCTGCCTGTGTGCAGTGCTACCCATGGCTCCCGCTGGTGAGCTGTGCAACGTGGACGGCACCTGCGTGGACGCTGCCAACGATGAGGTAGGGGGAGATGCTGCGGGTTTGCGTGCAACATGTGTGTGGTCAATTTTAGCGCGATTGCGGAGGCCAGGGACAGTGTGCATGTGAGGACGCAGCTCCATGTGTGCTGTTTGTGTCGCGTGCCGTCTGTGCAGTGTGGGTGAATGCCCAGCGTGCGAGGGCTGGTCTGCAGGCAGGGTGCTGCGCCTGTTTGCATGCTTGCTTTTGCTGGCTCTGCCCGATGTGCGTGCTTGCTTGGTGGCTGTGCCCGTGAGCTGCAGGTAAAGCATGGTTAACAGGCATGCCCTCCCAGGCTGCTCTGTGTGCACACCCTCTGGGTGCTGGCTGTCCTCCTTGCTCACAACTCCCCACACACACTCCCTCCCCGCATACACACACGCGCACACGCGCACTCAGATAAACACGCATTGCCCGATTGTCGCCGCGCCTGTGCGCAGGTGTTCAAGCTGACCTCCAAGGGCGGCCAGTTCAGCGTGGAGCGCGAGTCCTCCGCCATCCCCACTGGCGAGCTGGACCCCAGCCTCATCTTCGAGCAGGACCCCAGCCAGGTGTGGGCACGCAGCTGCTGCAAAGCACGACCTGGCTCAGGTGTTGTGGCAGGGTCTGCCTGTACTGGTGAAGCGGGGGTGCTGCCTGCAGGGGCAGGCCAGGTGCAAGGAGAGCGTTCGGCCTTGCACCCCCCCGCCTCTCACCACACACACCCAGCCGCGCATGTGGCATGCTTGCCTGCCTGCTCAAGCCACCAAAGAGCCCACGGCTGACACACACAGCTGCCCAGCATTGAGCCTACTGCTGCTTCGAGGCTCTCGACCACCGCGTGCTCACGCGCGCGCGCGCGCACACACACACACACACACACACACACACACACACACACACACACACACACACACACACACACACA
>LKMJ01005408.1_pt1 | contig 12035 bp, 16 predicted proteins | sample 643391 | NCBI WGS metagenome assembly LKMJ01 (sample SAMN04112250, study PRJNA286221) | soda lake metagenome | biome: soda lake; feature: Kulunda Steppe; material: water; isolation source: sample PL-Br10 brine of Picturesque Lake | place: Russia: Kulunda steppe | collected 2010-07
AAGGTATCTTAGGTGTGAAGCGCACCACTCCCAACTGGTCTGTGTTGCGTGAGTGTGGCCAAGAGCCCTTGCAATTCTATTGGTTCCAAGCGGCTGTGAGATTTTATAATGCTCTGCTATGCAGTAACAGTGGCACTCTTGTCAAAGTCCTCAAGGCTGATATTGCGATGAGCACTGTCAACAAGAAGTGCTGGAGTGCTGAGTTCTTGGATGCTTTTCAAGGTCTGGAAAGGAGCGGTGATTTCCAACATCGCGTGAGAACATTTCAAACGATCTCACAGTCACAATTTGTTGTCGATGTGAGACAGAGGTTGAGGAGTATCTGGAACCAGGCAAACCAGCTACTAGCTACCTAGGCAATGAAGACCAGACGGACAAGGCTGCAAAGTATCATAATTGGGTTGCTTTGCCTCTTAGGCCGGTGACTGTTGATGGACCGCCTTTTTCTGTACCTACATATCTGCGTCTGGATTTGGATTTGGGCAGGGAAACACAGTGCAACGTGGCACATTTCAAATTACATTCCCATATGCTGCGCGTCGAGACAAGAAACTGGGAACATCATGATGGTACCTGTGAAAAGTGTGGCTTGCAGGCAATTCAAGATGAAAAACACGCTTTTTTTCTGTGTCCTTGCATGCAAATGTGTTCTTTGAGGCTTCAAATTGCAGACTTGTTTCACGATTCACCACTGGCACATGAAATTACCGCGTATCAGACTTGAGCTTTTTGTTTCTCCCAAGCTTGTTCTGAGGATGTATTCAATTTTTTCCAGGGACAAACTAATGATTCCTATCATTTATCTCAAAGCTAATGGATGGTTTCTGTATGGCTGGTGTTCACCGGCAACTTGCAGGTTGAACCTGAACAGTCGAACTACATGGCTGAAGGTCAAATCTTAAACTTGTAAACTTCCTAGTTTGATAGTGGGGGGGGGTACCCGTTGCTTGCACCAAACCTCTTCCTTTATTCACACACACAGGTGTTTCCCTGCTGGCATAGCCTTATCTGTATTTTTTCTTCTCTAACAGGCTTCTACGAAGCTGCCCTTGGCAGGTACAGCTATGTAACCTTAACCAAGGCAGTACCGAACAGGCTGGCGATGACCAGCCACTAACCAATCAGCCTGGCAGGCTGACAGTCATTCTTGACTTGTAAACTTATCCAGTCCTGTCAATATTGCCTGCCAATCCCTTCTAAATTTTCAGGCTGATTTACATCACTATGTTCAAGGAAGCGGCCAAGAAAGCCAACTTAGCTGTTTCATTTAAGACATCATGGATTGCTTCTTGGCTGGCAATGACCAGCCACAAACCAATCAGCCTTACGGCCAGGCTGATGGTTTTCCTCTATTTGTGAACTTCCCAGCTTTGTTTTGCTTAACGAACTTGTAAACTTGTAAACTTGTAAACTTGTTTTGCTTAACGAACCACTTGCTTTGCCTGCATGCCGTTCGGGTTGAAATGAGTACTCAATTCCATCTTGCAAGATATTTGGGACTATTTAGGGTGTTTAGCTGTCCAGGCAATCAATATTAATACAGACATACGTGGAAGGTAAGGGAGAAGAAAAAGCCAAAGCAGCCAACCAGCAGATAGCTCCGCAGTTTTTCATTCCTTTTCTTTCTTTTCCGCCCATCCCCAGTGACAGCGCTGAACTTGTGTCCGTGAGCCAGCAACCCACCCAAATGGTTAGAAAGCCGTCCGTGTGCATACCGTGCTTGTGACATTTGGTGGATCACATCAAAAAAAGTAATCAGTTAGGCAACTAGCTGCAAAACCGCAATGTGGCAATATCGGGGGCAAAGAGAAAGGGACTGCTCCCTCCCCCGAAAGACCACCAGCTTGCTCACGGAGTTGAAGACCTGCAGCAGAGGTTGGCAGTGCATCAATACAGGATAGAGCTTGGCACCCCACCATCCTGGGTAAAAGCTGTGCAAGCTAAGGCTCATGCATTGTCGTATGATGCAGCTGGCCATATCAAACGAGGTAGGGGACTCCCAAACGCTGGAGCTGCCATGCTGAGGTGGGGTGGGGGCTCCAAAAAGAAGAAGCCTGTTTGAACTGACATGCAGCAGGAGCTGTTGCACAAACATTTCCCCTCGCACCTGCAGTACACAAAGATGGAGCCCCCGTCGCCGCGAGAAATGCGCATGTCCCCATCTAGAAAGGTGTTCAACTGCCATGTCTGGGCACGCTCACTGCACAAAGCGAACAAGGACGAGCTGTGGCTGTCGACGCCGCTAAAGCAATGTTGCGCCAATGTGTCTCACTTAGTTCATGCACGGAGCTTCTTGCTGCCTGCGTAGTTTTTTCTTTTTTCAGGGTTCATCAGACCACATGCGCAGACCAGGGTGGGTGCGAGCTGCTGACAAATGCGCACGCGTGCACAGACCACATTCACTGTCCAATTCAGGTGCGAGCTGCTAATGAATGCGCGCGCATGCACAGACCGCATGCACAGATGAAGACGGGTGCGAGCTGCTTACAAATGCGTGCGCCCCACCGGGATTGCAGCATGTGGTGCTTGACACAGCACCTGGAATGAGCGTACGTGAGCACGGGCGGCTAACTGGCGCACACATGATTGAGACACATGCGGGGGTGTGCATTAACAAGCCCATGCTCAATGATCCTTGTCAACTTCAATGCACCAGCGCATACTCTATTCCAGCATCTGCGCTGCATGTCAAGCACGCAGTCAGAAGGAGACACTAAGAAAAGGCTGCCCCACCCCCAATGTCTTCCACCCCTCACCACCATTTGCAATTTGTACTGTCACCACAGCCATCTTGCTAACGTTGCATGTGGGGGTCGCTGTCCCTGCACGGGGCCTTTGACCGGTGCTGTGTGGCGAGTCACTGATGCCCCTTTGTAGGGAGCCTTGCGTATGTGTGTACGTGTGTGTGAGGTGGAGGGACTGGGCTGGCCATCACCAACTGGCACTTCCCGTGTTCAGTCCCCAATAGACTGCTAGATGCGCCCTCAGGGACTGTGACGATCCCTGCTGTGGCACGTGTCCGCCTGCCTGTGGCAGGCGTGCTGGTGCGTGCATGAGCAGGCCACTGCCGGCGGGCATGGGTTGGCTGGCTGGCCTGGGGACGGCACCACTTTGCCAGGGTATGCGTGCATGAGGCAGGGCAGGTGTGCAAGGGGGCGCAGCAGGCGCGGTTCTGTGGTCAGTGGAAGAGAGCCAGGGGCCTTCCCTCTGCCACCCATCGCCATGACAGAGCCTGATGCACAGCTGAACAGGAGCAGCGCGCGCCTGCTGCTGACCCGCAAGCATATGGCCACCAGCTGGGAGCCCTGCTCCGCGAGGCTGCGGGGTCGGGACTGCAGGTGCCTCTGTGCCTACCTGCGCACAGGGAACGCCAGCTGTGGGCCCTGTGCCACCACGGTGTTGACCTGCTCGAAGAGGGAGTCCAGGTTGTTCTTCAGGGGCGCCAGCGATTGCTTGAGCTGCGCAGGCGTGGTGCGCACACCAGGGGGGGCAAGAGTGAGCCAAGACAGGGGGGGGCGCATGCCGTTTGGCATCAAGGATGTGCGCACGAGGGGAGGGGGTGGCGCTCATGATTGGAGCTGGTGCCCAGCGGCGAGCAGTGCCGCTTGCGCATGTGCGTGCACACACAAACACACAACACACGCACCCATGTAAACACACGCACCTGCGTGAGGTCTACAGACTGTCCCAGCACCGCCAGCGTGTCCGGCAGCTCCAGGTCGTTGACCAGCTCTGGGGTCTGGATCTTGCCCTGCTCCAGCTTGAGGTGGAGGCGCTTGGGGCTGCACACCTGCGCACGCGCGGGCAGAGGGGATCGAGCTGGCCATGCAGGGTTACACCAGCCAGGCTTAAGCTGACTCGTAAATTGTACACTGCCATACACCAGCCAGGCTTAACCTGATTCATAAATTGTGAAGTGTCATACACCGGGGTCTGGGGGGTCGAGGCGCAATGGAAGGACAGGAGAGTTCCTGGCCAGGCTGGCCACATGCGTGTACAGAGGGTGTCTTGGGGTGCGTCGAGGCTCAGGGGGGCACTGGAGGGCGGGAGCGGCTGCGAGCTGAACAGAGGGGGCGTGCGTGCGCCTGAGCAGCACCCAAAGGCTGTGCTTTTGTGCGCGCTTGCATGCATGTATGTGCACACGTTCCACTGCCGGGGCAGCCATGCATGCACCTCCCTGAGAGGAGACTCAAGAGCCCGAGACTCTAGAGCCAGTATACAAAGAAGGGAGAGTAAATGGAGGCCTGGACTGCCACCGCCTCTGCCACCGCTGCTGCTGCTGCTGGTTCTGGAACAGGTGCATGCACACCCGCTGGGAGCCACGCACACGTGAGAGGCACATTTGCGCACACATACCCACTCATCGATGTGCGTGCGTGCAGACACACGCAGGCACACACAGTCAGCGGCTACCGACAGACAAGGAACTGTTGCAGTAGCGGGCGTAGGCGGCTAGGCACTGTCCGCTACGTGCTGTCTTGCCTTGTACAGGGATGACATGCGGGGTGTGCTCAGAGCACGAGCGCAGGTGCTCTGTGGTGTACAGCGCGCATTTGCGGGGCAGCACGCACACACACACACACCCATTCAAGGGCATGCAGGTGGCGCGCGTGCCCCGCGAGTGAGCAAAAGGGGCCGGGCACGGCACTAGACCAGGCACAGCGCCCAATGATTCAACCTGCCCCACCTACACACGCCGCAGGGCTTACCTCAAAGGTGGACGTGGCGCTGAGGGCAGTGCGCTGCAGGGGCACGGTGATGTTGACCTGCGGCCGCACAGTGTGGCGTCGCACGCACGCACACACGCTCGGCATCAGGCCAGGACCAAGCATCAGTTCATGCACGGCACAGCGCTCGCGCTCCACAGGCACTGGCGTGCTTGGTTGCGCACAGCCATGCCATCTTCTTTGCACCAGCAGGGGCAGCCCGGCAGCAGCCAAACTCTCGGCAACATCGCTCGTGAGCAGAGGTTAGGGCCAGCACCCCTGACGTGCACGCGCCAATGTTTGCGTGATTTGGATTTGGAGCAAGGTCAAGTTGCGCTCGCCTGCTCAGGGGTCAAGGAGCACGTGTTTTGTACTCTTGTCAGAGCCAAGTGAATGAGAGGGAGGCAGAGGGGGAGACAGAGGGAGAGGGAGCAGCATGGGTGGTGCGGGCTCCTGCACAGCTGTGGGCGCATTGGTGGGTGCGCACAGGCGCAGGCGGGCACCTCCACTGGCGCCTGCGTGTGCGTGCCTGCATGCGCACGCCCACGCCCCTGTGCAAGCGCCCAGCGGGGCATGGGCGTGACGCGCACCTGGTTTTCCACGGTGCCGCTGCTGGTGTCGATGCGCTGAACCACGTCGCCCACTGTCACCAGCGGCAGGCGGCCCAGGCCCAGCACGCCGATCAACCCTGAGTTCGAGGTGTACACGAGGTTCCAAGTGCCGTCCAGCTGCGCCAGGTCCTGCGCGCAAACAGGTGGCCGGCCACAGGCAGCAGTCCAGGGTGGGCAAGCAGCAGGGCGGGCTCTCTGCTATGTTCTCTGGCTCTCTGCTGTGTACTCTACTCTTATAAGAGCCTGCACTGCTGCTGCTGCCGTGTCTCGCCATTGCGGTTGGCATGGCGCTGCTGGGTCTTGCTGCTGCAGCTGACCCGTGGCTGCATCAGGTGCTGGCCACAGCCCATGAACCAGGGCGGCCCCTGTGGCATGTGGCACGCCTGAGCTGACGAGACTTCTGCCGACTGACGGGCGGGGGCATGCCATGGAGCGCAGCCACAAGGCGGCCCCTGGCGTACTCAAGTGCGTTGACTCAGGTGACACTCCCGGCGCAGCAGAGGGAAGACACACAGCGACACTTCCGGCGCAGCAGAGGGGACACACAGTAACACTTTTGGCACAGCTGGCTCTGGTGACACTTCCGACGCAGCAGTGGGAAGATACACAGCGACACTTCTGGCGCAGCAGAGAGGAACACAGTAACACTTTTGGCACGGCTCGCTCTGGTGACACTCCCGGCGCAGCAGAAGGGACACACATGGCGCCCAACTATGGGTGCGCAGCGGGTGCCTGGCATGTGTGGGGCGCGAGGACGGCCTTAAACTTGAGAGAGCGCAGACTGTGCCTCTGCCTCCGCGCCTCATACTAGGGAGAGCACAGGACTGTGCCTCTGCCTCCGCGCCTCACACTAGGAAGAGCACAGGACTGTGCCTCTGCCTCTGCGCCTCAGCCACGGGATCGCACGCACCTCTGTCGGGTTGGGCATGGGGTTCTTGGCCTCCAGCTGTGATATGAGCTCGTTTATCTGCACAGCGGGTGTGGCGCGACGCCTGCTGAGACGTAAGCGCACGGCCATAGTGCTGCTTGCAGCATGCTCAGGTGCGTGGTGCGTGCGCCCCACCATCTTGCAGGCGCAAGAGCGCTAGCACCTACTACAATGCTCAGGTGCGTGGCGCGTGCGCCCCACCATCTTGCAGGTGCAAGAGCGCTAGCACCTACTACAATGCTGCGCGCGAGGCCTCTGGTGGCGCATGAGGGGCACAACCTGGGACACCCCAAACACCTTGCTTGCCTGACCTGCTGGGCCACCAACAATGCTGCATGCAGGCCGCCAACAATGCTGCATGCCACCAACAATGCTGCATGCAGGCCACCAACAATGCTGCATGCTGGCCGCCTGGCACTGCGCTCAAGCGGCTGCGCCCTGCCCCCAGGTAGCCAAGCAATGCTTGCAGGCGCTTGTGCACTACCTGCCGGCTGCTGTGCCCTGTCCTAGCGCGGCTGGCCTCTTCTCTGAAGCAGCCACGCACAGCCAGCGAGTAGTCACACGCGGCACGGCATGGCAAAGGCCTGCCCTGCGTGCGTTGATCCATCGCCTGGCTAGCTGGCGCACATCCTCGGCAGGGCAGCCCCACACACACACGCACCTCAGCCCGAACTTCGCTGCGCGCCGTCAGGCCCCTCTGCGTGCCGTAAAAGGAGTCCAGCAGCGCCGCCTACGAGTGTCAAACGGCAGTCGCAGGCAGGGGTCCTGTCAAGGACAAGCTCACAGCGCAGCATGCTGGGCAGGGGTCCAGCGCAACATACAGCAGGCAGGGGTGTACAGGGAGTTGTGGTGCGGTGCTGGCTGCCCATTGACAACGCAGGGTGCATGGCCATGTACGAGCGCAAGGCGTGTGCAAGCTTGCAAGCACAGGATGCTTGAGGTGTGCGCAACATCACCAAAGCAAGTGCGCTGTTGTGATGATAAGTGGGATAGGGTGTGGGAGGAGGTGCCCATCCCCCTTGCCGTGCATCACAGCAATGACAGGCCCCGCACATGCACAGGCTGCGTCCCCCCTGCTGAGCCTCCACGCTCTGCTGCCCAGTATTCAGTAGAAATAACGAAGCACATGCCAGCTCAGCACACATCATTGGCAGAGAAAGGAGGGAATGTGCCAGACACTCTGAAGATGGGGCCAATACATCGGTTCACATTCAACCTCGCAGGGGAGGAAGGGAATGCTACACATCGAGACAGCACGCCTGCCCTGCACAGCGTGGTGTGCTAGCTGGATGAGTTTCTTCACTACCGGCTTCACTCTTGACCATCTAGCCTCCGAGACTGGCACGGATGCCCTGAAATGACACTGAATCATGACTAGCCCTTGGAAGCAGCAACAGACGAGGGTGTGAGCAGAAGGGCGAAGGCACGTCCTCCGCTTGGATAGCCCTCGCCCTTGCACCAGCTGTCCTCTGCTGTTGTGAACGGGGCAGCATCCTTCCCCTTGCCACCTCAGCAAAGGCAAGAGCTGTCCACTGAATAAGGCTTTGATTGTGTGGTCTTCCACTGTGTGATCTCCCTACGTGTGGTCTAGTTGCGTAGGGTGAGCCTCCTCATCAAAGTCCACACAGCCCTCAGGGCACACACACCCACGTGTCCCGACCTGCTCAGCAGGCAATGGTGCACCTTCACAAGCAGGGCTGCATGCCCCACACAGCCCATGCAGACACGCCCATGCACACACACCCATGCACACACGTGCCTTGTAATCCTCCACGCTGGGCTCAAAGTCGTTGGAGGCAGACGGACTGACTGGGCTGGCCTGGGCTGCAGGCTGCTCTGCCGGCTCCGAGGGGGGGGCAGCAGGGGAGGGCGCCTCCGTAGGGGGAGTGGCCGTCTCAGCATCCGTCGGCTGCACTGAAGCAGCGGAAGACTGTCCTGATGGATCTGATTCAGGTGCTGGGTCCTCGGGAGCAGGGGTAGAGCCTTCAGATGGAGCTGGAGAGGAGGTGGCGCTGAAGAGAAGGGGGTCAGGGTCCGCTGGGGGGGGGGACACGCGCGGCCCACCCTCAGGCTTCTGAGAGTGGGGGCATGCAGTTTTCCAAGGGTTACCAGGGGCTGGGGGGGCAGCTGGATAAAGATGCATGGGCATACTTCAAGCGTGCGTACACGCTTGACAAGGCTGCAATATCTTGTTTGTGTCCTCCACGCAACAACCATTGCCAATTGCGCACACGCTATGCTCACATATGAACACATGTACTCACAAGTACACGTGCGCGCGTACACGCACAAGAAAAGTTGAAAACGGGCTGAGAACAGCGAGCAGATATTTTTTGCAATGACAAAGAGCAGTGACGAATTCATGCAAAGAAAACCTGGAGAGGAATCTGCATTCATGCTATATGTGCAAACTGCGTGCACAGTGCAAACTGGAGCAGCAGAGTGATGGAACTGTCTAGAGGCGCTCGCACCTCGTCCGAGCTCTTCTTCTTGGCTTGGGCCACTTGCACTCGGGGTGCGCGTCTGCTGCGCAGAATTGAGGGTACCTACATGCCATGCACAGAAGAATGAGCACAGCAAATGAGCATTGAAGGCTTGCAAAACAGTCCAATGGCCCTGTGAACTTCTGAGTTGCCTCACCTTGGGCGTGCTCTGTGAGGCAGGTAATCTCAGGCCCAACCTGTAAGCATGCAGATTCCAGGAGTATTTTTAAGCCATGCTTCTGCTTGCAGCTCACTCAGTCTAACAGCCACATAAAGTGCTTGACTTACAGAGCCACGTTCAGCTGCTTCGAAATTAAGGACGCCATTTCGAGTTATTTATATACAGATATGAATTAAGATTACCTGGCGGTGTGTGGTGTTGTAATCAAGACTGTTACCACGCTGTAACATAATAATAACATTGCAATGACGTGAAAATCGAAGGCAATGAGAAGTTCTCATTCCAATGTCAAGCAAAGGTAATGCTGCTATGCAAGTCGCACAGTGCACAACACAGACCTGTTTTCCCTTCAGGACCAGTTCCCACTCCTTATGTTTCATGCAGGACCTCTGGAACAGTTTTATAAAGACTGCTTACGTGTGGGCAGCCTAAGGGTATGTGAGGCTTTTCCACATGCTTAACAACAAAGGTCTTCCGTCATACCTCATTATTCCCTTTATGCGTATGCTTGTCAAATAAGCATATGCAAGTGACTTTAGTAGAGGGCATGCTATCGCTCCACTATGCAGTGCTTCACTCACTTCCAGCTGTACCTCAAGGGCAGGGAGGAGCTGGTGGTGACCGTTTTCCGGGGTGAGCAATCACCTTTACAACCTGGCTTCCGTGCCATTGACAGAGGGTAAGAGTTTGGGAGTCAATGCCAGAAAACAGTTTCGCATGACGAGAACGAACCTGACAGCCAACTGTCCTGTACGCGCTTCGCAGTTTTTAAAAAGATTCGATAGTGCAATACGCAGTGAAATGCATTCTATTCCTCAGCGCAAGCTTCAATGATTTTTCATGGAGAATGTGCCAGGTATTCCTGGTCTTCTGTTTTGATCGCAGCAGCGACTGAGTCCTTGGCGTAAATCTACGTCCACCGTCTTAAACATCAGGTTGCCTGTAACCAAGAGGCCAACAGCTCCAGCTTTGCGCATGGAGTATACGCGCACTGAACAAACTTGTACAACTGCAGGGACTATGCAAGCCAGTTTCCGCCAGCCAGCCCAGCGTCAAATGAGCTTGATGTCCACAACCCGGAGGTCACTGTGTTTTTAATTGGAGCGTATGCAAAGTACAACTGGCCGTATGTCTGGGTGCGTTCCACATGAATCCATGCTATGGTTGCAGGTACATGCTGGCCTGCCAAATGTCGAGTGCTCATTGGAGGATAGAATTGCAGCTAGGTCTATTCTTTCGGGCGCCACCTGAGATCAAATCCAATGCTTGCTAAGCATTGCTAAGTGGTGATTATGTGTGTTGCTGCTGCTGCTGCTGCTGCTGGAGACTTTGCACAGCACCGCTCTACAAGTAGCTGCCGCATCCCTTTCCCCCTTTCCTCTGTGTTGTGTCCGTTGGTAAACGCAGCCAGGCAAGGTTACGTGCAGTTGCCCTCCTCATTCTTTAGGGACGGGCGCCCATCCATTGTCAGGGTTGCACAGGGGAGCTATGAGAGGTTTGCAATCAGTGCAAAGTGACCTTGAAGACAGATGTTTTGCCTGATTGGACAGGGCAGGTCTAGAGCGGTCGCCCTCTGCCGCCATATGGGGTGATGCCACCCCACGGCGCTCGCATCAGCAGCCCATGAGCAGCAACTGTAGCAGGCACCTGCCTATGAGAGTGGATATCCACTCAGTTCTCATGGGATTACCCGGGGCAGGCGCCTGCCTGAATTGCACTAGTGCATCGCAGCCCACCCGATTTGCTGGTTGCATTGGGGCAGCTGTGCTTGGCGTTAGCATCGTGCCTACGTGAGTGCTCCTCAGTGCACCCCCCTTTGAAGGCTGCAGATCCCCACCACCTTTTACCAGTGGCCCCAGCGCAGCAGTGGCTCAAGGCGGGCGCAGCCACCCAGCCCCCCGCCCTTTCTCACCTTCATGCCGATCCCCTTTTGCCCGCGCAGCTGCGGTCGCTGGCCCATGGCACAACCCCTGAGGACATGGACTGCCCGCTGGATGTGCAAGCTACCAACGATTGGCAGAAAAAAGGTGTGTGTGTGTGTGTGCATGCGTATGTGTGTGTGCCCCCTGAATGTGGGTATGTGAGCATGCTGGCCACGCTCCTCTGGCAGGAGAAAGGCAGGTGCGGGTAAGCCCGCTGAGCCACAGGCAGGCCTGAGCTGCATGCATCAAGCATGGCAGATGGCAGACACTTCAAGGCCCCTTGAAGCAGTTGGTGCTCTGTGTTGGCAGGCCAGGGCTCAGGGCTCTGTTTGGCAGGCCAGGGCCCTGGAGGCAGACCAGAGGGTGTGACGTCCATGCCGCTAGGTTTTACCACCCACTCTGGACAGCCTCTGCATGGCAAGCTTGCCTTTGTTCGCCCTCCTCCCTCCTTGCCTGGGCGCGTCCCCCTGCTGGGAAAGAGGCCAGCATCAGGGCGCAGGGGAGCCCTTGCTGCTGCTGTGGGTGCGGTCTTGCCATTTGCTCTACCTTCATGCAATGCACATGGCGCACTCACGGGGCTGCATGGCGGGCAGCGTTGTGCGCACACCCCTCCGACATGCAACGTGCGGCCGTGCGCACGTGTACGCACGTACACACGCATGCGCACACGTGTGCTTGGCGCGCTCGCAGGGCTGCGTGTGTGGCACATCATTGAGGAACTGGTGATGGTCAACGTGAGGCCGAGGCCGGAGAACCCCTTCGCCGTCAGCTTTGAGTCGCTGATGGAGATGCCCTCTTTGGAGCGCGCACTGCAAGTGCGTGGGTGGTGCACGCAGCGGCAGACCTGGGCTGGTTTGCCATGCTGTTTTTCCTCGTTGGAGCGCGCACTGCAAGTGCGTGGGTGGTGCACGCTGCGGCAGACCTGGGCTGGTCTGCCATGCTGTTTTTCCTCGTTGGAGCGCGCACTGCAAGTGCGTGGGTGGTGCATGCAGCGGCAGACCTGGGCTGGTTTGCCATGCTGTTTTTCCTCGTTGGAGCGCGCACTGCAAGTGTGTGGGTGGTGCACGCTGCGGCAGACCTGGGCTGGTCTGCCATGCTGTTTTTCCTCGTTGGAGCACGCACTGCAAGTGCGTGGGTGGTGCACGCAGCGGCAGACCTGGGCTGGTTTGCCATGCTGTTTTTCCTCGTTGGAGCGCGCACTGCA
>LKMJ01005410.1_pt1 | contig 12032 bp, 8 predicted proteins | sample 643391 | NCBI WGS metagenome assembly LKMJ01 (sample SAMN04112250, study PRJNA286221) | soda lake metagenome | biome: soda lake; feature: Kulunda Steppe; material: water; isolation source: sample PL-Br10 brine of Picturesque Lake | place: Russia: Kulunda steppe | collected 2010-07
GGCATCTCACTCGTCCCGACGATGCTGACGCGGCTGCTCGATTCGGGCTGGACGCCACCGGAGTCGCTTCGGTTCGTCTTGCTCGGCGGTGCACCCGCCTCACGGGACCTGATCGAGCGCTGTCGCGATCGGGGCGTCCCGGTCCACCCGACCTACGGAATGACCGAAACGGCCTCCCAGATCGCGACGGCACGGCCGGACGACGCGTTCTCGTATCCGGGGACGGTCGGCCAGCCGCTTTCCTGTACCGACGTGTCGATCGTCGACGACGACGGAACGCCAGTCGACCCGGGCGAGCGGGGCGAACTCGTCGTCTCGGGGCCGACCGTAACGCCGGGCTACCTCGACGCCGATCGAACCGAAGCGGCGTTCGGTGATCGGGGCTTTCACACCGGAGACGTCGGCTATCGCGACGAGGGCGGTCGGCTCTGGGTTACCGGCCGCGTCGGCGATCGGATCGTGACCGGCGGCGAGAACGTCGATCCGGGTGCTGTCGTCGACGTCCTCCGTCGCCATCCGGGCGTTGCCGACGCTGCCGTCGTTGGTCTGGACGACCCGGAGTGGGGTCAGCGGGTGAGTGCACTCGTCGTTCCCGCGGTGGACGGAGACCACAACGAACCGGCACTCGACCTCGATTCACTGCTCGCCCACTGCAACGATCGCCTCGCAGGGTTCAAACGGCCGAAGACGATCGCGATCGCGGACGCGGTACCGCGGACTGCGTCGGGGACTGTCGATCGGGAGGTCGCCCGGGAGCGGCTTCGAGACGACGGTGTCGACGTCACTGATTGAGTTGCAGGCACACCACCGCAGCGACGGCTCGCCCGCGCGAACCAGCTCCGGACGGTCGTCACCTCTCTGGGACTCCGAACGGTCGTCACCTCTCTGGGACTTCCGAACGGTGTCGCACCCTCCCTGGGACTTCCGGACGGTGTCGCACCCTCTCTGGGACTCCGAACGGTGTCGCACCCTCCCTGGGCACCGGACGGAACGACGTTAAGACCCTCCCGTCCCAATACGCAGCCCGTGTGTACACTCACCCTCGCCTGGCAGGTCTTCGAGGAGGCCCCGGTAGCGGTTGCGGCAAACCGAGACGAAGCGATCGATCGGGAGTCGGACCCACCTGCCGTCTACAGTGAGGCGCCACTCGCGATCGCGCCACGGGACGGTGAGGCCGGCGGCACGTGGATCGGCTACAACGAGTTCGGGGTGTTCGCCGGGATCACGAACCGCTGGACTGACGCCACTCTCGCCGGTGACCGATCGCGAGGGCGACTCGTCGCCGACGTCCTCGAAGCTGAGTCCGTAGCCGAGGCGGCGGCGATCGTCGAGGAGACGACGGCGACGTACGAGTACGACGGGTTCTCTCTCGTCGTCGCCGACGCCGCGAATGCGATCTGTTTTGGGTGGGACGGCGACCTCGATCGGACGACGTTCGAGCCCGGTGTCCACGTGGTCGTCAACGTCGCCGTAGACGACGATGTACAGATTCCGTCGATTCGCCAGGACGTCGCTCGCCAGCAGGCAACGAACGCAACGCAGGTTCGACGTGAACTGACAGCGCCCGCGGACGAGACTGCCGCCGCGTGGCTCGATCGAGCGGGCGAGGTTCTCGCCGACCACGAGTACGGCGTCTGTGTTCACGAAAACGGGTACGGGACGCGTTCATCGTCTCTGATCGCGATCGGCGAGTCGACGAGCTACCGGCACGCACCGGGTCCACCCTGTGAGACCGAGTACGAACGCGTCGGAATCGATATCGGTGCCGGGGCGAGTGGCACTCGGCCCGCCGACGGACTCGGTATCGGCGGCGACGGTGTCAAATCGGCCGGCGGTGTCAAATCGGCCGACGGTGCCATGTCAGAGACGGCCGACCCCACCGACGACTCGCGCGACAAACAACGGTAGAACTTTACTCCCACTCGCGTTTCGCCTTCACATGAGCGAACGCGAGGTGCTCGAGTTGCTTCGAGAGAACGCGCGGTACTCGACGAGTGACATCGCGCGAATGACTGACCTGGACGCCGAGGAGGTCGAAGCAGTGATCGACGAACTCGAAGCGGCAGGCGTTGTTCGGGGCTACCAGCCGGTCGTCGACTGGGACAAACTGGAAGACGAGCGGGTTCGAGCCGAAGTCGAGTTGAACGTCCGTCTCGATCGCGAGACGGGGTACGACGACATCGCAGAGCGTCTCGCACGATTCCCACAGGTCACGGCGTTGCGCCTGGTCAGTGGCGACTACGATTTCGATATGGAGGTCGAGGGCGACTCGATCCGGGAACTCTCACAGTTCATCAGCGAAAAGGTCGCGCCCGTCCCGGAGATTACCCAGACGGTCACCCACTACGTGATGACCTCCTACAAGGAAAACGGGATCGAACTCGGTGACGGCGAGGACGACGACCGGCTCTCGTTCTCACCATGACGATCGAGTTATCGGATCGCGTCCGGGAGGTCCCCCCGTCGGGGATCCGGCGCTTTTTCGAGATCGCCGAGGAGCGAGACGAGGTTATTTCGCTTGGAGTCGGCGAGCCGGACTTTTCGACCCCCTGGGCCGCCAGAGACGCCGCAATTACCTCTCTCGAACAGGGGAAGACGTCCTACACCGCAAATCGCGGCAAACGCGAACTCCGGGAGGCGATCGCCGACTACGCCGCCGATCGGTTCGGCCTCGGCTACGACCCCGCCGAGGAGATTATCGTTACGGCCGGCGCGAGCGAGGCGGTCGATCTCGCGTTTCGGGCGTTCGTCGACCCCGGCGAGACGGTCGCGATCGCCCAGCCGTCGTACATCTCGTATGAACCCGGCGTGATCTTCGCCGGCGGCGAGGTGCTGTCCGTCCCGACGCGGAAAGAAGACGAGTTCCGACTGACCGTCGATGGGCTCGAAGCGGCGGGTGCCGACGAGGCAGACGCACTCGTCATCTGTTACCCGAACAATCCGACGGGAGCCATCATGCCCGAGGCGGATCTCGAACCGATCGCGGCCTTTGCCCGCGAGCACGACCTGACGGTGTTTGCAGACGAGATCTACGCCGAACTGACCTACAACGGCGATCACACCTCGATCGCGACGCTGCCGGGTATGCGCGAGCGAACGATCGTCTTTAATGGCTTCTCGAAGGCCCACGCCATGACCGGGCTTCGACTCGGCTACGCGCTCGGACCGGCCGACGCGATCGGGGCGATGAACAAGATTCACCAGTATACGATGCTGTCGGCCCCGACGACGGCCCAGCACGCCGCACTCGAAGCACTCGACTCGTGTGAGAACGACGTCCGGGAGATGGTCGACCAGTACGATCGCCGCCGCCAGTTCGTCCTCTCGCGGTTTCGGGAGATCGGGATGGACGTCTTCGAGGCGAAGGGCGCATTCTACTGTTTCCCGGAGGTTCCGGAGGGGTTCACGGCCGAGGAGTTTGCAGAGGGTGTCCTTCGCGAACAGGGGGTCGCGGTCGTTCCGGGTGACGTCTTCGGCGAGGGTGGCGAGGGCCACCTGCGGGTCTCCTATGCGACCGGGCTCGAAGACCTCCGCGAGGCGCTCAAACGGATCGAAGCGTTCGTCGCGGAGCACGACTGAGACGGATTAGTGTCCGGCGGTAATTGATGACACGTATCCGTATACTACTGTCGGACAGAACTATTGTGAGACGTTGCTGCCGACATCTGTCGACTACGAGTTAGTGACGTCTATCCGACAGGATGACGATCGGCAGACGGGGTGGCCGAGCCACACACTCAAATACTGGCTTCGATAACTAGCACCTGACTGTCTCCATCGATGATATCACCGGGACCGTGCGACTGCGATCTGCCCCACTGTTGGCCACCACTGCGACGAGCGGGTGAGTGGTCGTGACACCGCGATCCGTGCCGATCGTCGATCGCGTGACGGACGCGTTTTTCGCACTCGATACCGATTTCCGGTTTACCTATCTCAACGAGCGGGCCGAGACGCTGCTCGAATGCTCTCGCGAGGAGTTGCTCGGCCGGGTGATGTGGGACGAGTTCCCCGCAACCGTCGAAACGCAGTTTCCAAGCGGCTTTCATCGGGCGATGGACGAACAGATCCCCGTCTCCTTTGATATCTACCACACGCGCCTGGAGACCTGGTTCGAGACCCAGGCCTACCCCTCCGAAACCGGGCTCTCCGTCTACATGCGGGACGTGACCGGGCGGAAACGACAGGAAACGACACTCGCCCAGCACGCAGCCGTCGTCGAGGCCGTCCACGACGGTGTCGTCACACTCGATCGGAACCGAGACATCGTCTCGGCCAACGGGGCCGTAGAGACCTTACTCGGTGTCGATCGCTCCAGGCTGGTCGGCGAACACGTCGAGATCGTCCCCGAACTGGCAGCGATCGATACCGAAGACACGCTCGCGATCGGCCGCGCGATCACCGATGTCGACGTCGGAAACGCCGACAGGCGGAACCTCGAAGTCGCCGTGACCGACGCCGAGGGGACCGACCGAATGGCCGAGTTTCGGATCGTCCCGATCCGGAACAGCCGGGCGACCGTCGCCGTCGTCATCAGAGATATTACCGATCGACACGAGTACAACCGCGTCGTCACCTCCCTCCACGAGATTACTCGCTGGCTGTTCGAGTCCGACGATCCCGAAGAGATCTGTGCGATCGCCGTCCACGCGGGCAGCGACTTACTCGAGTTTCCGATCAGCGGCGTCTGGTTGCTCGACGACGAACACGGCTATTTAGACCCCGTGGCCGGCACTGCGGGTGCCCACGAACAGTTCGGCGGACTGCCGCGGTTTACTGCCGGCGACGGACTCGTCTGGGACGTCTTCGAGTCCGGCGAGGTCGAGTGCTTCGACGACCTGCGGACCGTCGATGCCATCTACAACCCGGAGTCACCGATTCGATCCGAGATCATCGCCCCGGTCGGAACGCACGGCGTCCTCATGACCGGCTCCGTCGAACCCCACCAGTTCGACGAGACCGACGTCGATCTGCTCTCGACGCTCGTCGAGAACATGCGCGCCGCACTCGATCGTGACGAGCGAGAGCGGGCGTTACGAGACCGACGGGCAGAGCTCGAACGCCAGACCGATCGGCTGGAAGCGGTCGCGGAGATCCTTTCAGGCGAGTTGAAACATCAACTCGAGAGCGTGTCGCGGGCGCTCGAAGACGAGGCTGACGGCGAGTGGGAGTTTCCACTGGCCGAAGACTCCGTCGAGACCACCCTCGACAGAGCCGAACAGCTCGTCGACGACGTCCGGGAGTTCGCCCGGAACGCCTCCGACGTCGGCCCCCGGAGCCGAATCGATCTCGAATCGGCGATCGAGACGGCGGTGGCTGCCTCCCGTCTCGACGACAGTTCGGTCATCGTCGAACAGTCGGCGACGCTCCGGGCCGACGCCGATCGGTTCGTCAACCTCCTCGAGACGGCGTTCGACAACATCGCCGCCCGTGCCGAGGCCGACGTGACCGTCCAGGTCGGCGTCGTCGGCTTCGAGAACGTCGAGCGGTCGACGGAGTCACGCGGGTTCTACCTGCTCGATGACGCCGCAGAAATCCCGCCAGCCGCTCACGAACAGGTGCTCGACCCCTCCGTCGACGACGAGACCGCGATCGACGGGCTGGGACTTGCGCTCGTGCGGGCGATCGGCGACGCCCACGACTGGGACGTGTCGGTCACCAATGGCGAACACGGTGGGACGCGGGTCGAAATCAGAGATGTGACGACGCTCGAACTGGCACGTGACGTCCAGTAACGCAGAGACATTCTGTCGTCGATCGGTGGTGGTGCCGACGGCAATCCCTGTCAGTCTTCGACGATCGTTTCCTCGGTGATATCCTGACAGAGCCGCCGGAATCCGTCGCCATCGAGGAGTTCGGACATCGTATCGGCGACCTGTGTTCGGAGGACGGCCAGTCGGTCTTCGAGTTCGGCGTACTCCTGGCTCGTTTTGAGTTCGGCGTCGGTCTTCTGGGCAGTGAGCAGCGCTTTCTTCGAGGCGAGTGCAAAGAACTCCTGGAGTTGCTCGTCGTAGGTCGATCTGAGGGTGAGTTGCTCGATAATCTCGTGGAGTTCGTCTTTCGAGACGGGTTTGACGAGGTAATCGTCGAACCCCATCCCGATGATCTCGAAATCGGGTTCGACGGCCGTCACCATCGCGACACGACAGTCGAGTCCGCGATCGCGGATGGTATCGAGGATCCGATCTCCTGACAGCCCCGGCATCCGCCGGTCGAGCAAGACGACGTCAACGTGCTCGTCGATCGCGTCGAGTGCCTCGGTGCCGTCGTAGGCCGTCTCGACGTCGCAGTCGTCGTCGAGCCATGCGGCATAGAGATTTGCAAGGTCGGGTTCGTCTTCCACGACCAGAACGGAGGGGGAGTTATCAACCATCGAGAGTGTACCTCTACTATTTCGGGCTGGTGAAACGCTCGCACTGAGAGTATATCAAAATTCCGGGCGGTCGGTGTCGAATTGCCGGAGGTGATGCCGTCGCCGCGGCATCCGAGAGCCGAGACGCCGGCGACGACCTTGGTGGCACCTACTGGAGTTCTCGGTCGATCGTCGCACGACGGTCGCGGATCGCGGCCGCGTCGGTCGTGATCTGACGGCCCACATCGATCGTCAGCGTCCCGTCGGTCGTCGCCGATCCGATCTCGTGGACGGGCGCGGCGTCGCCGACGAGGTCACGAACGGCAGCTGGCGAGGACGTCTGGACGAGCGCTCGACCCGGCTGTTCGTGGAACAGTGCACCGACCGGATCGTCGCCGGGAATCGTGACGTCGAGGCCGGCGTCCTCGCCGACCATCTCCGCGAGGGCAACGGCGAGCCCCCCGTGGCTGACGTCGTGTGTGGCGATCGTCGCGTCGTGGGTGGCCACCGCCGCGAGGGTCTCGACGAGGCGATCGGCCGTCTCCGGCAGCGTCGGGAACCGATCGCTGCCGCCGAACTGGGCGAGATATTCGGAGCCACCCAGTCGGGTGTCGTCGTGTTCGAGTCCGAGGTCACCGATGAGCAACAGGTCTCCGTCGGGTTCGACGGCAAGTGGCGGCGCGTCGTACCCGTCTTTCGTCCCGACCATCGCGAGCGTCGGCGTCGGTGGGATCGGGCCGGCGACGGAGTCGTTGTACAGCGAGACGTTTCCGCCGACGACGGGCGTCGAGAGCGTCGCACACATATCGGCGAGCCCGTCGACGATCCCCTTGAAGCCGCCGTAGACGTCCGGCTTCTCCGGGTTGCCGCCGTTCAGACAGTCGACTGCGGCCAGCGGAGTCGCCCCTTTGACCGCGATGTTCGTCGCGTTTTCGAGGGCAATCGCGCGGGCACCGTCGTAGGGTGCCGTTGCAGTCCAGTTCGGTGCTGCACCGGAAGAAATGGCCAGCCCCTGTTCGACCGATCGGATCGCGACGATCGCTGCATCGTCGCCCGGCCCCACGCTCGTCCGGACGCCGACTTCGTGGTCGTACTGTCGGTAGACCCACCGTTTCGAGGCCGTATTCGGGCTCGCGACGATCGACTCGAATGCCTGCTCGATGTCGGCCTCAGGGCGGTCGATCTCGGGCGTGGCCGGCACCTCGCTATCGAGGTCGTTCATCGGCGCCCCTTCGCCGAGGAAGGAGGCATCGACGTCGACGACGGTCTCGCCGTCGAACGTACAGACGTAGTTGTCGTCGGTCACCTCGCCGATCACTGAACAGCCGAGATCGAACCGCTCGGCGATCTCACCGACGCGATCGACGTTCTCGGGGGCGACCTCGTAACACATCCGCTCCTGGGATTCGGCCAGGAGGATTTCGAGGGCGTTCATGTTCGGCTCGCGCTGGTGGACGCGTTCGAGTTCGATCTGAGCTCCGAGGCCGCCTTTGGCGACCAGTTCGCTCGAGGCACCGCCGAGGCCGGCGGCCCCGAGGTCGCGAGCAGATTCGATCAGCCCCTCCTCGATCAGCTGTTCGTTGGCCTCGATGAGCAGCTTCTCGGCGTAGGGGTCGCCGACCTGAACCGCCGGCCGATCTTCGGTTTCTGCGTCTTCGGCCAGGTCCTCGCTGGCGAAACTCGCACCGCCGAGTCCGTCGCGGCCGGTACCGTTGCCGACGAGGACGAGTTTGTTGCCGGGCTCCTGTGCCTCGGCCGTGACGAGTCGCTCCTCGTCGGTCAGCCCGACACAGGCGACGTTGACGAGCGGATTCCCCTCGTAATCGGGGTGGAAATCGACGCTCCCTGCGACGGTCGGGACGCCGATACAGTTGCCGTAATGGCTGATTCCCTCGACGACACCCTCGAAAAGGTACTTCGAGTGCTCGTCTTCGAACTCGCCGAAGTACAGCGAGTCCGCAAGCGCGATCGGGTAGGCACCCATCGAGAGCGTGTCCCGGACGATCCCGCCGACGCCGGTTGCTGCGCCGTCGAAAGGGTCGACGTAGGAGGGGTGGTTGTGGCTCTCGATCCCCATCGTGATATAGGTGTCACTGTTCTCGCCCGTCTCGGGGTCGGGGAGGGCAACGACTGCGGCGTCGTCACCCGGCCCAATTACGACCTGGTCGCCCTCGCTCTCGAACGCCGACAGCAGGGGTCGCGAGGAGCGGTAGGCACAGTGTTCACTCCAGAGGTTCTCGAACAGCGCCGCCTCCGCCTGGGTCGGCTCTCGACCCAACTCGGAAACGACGAGTTCGCGGTCAGAATCGGCAAGACTCATTGTGTCGGTGTTGAAAGCCAGTCTGTAAAGGGGTTTCTATACACCGGAGGACCCCGTTCTACGGTTGCCGTGAGCCGCGTGAGAGTCGACTCCGTCGGTAACCGACGGACGGAGAGTCGATCGAGAGAGCCCCGCCACGGCGCTATTCGAATCCCTTCACCCAGCGTTCAGCAGGCCGTATCAGGGACCTGCTGACGGACCGTTTTCGGATCGTTACTGTAGAGATCGTTGTCATTTACTAACGGTTGGTCGGGTGAGGTCGGAGTCATGCCCGCCGAAACACGTCCACAACACACCCTCCCTGTGACCCCGTCGTCATACTACCGGACACACGTCTGTCACTCGTGTCGTGGCGTCTTCGTCACGGCGAGACCGGCGCACTCCCACGCTGGGTGGTGCTCGCTCAGTTGCTTGTGTCCGGCAGTATCAACAACCCCTGCCGCTGTGGTCAGTGTGAGCCACGGCGATCGTACACCGGCCACCCCAGCCGGGATCGACAGGAATCCGAGCGAAACGACAGCGAGGTGATCCCGTGCGATCGACCACCGTCGTGGGAGTCGCTTTACTGCTCGTTCTCGGTGGCATCGGCGGGCCGATCGGGGCAGCTACTGCGTCGGCCACGCCCGACACCGAGACCGAGACGTACGTCGTCGAGCAGGGTGCGTTCTGTCAGCCGATCGACCCGCTCGAAACGAACGAATCGGTCGAATCGTTCTACGACTACCGGAACCACGAGACTCATCCCGAGGATGTCGATCGGCGCTACAGCTCCTATGGGACACAACACCTTCAGGCCGATGACACGAGCATCCTCATGCTCCACGAGGGCTCAGACGGGGTCAGTCTCGTCATGGTACACGATCGGCTCGATGGAGAGACAGCCGGTGGGGTCGTGACGTTCGACATCGTCGGGACGCCCGCTGACGCCGAGTGGGTGGTCCAGGACGACAAGTACGATAGCGTGACGAATATGGCCGAGTGGGACGACGGTGACGGCTGGCTCGGTGCCTCCTGGATCTGGACGGACGGCCGAACCGACGGTGGCGCGATCCAGGGCGGGCTCGACGACGCGTTTGCCGTGACGATCCAGCCGGCGTTCAACGAGGACTCGCCGTTCTACGACAACGACGACCTGTACAACCCGGACTGGCACGGTGGCGGCGAAATCAGCCAGTGGGAGATCCTCTCCGGAGACAGCGATGCGCCCGATCGAACGGCCCTCCCGTCGCTCGAGGAGCCGGTGACGATCAGGACCGGGAGCTGTGACGGGCCGACCGTCACGTACGATCGGGGAGCCGACGGCATCAACGCGACCGTCGGGGGTGTGACTGCGAACGGACACAGCGGACTCCACCCCGTCGCCGGATCGAGCGATGCCGTTCAGTTCGACGCGATCCAGCTTACTGACGTCGATCCTGACGGAACGGTTGCCACCCATCCGGCCGAAAGCGACGAGTTCCCAGCCCTCCCTGCGGACGTCGAGGCGCTCTCGAAGCTCACGCTCGAATCCGACATGGATGTCAGCTCTGGAACGGCCACGTTCGGCGTCGCTGCGGATCGACTCCAGGCGGCGGGTGTCGAGGCCTCCGAGGTCGCCCTGTTCGAGACGGACGGTACCGACTGGCGGGAAGCCGAGACGACCGTCGGAGAAGCGGGCGATGGAACGTACGAGTTCGAGGCGACCGTCAGGTCACTCGACGGACTCGCCGTTACCGTCCCACAGGAGACGGATTCCGAGTCGGACAGCGAGTCGTCCGGCGATCGCGAGTCCGAGAACGGCGACGAACAGGTGACAGAAGCGGAGACGGACGCCGGAGACGGGACCGACCCCACTCCGGGAGGCGGACCAGTGGTCGTCGCCACTGTGGCTGTCCTCCTGAGTTGTGGGGCACTGTGGCGACGGTGGCAGCGTTCCCGGTGAGCAACCCGGTATCGGCGCGTTTTTAATCAATCGCTGTAAATGATCGCGTGTGCTGTCGGTCGAACTCCACGTGCACTCGTCGCTGTCGTACGACGGCCGGGATCCGGTCGATCTCATCCTCGAACAGGCCGAAGCCGTCGGTCTCGACGCGATCGCCGTCACGGACCACGACGAAATCGACGCGAGTCTCGAAGCCGTCGAGCGAGCCCCCGAGTACGGGCTGGTTGCCATTCCGGGCATCGAGATCTCCTCCAAGGCCGGTCACGTGCTTGGACTGGGCATCGAGCGGGCCGTTCCACCGGGGCTCTCCTACGAGGCGACGATCGACGCGATCCACGATCAGGGCGGTATCGCCGTGATTCCACATCCGTTCCAGGAGTCACGCCACGGCGTCATGGCACGCATCACCCGCGACCAGCTCGCACTCGGCGACGGGATCGAAGTGTACAACTCGCGGCTGTTTACCGGCCGGGCAAACCGGCAGGCCGAACGCTTCGCCAGAAGACGATCGCTCCCGATGACGGCCGGAAGCGACGCCCACATCAGCGAGATGGTTGGGCAAGCAGTCACCCGCGTCGACGCCGACGAGCGCTCCGCCGCCGCGATTCTGGATGCGATCCGGGACGGAGAGACCTCCGTCGAAGGGAAACGCACGCCGTGGCACATCAGCCTCCGGCAGTTCGGCGGCGGCGTCACGCGGCGGCTCAGAAACGTCACGGTGGGGATGTTCCGATGACGCTGCGCGGTGCCGATCGCGCCTGCGTTCGGGAAGCGATCGAGTCCGACACGGCGCTGCCGGGAACGATGGGGTTTGCGGGACTGGTCGACGACCGGCTCGTCCGGGACGTTCTCGGCCGCGTGCCGCTGTTTGTCGATCGCGCCGCCGATGACCTGGCGGCCGAGACGGCGTGGGCGTTCGAACCCGGCCCGCTCGACGACCCCGTACTGGTTCCCGCCGGCTCGATCACGGCGGCTGGAGAGACCAAGCCAACACCCCACTGGTCGATTCCCGAGCCGGAGCCGATCGCCGACCGGGAGCTGGCACTGGATCGGCTGGCCGACGCGATCGAGACGGCGGCAGCCGATGTCCGGCGAGCAGAGCACGATATCGCGGTCGCCTTTTCCGGTGGCGTCGACTCGGCGCTGGTTGCGGAACTGCTGGACGCCCCGCTGTACGTCGTCGGCTTTCCGGACAGCCACGACGTTGAGGCCGCACGGACCGCTGCAGCCGCGATGGGGCGCGAGCTGACCGTCGTCGAACTCGAGCCGGCGGACCTCGAAACGGCGGTTCCCGAGGTCGCCCGAGCGATCGGCCGGACGAACGCAATGGACGTCCAGATCGCCCTGCCGCTGTACCTGGTCGGCCAGCGAGTCGCTGCCGACGGGTTCGACGCGCTCGCACTCGGCCAGGGGGCCGACGAGCTGTTTGGTGGCTACGA
>LKMJ01005412.1_pt1 | contig 12031 bp, 18 predicted proteins | sample 643391 | NCBI WGS metagenome assembly LKMJ01 (sample SAMN04112250, study PRJNA286221) | soda lake metagenome | biome: soda lake; feature: Kulunda Steppe; material: water; isolation source: sample PL-Br10 brine of Picturesque Lake | place: Russia: Kulunda steppe | collected 2010-07
ATAGTATGTCCTGTTCTATCTTTGAATAATCCACTATCAAATATATCTCTTTTATCTGGTGTTTCATATGACATGTTTGTTATTTAATAATTATTGTGGGGAGTTATAAACTTTTCTACATATCCATAGTAAATTGATATAAATTACCATATTTAAATAGTAAAATTATACTAATTTTTCATCATACACTTCACTTTCTCCACACCACATACATTCTTTTTTATATAAAATAATATCATCGTGTTTTTCTTTTTTATACCTATAATCATGTAAATTTATTTTACACTTCAAAAGATGAATATTCATTTATATTATATTATGATTAAATACCTATATAATTTTAGATTGAAATCGTAAGTTTAAAATACATAAGGTTTAATATTTAATATAAGTAATTAAATATGTATCGAAAAGGACATAGGGGGATTAATATGATGTTGTTTGCGCCGGTTTTATTTATAATGCTAATTTTAGAGTTTTTCTTATTAGGAATCATAGGATTTGCAACCGTTGTATATTTTGCTTCATTACCAGATATTGATTTGAGAATGAAATTTTTAACACATAGAGGTTTTACGCATACGATTTCATTTGGAATTTTCATAGGTGTAATTTCATTTATTATAGGATTATTCGGTGGTATAATAGCTATGAATGTAGGGATTGTTCGTACTTCGTTATTTAATATGATTTTTATTCCTTTATATGGATTCTTCATCGGATTCTTCATTGTAATGGGACATATTGCAGGAGATATTATTACACCGAGTGGTGTACGTTTATTCCAGAAACCTAAACACATTCCAAATATTCGTATATTTTCAGATAAGAAATATACATTTAATTTGGTTCCTGCAAAAAGTACATGGGCGAATTTTGGATTCTTATTTTTGGGTTTATTATTTACAAGTATATCAGTATTTAGTAGTTTTTTCGTATTAGGACTATAAAATGTAATCTACCTAATAAATTCTTTTAAATATTATAAAGCCATATTCTAATATACAATGATACCAACGTCAAAATTGCAAAATAAAAAAGAGATACATTCCATATTAGAGAATTTATTTACTTCTTTAGTGAATAGTAAATCTATAGATGAAGAAGGTACGTTTAATCTAAATTATCGTGGAGGTGATGATGTTGGTAAATGGATTGCTGGTAGAAATAATAGTTCGACGGGGATAGATTATGTATATAGGCAAAGATATAATAATCAAGACACGGAACCGGATAAGATATACCTGTATTCAAATGATTACGGATGGTCTAATATTGGTGTATTATTAGGTGAACAAGATATTATTTTGGGTTTGTGCCAATGGGTAAATCGGCATGTGAATAATATAAATATGGATTATGAATCTAAATTAGAAAATGCATTTGAAGATATAGAAGATGAGAGACGAAAGTTTAGAAAAGATTTATCTTTGCATGATATTATAAATGCTATTAATACTTATAACTTTGAATTTTTACGTGACTCTGTAGCTCCTGAAGGAGAAGATGCTGTCGAATTTTGGAAATTATTATACAGTTATGATTCAGATAGAGAAATAATTGATAATGATGTTTCGATAGAATATATGGATGAAAATATATTTTTTGCACGTTCTGTACGTCAATATATAGACGGTGATGAAAAGAAAGTATATCCTATGGGTTTAATTGTAGGTTATGATGATACACCCGATTCATTTTTTGTACACAGGATTGAAAGAGATAATGATTTAGATAATCCTAATTTTGTATGGGAACTTAATAACATTCGGGATAAAATGGGTTTTGATGTTGATTACACAGATTTAGATACGAATAATGTTCCATTAAATTGTAGAACAAGACTCCAAGGAAACTTATGTGTTATTCCACATGATTATGAAAATGAAAAGAATTTATATTTCAATGAAGTTGTACATGAATTGAAAAAATATGTCTATTGTATGTATAATGATTTATATTATACAGATGAATTAGATATCGATGAAAATGTTATTTATGGAGCAAATTCTTTATTACATACATCAGGTCAAGAATTATCTATTTTGAATAAACCATCTACAAACGAACTTAAACAATTTCAAAATAAATTAAAAATATCTGAGGATGAAATTAGAGAAGAACAAAAGAATAGAAATATAGAAAGGTTATCTTCAAATTTGAGAGGTGAAATTATAACGGATATCCACTTGGATAAATTTTGTGATTGGTTATTTGAGAATTGTTCAATCGAACAAAGAAAAAGATATGAAAATTCTGAATTTGGAACAGGTTTACCGAGAGAATATGTTAGTGCTCGATTTAGTGTTAAAGATAGGTGTGATGAATTACGAAATGTAGCCTTAAATTATGAATTGGAAATAAAACGTTCAACAATACATAAGTTGGCAGAAAAAGAAGTGAATAAAGTTTTTAATCCGAATGGACAGTGTAATTTAATTCTTGGAAATCATTCTGTTGTAATTGGTTCAGCACAAATACATCCAAGTCCAACTTCTGTAAATAGATTAGATAATCTTGCCCTAGAAAAAATAATCGTACCACAAGATACGACAGTAATGATTGGTCATGATGAACATAAAGCTCGTATATATACATTTTCTAAAGGTGTATATGAGTTTAGATTTTTAGAGGGTTTGGATACTAATTTATTTAATTAAATTATTAGTTACTAGTTTTTATTGTTTAAATATCAATGGATATAGTAATGTTTAAGTAATTGTGTATACAACATATAATTGCATATGGAAGCCATTTCCACAACTAAAACGACACATGAAATGCAGCGTGAGCTAACTGATTCGGAAGCCCTTGACAGAGTTCTCTCTGCATTTGATGCACGACTTGATGAATTGCGTTGGCGGCAGGATGAAACTGGTGTGCTGTACGCTGCAAGCTCTCCAGACCCAGATATGATTGCCCGCGTAGAAATTATGCAAGATGGTTCTTGTGATGCAGCAGTAGCAGATACTAATGATGTTCCAATTGAATGGCATGAGCTTGAACGTGTACCAATGATTGGAAACGAAACGAACGTTCAAGATTAAATTAATTAAAACATTGTTTCAATTGAATAAGAATCATAAAATCCATCACTAACATTGAAAATTACTTTTGAGTGTTCTTGTTCTGTAGAAACTTCTGTAACCGTTTCTACTTCCGTTATCACAGTTAATCCTACGTCAGAATCTGTATTTGTTACACTACCATTGACAATTATTGGATTATCACTTTGTGTATTATCAACATAAACATTATCTATAGCTAATTTATAATTGGATTGTGGAGCATGACTTGAAGTATATATAATTAGCTTATCAGATTCCTGTATAACATCTAACGAAGAGGTATAGTCATTTTCATGTTTTTCTTCATAATTATCTGTATTTTCCCATTCTTCAGGTAGTAACGTATTATCTTCATTTGATGTTATATAGTCTAATTCTTGTTCTTCAGGTTCTGAAGAAATACATCCTGCTATACTCATTGTTGAAACACTTGTAATTAAACCGATAAATTTACGTCTATTTTTCATTACTAATATAATACATAACAAACCACTTATATTTTGCTATTGTTAAAAATTAATTTTGATTATAATCTGCAAATGGATTTGGTAATTTTAAAACGTCTTCATATAAATGCGCTACAGATTCAAATACGCCTTTTTGTGGATTGAATTGATTTAACTGTACAACATATACGGTTTCATCTATATGTTCACTTAATTCTCCAAACCTTTCACTAGGTTTTCCATCTTCATATACGCGAACTTGTAAAGATTCTTCTGTTCTATTATCTCTAAATACATAGTCTGAACCTAATTTAAACGATTTTCTATGTGCTGAATTAAATTTATTTACAAATTTAGGAGACGGTAATTTACTCGCAGGTACAGCAATATCAGGATTAGCTGTTTGTTGCGAATGTGACTTTTCCACTAAATATTTAAACACTTCATCCCAGTTGTTGAAATCTCTTTTAATTTCAAGCATATAATTTATTGTTCTAAAATCACCCTTAAATATTTATATATTATATTACAGATAAATCGAAATATTTAATTCAATATACGAGTATTATTTTATTATGAATGAAATCATTGTTACGGATGTAAGTAAGACAAAAGGTATGTTTTTACACGCGTCTAGGACTAAAGAAGCTCAGCTAGAATTTCATCAAAGAATTTTCGTGTGTTGGTTATATGCAATGATGTTTACATATTATTGTATTAGAGGATATGATTCAAGATTGATATTTGATATGCAATTTTTACATACTTCAATTGATGAAAAGATACCTCCCGGTACGACAAATAATGCATTTTCATACGATTATGAACGTGTAGAATTATTGTGGTCTAATACAAATAATATTATTTTAAGATTAATTATAGCTCCTTTGTATGGATTTTACATACTCATTCATACATTGATGGGTTCAAATATTCATTTTGTATATTCAAAAGAAGATAATGGATTTTTAACTAATGACCAGTATCAATATAAAAATAATGAAGTTATTGTTACAGAAAAATTAAGTTAATTATTCTTCTTCTGTTTCTTCTTCATCTACACGTTCGATTTCTACAGCGCGTGGACCTTCTTCTGCTTCTTCGACTTCGAAGGTTACAGCTTCACCTTCTTCTAAGTCAGGTCCCTCCACATCAGACATGTGGAAAAATATGTCGTCGTCTTCTTCGTCTTGTTCTTCTCCCGAATCAATAAATCCATATCCACCTTTATCGTGGAAAAATACAACTTCTCCTTCTACCATTGCATGTGATTATTATACATTATTACTTATAAATGTATGGGCTAATTGATAAATTAGATTATTTATCTAAAATTTCCGTATTTTCTAATTTATATGTAGCTTTAATATATTGTCCGTTATTGTCTTCACCTTCAATTGTAATTATTTCGCCATCTAATGAAATATCTGTAATTCTATTACTTTTTTTGTAGTTAAAATGACAATCCCATATTTGTTCAATATCATATGTATCTACCATATTATTTCTTAATATATAATACCTTATAAATTTATTTATTCGATTAATTTACGTGAAAATTATGAAAATTGTGTGCGTCAATTTCCATATCATTTAATTTATACAATTGATTTTACAATCTGTAATTGTATAGAGGTAAATGAAACCTCATTCATCTTTTTTGAGATGATTATTTATTTACTATTCATACGCACATTACTACGTATATGTTATATAGTGCCACACCACTATATATCTTTCTATGAACTGACTATAACCATTTAATAAACAAAAAAGTATATAACATATCGTTTATTTTGGTTAAATATGGCTACTAATAAACAAAATAATTTTGCCACAATTGGTGACCAAACAAGATTATCATGTTTAACTGGTGAAAATATTTCACTCTATTACAGAGAAGATTTAGGAAAGAATAATGTTGGACGTGTTTATCGCGTAGAATTTTCGGGTGTTACAGACATACAAGGAATTCACAATATTGCTCATTTTATGCAAAATAAAATAAAAGAAAATGGTTATAAGTTAAAAATTAAAAAATTTGCGGATTCAATTAGCGGAGAAAACTGGGAGAATTCCAAATTCATTATCGTAAATAGATAAATTTTTATTAGTGAATTTGGTATTTTATTACATATTTCTCAATGAAGAGGTATAAAGGCATCAAAAACAGGAATATCAATTGTTATGATTACGATGGTTATTATATTACATTAATTATCATATTCGTGTACAGACAAGATTTAAAAGGTATCGAATATGTCAAATGATTAAATTAGATTTGATTATATATTTCTTCCATAATGTAATTAATATCTAATTTTCCATCTTTTTCAATCACATCGTCAAGAGGTACATTTTCATAACGTAATTTTTCTGTCACATATGATGCTGACGTAGGTTCATCTTTTGTCTCTGTCATTCTATCCCATAACCTCAACGGCGTCCAAATCTTTCCTTCTTCATCCGTACTTGTGTGGTTAGTCTTGGCTCTTTCTACAAGAATAGAATCGTTATATGACTCTATAAATACAGTAAAGTTTATTTCATTTATACCTAAATGAGGATGTCTTATTTTTTCTGGATTGCATTCTTGACAAAATACCACATCTACGTTCATATCTGTACGTTCTTTTTTACTTATATCTACATCTGAAGTATATATTCCGATTTTATTATGTGATGAATTAATTTTTTCATTACATATATCGCAAGATAATTCTTCACGCGTAGATATTTCACGCGGTATTTTAACGCCTTTTAATTCCTCAATATCGGCAATCACAGGTATAAAATAAGGGGTTAAGAATATTAAGCATTTTTTGTTTACAATTTAAACTCATAATAATATATCAATAAATTGCGTAAATATATTTATATCTCTAAATTTGAAAACTAATTATTAAATAAAAAAATTATATTATTTTGTCCTATCTGTGAATCGTCATAAGACTTACGATAGTTAAATATATGTGTTATCAATACTATTATTAATTAATGTATGACTTCACAGATATAGAAGATAATTCACCCTCGTCAAATTTCGACATAATTTATATTGGAGATGACGAAAATATTCGACAAGATATTAAACTTAAAATCAATAAAGAAAAGAAAAATTTCAATATCAAAACCATGTCGGATACAGAAGAAGCACTTTCATTTATTACAAATAATGAATGTCACTGTGTGATTGGTGAATATGAAGTCCCGAAAGTAAATGGAATTAAATTCTTAGATAAAATACGTAAAGATTTTAATATACCATTTATATTGTTAACAGATATGGAGAATGAAGATGTAATTGATGAGCTAGTAAAATATAATTCCAGCGATTATATGACTAAGGATACATATAATAACACAATTTTAGTGAATAGAATTGAAACGTTAGTGGATAAATATATTTCAGAAAAAACAATAACACAGCAATCGAAAGAAATTGAAAACAAAAAAAGATTTACAGACCAAGCTATAAATAGCCTTCAAGATATATTTTTTGTATTAAGTAAAGATGGAAGTATTAATCAATTAAATAACTCTGGTAAACAATTTGTTAGTAAACAATTAAATAAGAATGCGAATACTCTATACGATTTATTCTTAGAGAACCAAGAAGAACATATTACGAATATACTCCAGTCTGTCAGAAAAGGAAATAATATACGTGTAAATTTACAAACAGAAACAAAATGTGATGAAAAAATAGAATTTGAAGTTAAAGCGTCACCACTATCAGATAAATCAGGAAATACATTAGGGATTGTTGGTATAGCAAGAGATGTTACAGAACAAAATGAATACAAACGAAATCTTAAATATAAAAATAAAAAATTAGATAAATTTGCTAAAATAATATCTCATGATATTAGAAATCCTGTTTCGATAGCCAAAGGAAATCTTGATTTATATATTGCTGAAAACGGTGAAAATGAACACATAGACTCAACCTATAATGCAATTGAACGAATTGAGAATATATTAGAAAATATATTAGAAATAACAAAAACAGATGAATCAGAATTAGAAACCCAGTATCAAAACCTCAATTATATTACGCAAGATTGTTGGAACAACCTTCAAATAAATAATGCTACTTTGAATATTAATACAAATAAGATGATGGATATGAATTCTAAGTTAGCATCTAGACTATTCGAAAATCTATTTAAAAACTCTATTGAACATGGAGGTGAAGATATTGAAATTACTATCGGAGCTTTAACTAATGGATTTTATGTGGAAGATAATGGGAAAGGAATTTCAAAAGAAAAACGAGAGAAAATATTTGATGCATCATATACGACTTCAGGAATAGGATTAGGACTTACTATTGTAGAACACGTTTGTGATATTCATCACTGGAACATAGAAGTTAAAGAATCATCTGCGGGTGGAGCACGATTTGAAATAACAAAAAATTAGGAATCATTATACAGACGTTTATCTTCATATAATGGCTCACCTTCGCCCTTATCTACAACGTCAACCATATATGTATCGTAATATTCAAATGGCGTTTTACACTGTGCAGATTTTAAAGTTTTATATTCTTCTGGATTGTAAGCTCTCTTAGCCATTTCTTCAAAAAAATCAAATTTTACATCATACATATATGAACCATATTCTTTAAACATAACTTGTAATTGACCATATTCATAATCAGATTTTTCTCTCCAAACGAATGATTGAAACTCTGATGAATTAATAGTTTCTTCATCTTTCTCTGTGACCGTAATTCGTTTCCCTGCTTGAATCCTAGAATCTGTCATATTCAAACAATCAAGCTCTAGAAATAAATAATTATCTTTTTAATTATTTTCATATCAAATATTCTAACTTACAGCGTTGTTAGTGAGATATACGGGCCTACTGTACCCTTTAGACGCTTTTAGACGCTTTTTAGAAATATACCCTTGACTAGTGGACCCTTAATATACAACTTTACTTGTAATAGTATACAAGCTTACTTGTATAAATTGGGTAATTTGGCTTGTTTTGGTCGGTCACTAACAAATCTCCACTAACAACACTGTTAGTGAACTTGGTATTTGATTAGATGAATCTATAGTACAAAACAGTTACGGTCCCGTTAAAAACAGTAAAATTCAAGCAGATATATATGCTTTTAAGTCAATATCGGTAATATTTTCAGCACATTCATTTGCATACAATATTGCTTCATTAAAACTTCGTGTAGAAATAGATTCAACATAATTTTCATTCTCTAAGTTTTCTTCACTATTTGCTACCGTTACAAACCATTCCCATTCTTCATCTTCATCCCATTCATATGTTGATTTATTTTTTAATTCACTATGAATTTTTATGTGGATACCCTCGTGCCCATCATCAAAACGCCAGATATAATCACATGTTAGTGTTGGGTCTTTCATAATCATAATTCTATCAGCTATCCTTTTTATTTCTGTAGGTTTTTTACCTAATACTTTTGGAGGCATTCTCATATATAAGTTAACAATATGGTCCATTATAAAACTTGTTATTTGTATTATTACATTATTATAACTTTATATATTGTATTAATATATTAATATGTATATATACAACGAAATAAATGATAATTATAAATGATGGAAGGAGGTCCAATAAATATATAACAATTTATAAACAAATGTATAACATGATTTTAAATAAGACCGATAAAGGCGTAAGTCCAATTATTGGTGTTATTTTATTAGTAGCTCTATTTACGGCCATCGTTATATTATTGAGTTTTAATTTATTTTCTTCTAATATTGGTGTTGTTACAGAATCGATGGATGCAGACATAGATTTTACAACGACAGAAAATGGCATTGAAATAGCTATATTCCAAAATGAAAATATCAATAGAATTCTTGTACAACATGAAGATGGCAGAACTCAGGAATTAGATATGAATACCGATTCTCCTCAAGATGTAAATTTTGGTCCGGGGAGATATTATTTGATTGGAGAAAATGATTCTAATGAAAGATTATTATCTACAAAAAACGTGAATGAACTATTAAATATACAAGCCCCAACTTTTGTATCTACGAATGACGAAATAGAATATGATATAGAAACAAATATTGACGAAGAAAATATAACATCATACAAGTGGGATTTTGGTGATGGTGATACATCAACAGAACCTAAGCCAACAAATACATATACCTCTGATGGAATATTTGAAACAGAACTTACTATCGTTGCAAATGATGATGAGATAACCAATAATATAGAAATTATCGTTGATGCTTCAAGTGCGACATCTACAGAACCAGATGATACAGAAGAAGTTCATAATAATTTAGATGGTGATGGAACAACACAAACGCCATATATAATTAGGGATGACCATGATTTACAATCTATGAAAGAAGATTTAGATGCAAATTATATATTAGGTCAAAATATAAATGCATCAAAGACAGAGGAATGGTATAATGGTGATGGGTTTGAACCTATAGGTGATTTTGAAGATGAATTCACAGGTAATTTGGATGGTGATGGTCATAGTATTATCGGATTAGAAATTAATCGAAATGAAAAATCTTTTATTGGTTTGTTTGGACATACAAATGACGCCGAAATATCTGATGTGAGATTAACGGATATTGATATTACAGGACAAAGTGATGTCGGAGGTATTGTTGGTATAAATGAGAATAGTACAATTATGAATTCTAGCACAAAGGGGAATGTATTTGGAGAAGGTAATCTTAGGATTGGAGGGTTAGTTGGATATAATACAGGTAGTAGTACTATTATGAATTCAAATGCTGATGTTGTAGTTGTTGGTAATAACAACAACGTAGGGGGTATTGTTGGTAAAAATGAAAATAGTATAATTAAAGAATCATATGCTTTAGGGGATATTGAGAGTAACAAAGAAGGAGATGAAGAAAATAATTTAGGAGGTATTGCAGGAATAAATATAGATAATGGTGAAATACGTGATTCATACGCTCAAGGTAATATTACGGGAATTAATAATATATATGTTGGTGGTGTTGTTGGTTACAATAAAGAAGGAACGGTAACAAATACATATAGTACGAGTATAATAAGTTCAGATGCAACAATTGGGGGATTATCTGGAAAAAATGATGATATATTTACAGATTCATATTGGAACTCAGAAATAGGAGAGTCTGAAAGTATTGGTAATAATACCGCTACAGAATCGAACACGGTCGGATTAATCACAGAAGATATGCAGGGTCAAAGTGCAGAAGATAATATGATAGCATTAGACTTTGAAGAAATTTGGAAAACTGTATCAGAACCTAATAATGATTATCCTGAATTACAAAATTAACGTTGGACGATAAATGGACCATTATTTTCTAACAATTTTATATGTACGCGACCGATTAATCCCATCGGTTTTAATATAATGTTTTTATTTTCATCAATTGTTCTAATTTTAAAATCTATAGTATTAGTACCGCCATATTTATCATTATATTTAATATTTATTTTAATAATGTAATTATCTATAATATTTACTTTTATATTTGACATATAATCAAATTTTTGAGGAAAATTAGATTCGATGTTGGAATCAATTAAATTATTTACTTTATTTGTTAGTGTGTTATTATGACTCATATATTAATTTTAAATTAAGGGATTAAATACTTATTGATATTTAAATAATTTAGATATATAAACTTTTAATAAAATAAATAAAACAAACATACAAGTATTATTTGTAATATTAAATGATATATCATTATAAATCTAAAAGATGGTTTTAATCCGTATCTTGATGCAGAACTTTTGTAATGATAAATATATTTATAATATAATACGGAACATATTATTAAGGGTATAGGAGAAACAGCTATCGCAAACATAAATGAAATATTATTTACTATGGGGAATAAAATAGATAAAATAACTCCAAATGAACAACCTATAAATAATGCATCAACATAAGTATTAAAAATTAGGGAATATTCATTTCCTTCTGACCATTTAACATACCAAGGTTGTTTTCCTTGTACATTGTGAACAGGTTTCTTAAATATATCTTTATAATTCATACTTAAATTTTATAATTACAACTATTTAAATCATTTTACATTTTCTTTTTCATCATCTAAAGATTCTTTTCTTCCTTTTTTAAATTCACTAATAGATTCACCTACACTATTTGCTAATTTAGGAACTCTATTAGCTCCAAATAATAGTATTAATATTAATATAATTATAAGTACTTCAGGACCAATTGGACCAAATAGCAACATCATATATTATTATTATATATTTAATATTATAAGTATTTAATGGTTATATTAAATCAAAATTTTTATTATCGTGACTTACTATACTATAATATATTATTAAAAATTTAATTTTTAAAATGAAAAGTAATTCGGATAATAGTAAAAAATTTGATTTAATTGTATTTATTATATTATGGTCTTTAGGAATATTTGTTCATACAGGGTTCTTTATAGCATTTATATTATATATATGCATACGTGCTATATTGGATTCGTGTCAAATTTTTAAAATGGC
>LKMJ01005415.1_pt1 | contig 12029 bp, 4 predicted proteins | sample 643391 | NCBI WGS metagenome assembly LKMJ01 (sample SAMN04112250, study PRJNA286221) | soda lake metagenome | biome: soda lake; feature: Kulunda Steppe; material: water; isolation source: sample PL-Br10 brine of Picturesque Lake | place: Russia: Kulunda steppe | collected 2010-07
CGAGGCCTACGGCGCGACCTCGAAGGACGAGCTCGTCGCCCGGCTCGATGAGCTGTTTACCAACGAAGCACTGGCGACCAACAGACAGCTCTTGGCAACACTGCTGGGTGGTAATCGAAAGTTCCGTGCTGAAACGACGTTCCGGACGCTCGACGGTGAGACACGGACTGAACTCGTCGACGTCTCTGTCCCCGAGACCTACGCAGACGACTGCTCGCAGGTTCTCATCGCCAGTGTCGACATCACCGAGCGGATCGAACGCGAAAAAGAGCTTCGCTATCAACGAGCACTGTTCGAGGCAATAAACGAGTCAACAAACGTCGGTGTGTTTGTCGCCACGATTGATCGCGAAATTCTCTGGTATAATTCCCGGTTTCAGGAGATGTGGGGTATTCCAGATGAACTCCTAGGTGGACACAATGAGGCGGCCATTGAGTATGTTCTTGATGCGGTCGCAGACCCGGAGAAGTTTCGAAGGTCAACAGAAGAGCTGTACGAGCCGCCATACGAGCCACGCCTGACAGAGGTGGAGTTGGCCGACGGACGATGGTTCAACAGATACACAGCTCCGGTTGTCGCTGAGGATGGCACTCAGTATGGGATGTTGACGCTCACACGGGATGTCACCGACCGCAAGCGGTACGAAACTCGTATCGAGACACAAAACCAGTGGCTCGAACGCCTGGCACAAGTAATCTCACACGATCTGCGGACGCCGTTGTCGACTGCAGACAACCATCTCCAGCTCCTGAATATCGAGCTTGACGATCCTCCAGAGTCGGTCGCTGAATCGCTATCGGATCTCGAACAGACACACGAACGGCTTCGGAAGTTTACTGAGCACCTTCCACAGTTGGCTCGTGAGAGCACCAACGTCGACGAGCCAGTCGAGTGTGAACTACGGGTGGTCGCAGAAGATGCGTGGAGTGTCGTCGAGACCGACTCACTTGAACTGGTTGTCGAGGGTGGGGCCGTAATCAAGGCCGACCCACGGCGTCTCCAACAAATCTTCGAGAATCTCTTCGGAAACGTTGTTGAACACGCGACCGGTGGTGATGATAGCGCGTCGGCAGTTTGGGTTGGCCCGTGTGAGGAGGGTTTCTACGTTGCTGACGACGGTCCCGGACTGAAATCCACACAAGACGAAGAAATATTCAAATACGGGATGAGCACGGCCGAGAGTTCGGGTGTAGGGCTTGCTATTGTCAGAAATATCGCCGAGGCCCACGGCTGGACTGTCAGTGTGGACGATCACAAAACTGGTGGTGCGCAATTTGTCGTCAATACTGCTGGTGAGGCCTCAACCGAATAATACCAACTCCTACCGATTCAACGAGTGATGCATCTGCGAGTTTACTCATTCTATTCTTGCCTTGTCTGAAATTACTGCTTGAGCAAAAATCGGATTAATGAACCGAATCGTCTATTCTTTGCTTGTATTTCTGAACGTGTGAATAAACAAATGTGCATCTGCATGAGCAGATATTGTTTTTATATGAGTGTACAACAGACACTGGTATAGAATGGTGAAAGTTACTGATCCGAACACATTTTCGTGGCATAGTTTCCGTCATCTTGGAGATTCATCGAACAAAAATATCCAATCGGATTTTCTAGGATTTGATTTTTGATGTACGAACCAATATTAACAGTCGACGTAACTGAGTTAGCCAGTAGTATCAACGGAATCTGGGTGTTAACTGTTAGCTTCTTGATCTTTTTCATGCAACCTGGATTCGTCTTGTTGGAGTCTGGCCAGGTTCGTTCAAAAAACGTTGCAAACGTAGCAATGAAAAACATGTTCGATTGGAGCCTCGGCGTGTTGGCCTTCTTCCTCGTAGGATTGGGGATTGCCAACGTTGTTGGTTATCTTACCTCGTCAGCCGAGCTATCACTAGCAGCAAGCTTTAATTATATTAATGCACCAGGTGAGTGGATCGGCTGGTTCTTCGGCGCAGTGTTTGCGATGACCGCTGCGACTATTGTTTCGGGGGCCGTCGCCGAGCGAATCAAATTCAAAGCCTACGTGATCTACTCTGTTGTTTTGACGATGCTCATCTATCCAGTCGTTGTCGGACTCACCTGGCAGGGTGGACTGCTCTCAGAGGCTGGCTATCTCGGGCAATTTCTGGACACCGGCTATCTGGACTTCGCTGGCGGTACTGTCGTTCATATGGTTGGCGGAGTTGCTGGTCTCACAGCCGCCTACATTGTTGGCGCGCGCGAGGACCGCTATGATGAGGACGGATCGAGCAACCCGATTCCTGGACACTCGGTATTGTTTGCGGTGCTTGGAACGCTGTTTCTTGCCTTTGGTTGGTTCGGTTTTAATGTTGGTACGCAGGCGACTGTCCTCACAAATGATGGGGCATTCCTCGGCGACGAACTTGGTCGCGCAGTCCTCGTTACCACACTCGGCATGGCGGCCGGAGCGGTTGCCTCTTCGATCGTTACAACAATTTATCAGGGCAAACCGGATCCGCTGTTTACCGCCAACGGACTGTTGGCCGGGCTTGTCGCAGTCACTGGTGGGGCAGCCTACGTTACCTGGTGGGGTGGGCTTGCACTCGGTGCGGTTGGTGGCGCGCTCGTGTATCCAACGTTCCGATGGACAACAGACACACTCAAAATCGATGACGTCTGTGGTGTTTTCGCAGTCCACGGGATGGCTGGTGCAGTCGGCGTGCTACTGATCCCATTTGTTGGTGTTGCTGGCGGTGGGTGGGCCTTTTTAGGCATCGAGCAGGTTGCTATGCAGTTCGTGGGTGTCAGCATAATCGTCGCTTGGACAGTAGCTGCAACTGTTGGTACTTTTGTTGTCCTTCAGTCGATGATGGCCATCCGAGTCGACAGTGAGTTTGAAGAAAGCGGTCTGGATCAGTCCGAACACAACATCATAGCCTATCCACAGTTCGTTACTGACGGCGGCACAACGGCATCGGCTGGTACGTCGCGTCCAACCGCAAGCTCGCAGGGAACTCAGGAGGCCGACGAGCCGACAATGTGGCGGGGTGAGGAAGTCGGCTCTGGACGATCGGCCGTTCTTGATGGGGCCGGAATCGACGCTTTCCCCGAACCCACCGTTATTGTCGACACCGAAGATGTAATCACCGCGCTTAATCCCCCGGCTCTGCGCTTTTTCGAGACTGTCCAAGAGGTGGCCATTGATAGTCGGCCAACGCAGTTGGTTGATAGCTCTGAAAACAGCCTGTCGGCGATTTCAGAGGCGGTTCGTACCGGAAAAGAGGTTAGGGATCGAAAGGGAACAATCACTATTGGTGGTGACTCAACGCCTGTAGCGGTAACAGCCAAGCCACTTCATGAAGAAGAAACAGTTGTTGGTGCGATAGCGACGATTCGGAACATTGCTGAAGAAGTCTCAATCAATCGCCATCGTCAAACTCTCGAGGAGTATCGAAATGCGAACATCCGTAGCCAACAGGAGAAACTCGCCACGCTTGCCGATGGAGACCTAGATGTGGAACCAGGTGTTCCAGAGCCACCGAACGAACATCCCGATTTTGAAGGACTACATGACCTCTTCCAAACAATCGACAATCATGTTATTGAGGTTACTAATAATATCGCTGCTATTGTGGAAAAACTGCCAGGCCAATCTGAAGAACTCGCCCGGAGCAGTACCGATCTCAGTACATCTAGTACAGAAGTCCAGGCCTCAGTAGAGGAGGTAAGCGACTTGTCAACGGAGATCGACAGACGGGTCGAGACGTTGAGCAGTCAAACCGCCGATGCGAGTCACAGTGTTTCGGATTTATCAGCTGCAATCGAGGAGATTACCGCTTCGACCAGCGAGATAGCCGCCCAGTCGACTGAGGCAACCACTATCACAAAGGAGGCGGTCGAAGAGATGGTTCGGACGGTTGATCACATTCGCGAGGCCGCCAATAGAACCACTGAGGCCTCGGGTGCCATCGATGAATTAGAAGACGATATGCAGTCGGTATCAGAGATCACGAGTATCATCCAAGATATCGCCGAACAGACAAATATGCTGGCTATCAACGCCTCTATTGAGGCGGTCCAAGCAAACGGTGACGGTGATGGCTTTGCAGTGGTCGCCGAGGAGGTCAAATCACTCGCCGAAGAGACGAAGGCTGCTGCCGACGACATCGATGATATTATCAGCACGGCTCAGGGACAGACCGAAACAGTCGCTGAGACGATATCTGAGACGACTGACAAGATTTCTACGGGAGCTGATTCGGTAGAAAAGAGCGCGGAGAACCTCAAAACTGCCAAAGAACGGATCGAAGCTACCAACAGCGGTATCAACGAAATTAGCCAGGCAGTCGACGAGCAGGCTACCAACACCGAGCGAGTTAGTGCTGCGATGGTTGAGGTTGAGGAGGGAACCGATACGATTAGCGACCTCACAACGGATATTTCTGAACAAGTTGACACCGAACGGGAAGAAATGAAGCGCGTGACGGACCTTGCCGAACAACTGCGCAATCTCGCTACCAAGATGCACAGTAACATTGATAAATATGAATTGGATGCGAGTTTGGGTGCCTCGACAGAGCTCAACTAGTAAACTAAAATAATACAAGGATTAAACAATGTATCTGTATACCGAGTCTGTCCTGAGTGTTGTATCCCAGACAAATGTAATCGAAATCGCTCAAAGTATCAACGCCGTATTCATACTATTTGCAAGTTTTCTCGTATTCTTCATGCAGCCGGGGTTCGCACTGCTAGAGGCTGGACAAGTCCAAGCGAAAAACGTAGCCAATGTAGCGATGAAAAACCTGATGGACTGGTCACAAGGCGTGCTGAGCTACTTTTTCATTGGCTCGGGCGTCGCCTTTATCGCCGCACGACTTACCTCAACGGCCACGCTGTCAGTTACCGAAGCCTTTGCGTATGTGAACGATCCGAGTGCTTGGATCACCTGGCTGTTTGGTGCTGTGTTTGCGATGACTGCCTCGACGATTGTTTCGGGAGCTGTTGCCGGTCGAATCCGATTTTCGGCCTACATCCTGCTTGGATTTCTGATGACCTCGCTTATTTATCCCGTCGTTGAGGGGTTGGTCTGGCGCGACGGGTTGTTGACCACCAGCGGCTACATCGGCGGTCTAATCGGAGCTGGCTACATGGATTTCGCCGGTGCGACTGTAGTTCATATGACTGGCGGCGTGGCAGGCCTTGCGGCTGCAGCCTACATCGGTCCTCGACGCATTCGGTTTGACGACAACCGGCTCAACGTGGTTCCGGGCCACAGCGTTTTCTTGGCGATGCTTGGGACCCTGCTTTTGGCGTTCGGCTGGTACGGCTTCAACGTCGGTACGCACGCGACAGTTCTCTCCGAGGACGGAATTTTCGAGGGTGCAGCACTTGGCCGGGTCGCACTGAACACCACACACGCGATGGGAGCTGGAACGATGGCAGCCGCCCTCGTTACAACGATACATCGCGGCAAGCCCGATCCGCTGTTTGCTGCCAACGGCATGCTCGCTGGCCTTGTCGCGGTTACTGGAGCTGCGGGCTACGTTACTTGGTGGGGCGGGATCATCCTCGGTGCAATCGGTGGCGCGTTAGTGATGCCAGTTCATCGAATGGTCGTAACGAAACTCCGGATTGATGATGTCTGTGCTGTTTTTTCAGTTCACGGGGTCGCAGGGGCGGTTGGAACGCTGCTGATTCCGTTGTTTGCAGTTGGCTCCGACGGCAGCTGGCAGATTCTCGGTACCGAACAACTGCTGATACAGGTGATTGGTGTGGCGACTATCGCGCTGTGGACGGCCGCCGCAACAATCGGCTCGCTAATGGCTATCGAGACACTGCTCGGCAAGACACTCCGTGTCGATGAGGCAGCCGAACAGCTCGGCCTGGATGCGTCCGAGCACAACATTACGGCTTATCCCGAGTTCGCGCTCACTGACGGCGGCCGTGGCGGGACATCCACAGACGACGCAACTGATACGCCAATCAGTAGAGTCGATGGTTCGAACCCCACAACCACACAATCGGCAGCCGCGAGAGCGACTGACACCCAACCTTCTACGACGACTACGATGTGGCGCGGCCAAGAGGTCGAAATCTCGCATAAAACAGAGTATGAACGCGAACTTGAAGCTCTCACAAACCGGCTGGAACTCACACTTGAGGAAACCAACACCGGCGTCTGGGAATGGAATCTCGACACTAAGGAGTATATTATGGACGAAGCTGCCGAACGGCTGCTTGGCTTCGATCCCGGCGAGTTTGACCACCGTTATGAGACGTTCATTGAATGTGTCCATCCCGAAGATCAAGACGCCGTTGAGCATGCCATTGAGGAAGCGGTCGAAAGCAAAGAACCAATTCGGACAGACTTCCGTATTCAGCTCTCCGAAGACAACCAGTGTTGGCTTCAAAGCCGCGGGGTATACAAAGATGCCGATGGTTCAAAACGACTGTTCGGCATTCATACGGATATCACCGACGAAAAACAACGCCAACAGGCACTCGAAACAGCCAACGAACGGCTGGATAACTTCGCAGGTTTCGTTTCACACGATCTGAGGAATCCGTTAGGTATTGCCCGGACCTATCTGGGATTTGCCGAAGAAACCGGTGATGCCGACGATTTCGCTGCGGTCGACAGCGCGCTGGATCGGATGAACGAGATGATTGATGGTTTTCTAAAACTTGCAAGCATCGAAGACGACAGCCTCGACCGTCAACCGATATCGATCGCAGATCATGCTACTGAAGCATGGCGGTCTGTCGACACAAAATCAGCTACACTCGATATTGACGCTGACACAACGCTTTCGGCGGATCCTGAGTTCCTGTTGCACGTCTTCGAAAATCTGTTCAGAAACAGCATCGAACACGGTGGAGAAGATGTGACCGTCACTGTTGGGCTGCTCGCAGATCTCCCTGGGTTCTATATTGCCGACGACGGTCCAGGTATTTCACCAGAAAACCGTGAGACAATTCTTGAGCATGGATACACCTCCAGCGATAACGGATCTGGGTACGGGATGTCGATTGTCGGTACTGTTGTCGAGGTTCACGGCTGGAAGTTATCGGTGACAGAGAGTGAGACAGGCGGTGCACGGTTCGAAATAGTCACTGACTAATAATTCCCTATTTTTTGTGGGCTAAACGAATGGGGCTGTAACCCAGAGACGGTTCGGCAATACCACGGGGCCAGATATCGAAGCTACTCATATCTGCAGTTAGGTAACGTCTGAGGGGAGAAGTCGAAGTCGAACACGCGTCCCTCCAAGGTCGCTGTCCTCAAACAGAAGTGTTCCTCCCGACTGGTCGACGATCCATTTAATTGTCCATAGCCCGATACCGCTGCCATGATCAAGTGAATCTTCCTGTTCGTTATCGAGTACTTTAATTTCTGAAGAAGGGATACCTGGGCCGTTGTCGGCGATGTCAACGAGACACCGCTTTTGACCCTCAATCAATTCGGTGCTGACAGTGATTCGAACGACTGGCTCGTCGCTATCGTTGTGCTCAATTGCGTTTTCTATGAGCTGGGCAATTGCTTCCGACAGACCGTCGCTGGCTTCGACGATCGTTGTCTCCGCATCGAGGACGACAGTAATTTTTACATCATCGTACTCACTCCGGGCAGTCATCACCGGCTCGGCGATGAGTGTCTTGATGTCTTGCGGTTCGACGCTCGTTTCATCCGAATCCAGCAGTTCGTGGACGACGTTTGCTTTTCGACTCCGCTGGATGAGCGTATCGATGGTATCGATGGCGATGTCGACGTGTTCATGCTGGTCGGCAGGAAGTTCATCTCGGAGCATCTCAGTCCGTCCTCTGACAACATTGAGTTCATTACGAATGTTGTGCCGAAGCAGACGGCTCAACACGCTTAGCCGCTGTTTTTGTTGTTTTCGTTCGCTGATGTCATTCAGCACAAACATCATACCATACATATCCATATTGTTGTCGTACAGTGGAGCCGCCGAGAGACTGATATCCAACTGGTTGCCTGATATTGTTTCGCAAGTAATCAGCCGGTCGGTGACTGTTCTTTCGGCGAACAGTTCTGCACGAATACTATCCATAACCGATTCGTCTCCGGCCGTAAACAGCGGTGGATCGTCGCCAACAACGTCGTCGCTGGCCCAGCCGAACAGCTGTTCTGCTCGCGGGTTCCAAATATCAACCTTTCCCTCCTTGTCAAGAGCGATAATGGCAGCAGGCGACGATTGTATCAGGGTCTGTAGGATCTCTTCACTCTTTTGGAGGCTCTGTTCAGCGGCGTCTATTAAATCGGCCTCAATTTCGGCGAACTGTTCAGTCCGGGCAACGTTCGAGCCGGATTCAAGCAGCACCTCCCGTTTGTTTGAGAGCGAAAAGTAGTCCTGAAGCGTCTCATCGTATGCCTGCCATTCGATGGCCTCGGTGACTGCGTCGATGAGTTCGTCTGATGAAACAGGTTTGATGAGATAATCGTCGACGCCGAGATCGACGATATCGACATCCGGCTCAACAGCCGTAATCATAATCGTTGCACAGTCGAACGACATGTTATTGACCTCCGCGACGAGCTCTTCACCCGACATCGTCGGCATGTTACGGTCTACGACCAGCGCGTCGAATTCTTCTGAGATGGTTTTAAGTCCTGCTTGACCACCGTTTGCTACTTCAACGCTGAAATCGTCCTGTAGCATTCTCGCGTGAGCCTCGGCGAACCTTCTTTCGTCATCTACTACCAGTACATTGAAAATGTCGCTGTCTTTTTCGTCAGTCATACTATGTTTATGGGATTTGGTATCGTAATTTTATTTTTATTTCAAACTCACGGCCGCAGTGAGGGATCAAACACCTGATCAAGAAGCTTTCGCTCGGCAGCTCGAAGATGATGCGTAAGCGTCTGACGGGTGACCTCGAACTGATCTGCTATCTCCGTTGCAGATTTATCGCGTGGGTGTTCAAAAAATCCTTCATGATAGGCGTGCTCGATGGCATTTCGCTGCTTGTCAGTTAGTGGTTCGAGTAGTTTGTCGACTGTACCAAGTGTGGTTGAACCAGGGTCTTGACGAACAGAAGAGACAACCGTACCATCGTAGGTTGTTCGTAGTTTGTCGGTAATTGTTGAGAGATCACGATGGTCGTCGAGTCGAACGATGACCGTGGTCGTGCCGTTCTCAGTGATGGTCTCTCGGAGGCTTCCACCATGGTCGGCTAGTAGCGATTCAGGTGTTGACTCCTCGGTGATCACGCAGCACTGAAGCTGATCTGATATCTGTGTTTGATCGGGTTTATCCGTAGTTATGATGCCGTCGGTAGCCTCGATAGCCCTCGTGATCGCTGATCGTGAAGCACCCTCAACGCGTATCAGATATAGCGTCGTGTTATCTCGGAAAATGACTGACGGGACGACCAGCCGAGAATTAGACGGCAGCGAACGATCGAGACTGACCAACGGGGCTGCTGCATCCGAAATCTCGATTTTGACGGTTACTGAGCGATCTGATCCCAGTGACCGCTTAAAATCGGCAGTGTGTAGTGCATAACCCAGTGTTTCGGCAAATTCCGAAAGTGATTCAATCCGATCGGCGTCGACGGTTGGTCGGCCTGTGGTGTACACGCCGAGCACACCGAGCCGAATGCCGTCGTAGTCGATTGGGATGCCTGCGGCCGTCTCGAAATCGTACTCTTGGGCCAACGCCTGCCACGAATTGTCATCAACAGTGTCTGGAAGCTGTCGTATAACCGGCTTGTCGGTCTCGAAGGCCTTATGCGCGGGTTCGGGGCTGTCGTCGGCTGGTGGGTTGTAGATCACCTGATCGACATAGCTGTCTTCACCAGCGGCCGCCCGGGCGATAATTCGAGATTCGATTTCGATGCCGATCCAAGCGCAGGCGTATCCATGGGTCTCGACCAGCAGTGAACAGAATTCTCGACAGAGTGAGGTTTCATCGGTGCTGGCAGTTAACAGATCGAGCAATGCTGTTTTGCTGCGTCGTTCGCGTTCAAGTAGCTGGGCAGTTCGATACGTCTCAACAGCCGTGGCGATACACTGGGCCAGTACTACTGTGGCCTTATCATGATCCTTAATCACGTAGTCAGTGATATCACGACGGATCGCTTCGCTGGCGAGCTCCTCGTCGCCACGGCCGGTTACTAAAATAAACGGCCGATCGGCCTCCTTTTCTCGGATGGACTCAAGCAAATCAAGACCGATTCCGTCGCCGAGCTGGTAGTCACAGACAATACAGTCGAACTCACAGCCGGAGTATAACTCGTGGGCCTCTGCAAGACTAGTAGCGGTTTCGATGTTGAAGGCATCAACAGCGTGGTCTAACAGTCCGGCAGTCCCGCGAGTCCAAGCCGCATCGTCGTCAACTAAGAGGACTTTGACAGGCCGATTAAACTCGGGAAGTGATTCATCAGTGGCCTCGGTGTTCATCGCTCTCACCCCTGACAGTGTGGTGACCATGGTCAATGGACCACATCGTAACCGCATCGATCTGGGACCAATCTCCTGTCGACGGCATGGTTATTTGTTTGGTTAGATAATAATAAGATTGCCATGTGCATGTGCAGATATTTGATTTATCTATCTAATTTTCACCAGTGGTCTAGTTGAGTTCTCGGGGTATTGGGTTACATTATATCTATTATGACTGTGATCAACAGAGAATGACAAAGTAGGATCAGGCAGAATTTATTAAAATAATTATGTGTTTATCACTGTGTGAGGTTCTGTACAATTTGGTTGATTTCAGACACTTTTGAAGCTTGTTTTTTATTTTTCTCTGCAATCGAATCAATTTGACCTGCTACCATTTCTGATTCACCGACGATCTCACTGACCATCGCGGCGACTTCTTCTGTTGAGGCAGCCTGATCATCTGTTGCATTAGAGACTTCTCGTATACCGTCTGATGCTTCTTCAACCGCTTGTTCAATGTCCTGAAGTGTAGTCATTGCACCTTCAACCTTTTCAATGCCGTTATCAACTTGTTGAGTTGTTTGTCTCAGACTTGAGACTGTTTCGTCAGCATCTGCCTTGATCTCGCCAATCATACTCTCTATCTGGTTGGCATGGTCTTGAGACTCTCCGGCGAGCGATTTTACTTCGTCAGCAACGACTGCAAATCCTTCACCTGCATCACCAGCACGAGCAGCTTCGATTGAGGCATTGAGAGCCAAGATATTCGTCTGGTCTGCAATGTTGTTGATTACCTCGACGATTTCATCGATTTCTTCGATTTGATCTTGTAGTCTGAGAACTTCTGTCGACACATCTTGTGTGGAATCGTCGATGCGCTCCATTACATCAATTGCTTCAGTTGCTTCATCGGCACCTTCTTGAGCTAGCTCTTCGGCCTCTTGGCTCATCATCGCAACTTCCTCGGAGGTTGCTGCAATTTCTTCCACAGTGGCAGACATATCTTCGGTTTCGGTGGCTACTTCAGTCATTGAATTAGCCGAATTTTCAGCGCGTGCAGCGATCTGATCAGTGTCTTGAGCAATTTCATCTGCCATCTGCCTCATTTCTGTAACGCCTGTTTCGACGGAATCCGCAGCAGTTTGTTGACGCTCAAGTTCAGATTGAATCTGTTCTTGCTTTTCTGAGCGGTTCATATATCCGATAATGAACGAAAGAATGGTTTCGAGGAGATCGTGCTCTTCAGTGAGCCATGGTCCATCGTCTTCTTCGGGTCTCTCTTCAGTATATACCACTTCAATAAGTGCGCGCGTCCCGGTTTCGGTAGTTTGCTCTTTAGTCAGTGGATAATTAGTGCGGTTGAAATTGTCGGATTCAGCGACAGCTGTTCCAGTCACAATCTGTGCTTCGGTGACATCTGGATACTGGAACCATTGAGGGATTTCAGAGACATATTGCTTAGTTAATTGCTTGATAGGCAAATCGGCAATTCCACCAAACAACTCGTTAGCCCGTGTAATTGCGCCGAGTTCTTTGGTACGCTCTTGTAATTCGACCTTAGCCTCAACTGCGCCCATTTTACGGTATTCGTCAGCAAGGTGGAAGTGTTCAGATGGTAGTTTATCCTCAATTGAGTCGTCTGATTGTGTGGCCA
>LKMJ01005416.1_pt1 | contig 12027 bp, 13 predicted proteins | sample 643391 | NCBI WGS metagenome assembly LKMJ01 (sample SAMN04112250, study PRJNA286221) | soda lake metagenome | biome: soda lake; feature: Kulunda Steppe; material: water; isolation source: sample PL-Br10 brine of Picturesque Lake | place: Russia: Kulunda steppe | collected 2010-07
GATACTCCTCAACCTCTTTCTCACATCGACAACAAATTGTGACAGTGGGATCGTTTGAAATGTTCTCACGCGATGCTGGAAATCACTGCTCCTTTCCAAACCATGAAAAGCATCCAAGAACTCAGCACTCCAGCACTTCTTGTTAATAGTACTATTAACAAGACACTTGTGCCCATCGCAATATCAGCCTTGAGGACCTTGGCAAGCGTGCTTCTATTACTGCAAAGCAGAGCATTATAGAATCTCATGAGATCACAGCTGCTCGGAACCAATAGAATTTAAGGGCTCTTGGACACACTCACGTAACACAGACCAGGCTTCCAAACAGGAGCCCTATTTAAACAGGGTCTGACGTGGTTTCTGTAGCCATGGAATATTGACTTTTCAGTGATAACATTTTCCAAGGAGACGGTACGTGTTACTCGTGAAGACTCATATTCTTATTGATTCCAATGAAATTTTGGTTTAGACTTTTGGATTAACGCACGAGAGAGTGATGTCATCGCAGACTCGCGTATCTCCGATGACTGAAATATTCGTTGGCGAAAGAAAGAATTCTTGAATTGGAGGCATGTGCACGGGGCATGTGCAGGGTCGTCGAAGCGGTAACTCTTGTCGTATGCCTTTTGGCGGGATGTCCAACCGGTGCACGCAAGCAAGCGAAGCAGCCTGCCTGCAGCTGCATGGCAGGCATGCCAAGAATTTTGCTCGTGGAGGTGAGCTTTATGTCTCTGGCTTTTCGTGACTGTTTATCTGGCTGATCTGGCTGATCTGGCTAGGGTAGAGCTCAACCGCAATACCTCCCTCCTCCGCACTGGGAGATGTGAAGCATGGCCATAACTGGAGCGCCTGAACTCCATGCTTCTTCTGTGCTGGCATGGAGAATACAGACCGATGCGGAGTTGGACGTAGTGGTGCAGCAGTGCAACAAGTGGGCCATACTCGCTGACCAGCGCTATGGAGCAGGCAATGCATGTTGTCTTCCTCGCTGCAACCATGTGTACAGCCACGCGCTGAAAGGCAGGTGATAGTTATCTGAATTTAAAATATCTTGGCGAGAGGGAATCAAACCTCACAACATGGATAAGCCAATGTCCAGTAGCACATGTGTTTGCGACCCAATACTTATAAGTGAAGGCATGACTATCACTGATAGTATCAACCACAAATCTTGCAATAGTTAGACTCTTGTTGTGCTAATTTGGTCATTTCAATTTCAAATCACGCCTGACACTCCTAAAGCTTGTCAGTCATACATACCACATGTAACATGTGTAATCCTTGAGCAATCCAGGGGAAAAGTCCATCAGCGCGGCAGCAGGACAGTGTGCAAGCCTGTTCTATGCTGGAGGCTTAGGAGCCAGAAAGGAATGATGGATGTGATTCACCTTGGTACCCAGTGATATGCCCTTCCTTCAACTCTCGCATGTCCTTGCATAGGAGCTGCAGCAGCTCTTTTGAACCTTGAATCTTGGTGCCTAGGATGCAGATCCATAGATCAGGACTGAGGGAAGGGGTCAAAAGGCCACTCATCAAATGCGCGATGCAAGGGAAACTGGATGTGCATCCCCATATTTGCACGCACCTCAAACAGGCGTAGCAGGAACCTTCAACGCCACTGCGCTTGAGCAGATCCATCAGGGTCTCAAGAAGCTAGGTGGGAATGCAACTCTGCATGAAGAGCTTGATGGCAAGGTGAGCTGGGCCTCATTGTCAAACATCAAGTTTGGAATGCAGCTGCTCACAGATAGGGGCACCAACAGGGAATCCATGCTCAGGAGCAGCAGATGCGGCACTCTGCAAAGTTTGCATAGGTGATAGCCACCACCCTGGGAGTGCTGGCAAAGCATGTAGCACTTGCCCTGGCCCCGGCGCCCACAGTGCACGAGCTTGTACACGCAGTGTCTATCAGCGCAGTTTGCCACAGGCAGCAGGCCAGGGTAAAATAGTGCCCTGCGCGCTTAATTGGAAAGCAAGGCACAGGGTGGGTGTGCCCCTTGCCCTCAGCAGGTGAGCAAGGCAGAGGGCCCTGACAGCGCGGTGCTCCAGCGGTGGTGGGATCCGGAGAGCGCCTCCATTCAGCTCCCTGCTCACGGCCATGACATGACGCGCCGGCTCATGCTCAGTCCTCAGGGCGCTGAAGGTGCCAGGCAGCTGCCAGAGGACACGCGCCATCCTTGCCTTGATGGTGCATGGCAGCAGGGCGCGCAGGGACCATCAGACAAGGATGAAGATCTGTCGGCGTTGATGGCAAAGCGCACACACCTGGAGCTGCTGCGCGCTGTTGGCCTAGCGGCGCAGGCAACGCTGGCAAGGCAAGTCCACCCCAGTACCCCTGTGTGTGTGTGTGTGTGTGTGTGTGTGTGTGTGTGTGTGTGTGTGTGTGTGGTGCTTGTGCATTTACATTACATGTTTCAAAGTTGCACGCAGCTGCGCCCAGCATAAGCCTGGTCTAGGTGCTGAGAGCGTAGCAATTGAAATGTCACATTTGAAATGTGGGCTACATTCAGTTGCAGCAATAGGACTGGAGCCTTTGAGAATCGTTGCTGCTGCCCCTCGTTGCTCCCTGTCCATCAGGCACGGAGGCTTCTCAAGGATCATTGCCCTGTTGAATGCCAAGAACAGCAGCACAGGCAGTGAAAGCTGCAGCAGCAGCAGCAGCAGCAGCAGCAGCAGCTGCCTGCCACGGGTGTTGTCCCTAGACGCAGAAGGACAAGCCGTTTCAACCCCGCAAAGGCCTCCTGCACGAGGCGACCGTGACAGCGGACTTGCGCGCCCTGAAGGTTGCTCCAGGCAGCTCTATGGGGAAGAGGGCAGCAAGGGTGGCTCTCTGCAGCTCTGCACATGCTCACACCAAGGAACACATGCTCATGAGTCTGGTGCATGAGACTTGTGTAGCCCCTGCTTGCTACCAGTGTCAGGCCAGCAGCTGGATTTCTTGGCGGTGCACCCACTTACTGTTGAGAAAGGCTGACTTGAACAATTCATTGTCTGCTCAGATCCCGCAGCCCCAGACTTGGTCTCACGCAGGCAGATTATGCACACACACATGCACACACATGCATACACATCTGTAAGGTCACCCATAGGCAGGATCAAGCACACTTATCCCAAGCTGCGTGCCTCCTGGCCTGCGCAGACGACAGCCAGAGACCATCAGACTTGGACGCTGACGTTGATCCTGGCCCAGCCAGGCCCCAGGATCAGGAAACTCTTATGCGCTTGTCTGCTGTTCTGGAAAAACAGATCACTAAGGTCTGTAGGGGAGTTTGTTGATTGATGATCACCAAGATTGTTACGCCTTTTTTGGTGCATAATGCAAGGTTGAATTGGCTTGTTGTAGACACTAGTGCAGCATCATTAACACCCGTCACAGGTTGTGACCATGTCTTTGAGTTCATCACTGTGCTTCTGCAGATCGAGCAAGTTGTTCCAGCATTGTGGTCCCTTGATCGAGTTGACCAGGTGCGGCTTGATTGCTGGTTCTGTTTATACGTACTTGCTGCTTCTGGATAGTAAATAAAGCAACAGCCGCTACTTTAAGTGGCTCCGCTCCAGTTTGAGAGGAGCACTCTGCCCTTATCACCTGAATGCATGCTGTGACTTATGTTTGCATCTGCACAGATTGACTCCCCTTTGAATGGCGAGTACTTGTACGGATCGAGCTACTCCGCAGGCACTGGCTCAGGTAGTTCCTCTACTGGCTCTTGCTTTTTTGAATATCTTGCCAGCACTTCTTCACTTAAGCCTCCATCCTGGTGCATCCGACCACAGGCGCCACCATTTATTTGTTGGATTCTGGAGTTTTTAAGGATCACCAGGTCAGGTCCCTCCCTTGTGGCTTGCTCCCTCCCTTGCGCCGTCATTGACTGAAATTGTGCTGGCTTGAGCAATGTGCATAACCCTGGCTGTCTGCTGAGGTGTGCAAAGTCAAGGACGAGGCCTTGGACCTAACCTTTACTCGCACAGTCAACTTGGCACTCACAACACATTGGCCCTGCCAACTGTGGACAGGAGTTCATGCACTGGGGCGGCAATGGCTCTCGAGCATCTCATGGGTGAGCCAGCGAGATTGCACTGTTAAGACAGTGAGGCATTCTTCAACACCCCTATGCAGGTCTTGCAATGATCATAGCTCCCATGAATCGACAATTGCTTTCCCCGTGAATAACAATACCAGGCGCAAAGTCTTGTCGCATGCACAGACGGCTCAATGGTATTGTACACTCAGGATGCTGTAGATAATGTTCAATGGTGCACCCTTTTGTTCAATGGTGCACCCTTTTGAGGCTGAGGGGCTTGCAGCTCTTAGTTCAGCATCAGCTATGGGTGCCAAGCAGTCAAATTGCAGCAACTGTGGCGCATATGCTGAAGGTACAACTTTGTGGAGGACAACCATGACGCATCCGACTGCGATGGGCATGGTAAGCATCTGCAACACAAAACAGTTCAAGACTAAAAGCGTGGCTGCCCAAACTTCCTTGCGCCACAACTCTCCTGCTGGAGAAGCCTGCATGTGCATCAATCATGGCACGTTGAAGTCACATTCCAAGGGCAGCAGCACTGTACGCGTATGTATACCTCCCCTAAGCGCAGAACATGTTATGTTGACAGCTGCCAATATTGCACGCAGGCACACATGTAGCAGCCACTGCCATTGGGCGGAGCACAGGTACATGGAGGACTTTGACCTTTCAGTGCTGTAAGGCTTACAAGTGTTAGGGGGGGGGGCTTACGTACGGCTCTTGGTGTAACACGTCTTCAACGGGCCAGCCTTTGGTACCATCCCTTACAAACGCCTATGAAGCCATATAACGCTTGCGTTTCACGCTGCGCATTGTGCTGCCAGCATTCCATGCAATTGCGGGTGAATGGCTTTGAGCTCACTTCAAGCAGCACAGGCAAGTCTTCAGGCTGTAGACTTGTGCTGGCTTTGGCCTGAGGAGTGGCCCTACATGAACAAACAAGCAGGTGCCCGAGGGACACTGTCCATGGATACTCCCCTTCCTTGTGTTGCAAGCACACCTCTCTGCCTGGACTTCTTACCCTGCCTGAGCAGCATTGCATGTGATTAACACAGCCATTGGCTGCTCCCATGCTTGCATGTGTGAAGGTGTAGCCAAAGGAGCAAAGCTGGTCGCTGTCCGTGTCCTGGACTGCCAAGGATCTGGCAGCATCTCCGATACGGTGGCAGGTGCGCAAGGTCTCTGCCCCTCTACAACATGTACTACACATGGCTAAGGCTGCTACTTCTGTGCTGCTGCTGCTGCTGCTGCTGCTGCTGCTGCTGCTGATGATGATGATGATGGTGGTGGTAGTGGTGGCGGTGGTGGTGGTGGCGGTGGTGGTGGTGATGGTGATGGGGAAGTGTGCTGCCTTGTGTTGCTTTATGGGGTGGAGTGGGTGGCAAAAGGATGCTGTGCTGTCGTCTCTGCTGTGCAGGCTTGGAGTGGGTTGCACAGAACCATGATGGCCCGAGTGTGGTGATCATGTCCCTGGGCGTGGCCGTGGGTGCATGGTCCAAGCCAATTGAGCATGCGGCAAGGCACCTGGTGCAGGAACAGGGCATCTCAGTTGTTGTCGCCTCAGGTGCGGCAGCGCTGGCATTGGGCGCATGGCCGACAAGCGCGCATTGTCATTTCCTGAGCCTGGCAAGGCAAGCAGCGCGCTGTCAATTTTCTGTGTCCTGGCAAGGCAAGCAGCACGCTTAGCTGAGATGGGGGGCAAAGGTGAGGGCTTCTCTAGGTCTGACATGCCTGTAGTTCTCACCTGCGGGGCCTTCTTGCTTTGGTCCCTTGCAGTACATGCCAGCAAACATGTGCCGCTGGGACTTGCTGCTTCATCGATGGTGCAGGAAACAAAGCGATGGATGCCTGTGCCGTTGCACCTGCGAGCATGTCTGAAGTTATCACGGTTGCTGCAAGTGACTTGGAGGTACGGGCGGCAGGAGCCACTGCTTTTTAGCTGCTGGAGCTGCCTTGCCCTTCCAAAGTCACAGGCATTCTGTCTTGTTTCCGCATCAGACTCACCAGGTCATCCAGTGGTCGTATGCAACGCTGTGCCACAGTGCGCCCATTTCCTGGTCAAGCACCTCGAGTCAATGCAGAGCCCAAATAATGCACGCAGAACAAGTTTGACGCCAAGACAAAGAATAGGACCGGACGGGAGACAAGCTACAAGTGGAGTAACACTGGGCCTTGCGTGGATGTTTGGGCTCCGGGCGTTGAGATCTGGTGTGTGTGCACATGCATCTGGTTGTATTCTGGCTTGTCAGAGGCAGTTGGCACATGCATCAAGCATAGCAGTGTACGTCTGCGTGCGCCGGGGGGGGGGTGAGAAGGGAAGGGTAGGGGGCGCGTGCAGGGGAGCCAGCTAACCTTTCAGAATGATGGTATGCCCTTTTTACGGGTCGCTTGCCAAGCCTCCTCTCAAGCAAGCATGGTTGGGGGGTGTTCCTGTCCATGCTGAGCAGGGTGGCATGGCAGTACCGCTGCAATGTGCTGCTTGAGAGCTCATGGGAAGCCACTGGCGCTCTCGGGCGTCAGTTTGTCTGTTTTGGACTGGACCCATCTTAATCATGCAGGAGCGCATGCGGCGGCCGTGGACGGTGCCCTAATGTGACTGAAGATTCGTACACATGGGCATCGGGGACATCTATGGTGAGTGCCAGATGGCTGACTCCACTGCCAGGGGAAGCGAGCAGGGCGGGGATGCAGCCTTCAGAGTTTGAGATTCAGACACACATTTCTGCGTTTCCGCTGGCTGTTCCGCTTTACCATGTGACCAGCCAAAGCACATTGACAGTGGCTGCGCTTTGGCAGCAAGCGAGATCCACCACCTTGTGTCTGGGCGTGCAGGCTGTCCCTCATGTGGCTGCCCTTGCAGCGATCTACCACAGTGGTGCGTGCGTGGCACGGGCGTGGATTATTCATTGCAGATACGTCTCCAGCCTCTTTGACCTGCTCTGCGCTTGTGCTTGCTGAGGGCTTCCAAAGCAACCTGGGCACTGAATAGATACATACCTTGTAACCACTTTCATTGAGCTCTGCAGCTCCGTGGGAGATGCTGGTGTGGCTAGAATGTTCTAAGCCATTCAGATCTGCCTGTACGCGACCTAGGATCAAGGCAATATTCGGTGCATGGGGTGGCACAGTCGCTTTTGTACACTCGGTCTAATGTTCAGACAACCCGACGGCCCGGCCGGCAGCTATAAAGGACCTCGTCATACAAACAGCCTCTCCTGGAAAGGTGGGCACAGGGGAGACAGCTTCTGGGCGGTCTCTTTCCTACCCAATCATTGCATGAACGCCTGACATCAACTCCATGTGCACAGGTGGAGACCTAGAGCACTCATACAAACGTTCCCCCTGTTCTTGGCGCAGCTGCCACATTCCAGGCACTTGCACCAGCTGCACCACCTTTTTCTTGGGGGGCACTGTGCAGGCATGGTGACTGCTGCACAGTGCCTAAGCCGACCTGCCGCTGAGCCTTATGCGCTGCATGTTTATAACGTTTATAACTTATAAGAGCTCTGTCTTTTCTCCTGTGGGCTGCTGATGCCGGGGCTTCGATGGGGCTCTGAACCTGGAAAGTTTTCGAGATCCTAAGGTGGCTGCAAATTGCTTGCAATCACCAGGTCCATGACCAGCGCATGCTGCCAGGCACCCACTCGCGACTTCTGTACACAAGGTCAACAGAGGTGCTGAGAGGGGGCCCAGGGAGGAGGGAGGAGGCAAGGGTGCAGGCGGCCGCGAGGCACCCGTAGTTAGTTAGAACACCGTACGGTTGTATGTGACACATGTTCCATGCATGGAGCGTTTCTCCCAGACCTGATGCGTTCGAAATTTCATTGCTACAGCTGTGATATACACGAAGGCTTTCTAGTGATGGCTCCTGCGCGCTGTTAGAGGTGCATGCTGTTTTGAGGTGATTTGACCAGGCGCACAGTGCGTGCTAGCAAGTACCCCCAACTGCACAATCATGACTTATGTCCCAGAATTCCATCGTTTGTTTGAAATTTCCCTTGATAGCTTTGATCAATCCAGTCTCACGTCGTAAATCGAGTTTGATTGAATGTTAAATCTAGGGTGATCTCCAGCGGTCGGAAATGAAAAAGAATTGCTGTAGCTTTGGTCAAGGTCAACAGAAGTGCTGAGAGGGGGCCCAGGGAGGAGGGAGGAGGCAAGGGTGCAGGCGGCAGCGAGGCACCCGTAGTTAGTTAGAACACCGTACGGTTGTATGTGACGCATGTTCCATGCATGGAGTGTTTCTCCCAGATGCGCATGCGTTCGAAATTTTCATTGCTACAGCTGTGATATACACGAAGGCTATCTAGTGATGGCTCCTGCGCGCTGTTAGAGGTGCACGCTCTTTTGAAGTGATTTGACCAGACGCAAAGTGCGTGCTAGCAAGTACCCCCAACTGCACGATCATGACTTATGTCCCAGAATTCCATCGTTTGCTTGAAATTTCACTTGATAGCTTTGGTCAATCCAGTCTCACGTCGTAAATCGAGTTTGATTGAATGTTTAATCTAGGGTGATCTGCGGCGGTCGAAAAATGAAAAAAGAATTGCTTTCCTGTGAAACCCAATATTTTCACACAAGAAAATATGGACAAGTAATCAACTAGCAATCAAGATCGGATCTGTCATTCCGTCAATGACCTTGTCAACAGAATCTAGATGAACTTTCAACAACCTTTTTGTGTTTTCCCATGGACATGCGACTAAATAAGCTGGCCCTCTTCCAGGAGGTGAGAGAGGACCTTGTTCACCCTCTCTAGGATCAAGGACGACTTCTTTTAAGCTTTCTAAGCCTGATATGTCCACTTTTGGATGCACTGATCCTCTCGAATGAGTCCAACAGATCAGATCTGCTGTCTCTGCTGCTGCACTCCAGGCTCCAACCAGTCTGCCACAATCATGCGCTGCTTGCAAACGCATAGAATCAAACCATCCCTGGCAGAGGGGACCAGTGGTGCCGGGCACGTCTTCACACCATCTGAACTTCTGTCAAACGTGAGTGCACTAAATGTATGGGCACAACCGGTTGTTGGGGCAGATGCCGGCATGCCCTATCTACTAATTTCAGATCAGAAATGCTGTCTGTAGGGTTCATGACTCCTGACTTAGTTTGGAGGGCTCTTCCAAGAGAACACATTCCGAACCAAATAGTGTAATGTGGCCACCTGCACCGCAACATTGGCACATTCCAGGTGCCAGTTTGCAGCAAGTTTACAGTGATATAACCCGGAATAGGAAAATCTTAAACCTTTGGCCCTGATGTTGAGGCATTTTTTTTCAGCAACCAGGGGTGCGTACAGTGCGCGCGCGTGCATGTGCTAGCCATCGTGCATGCGTGCTTTCTCAGTGCCCGGCACCAGGACCTCAACTGCGTTCCTCACTATGCAGGTGCATGGCCGTGTACAACGCACTGCCTCCACGCTCGTCCAGGACCTCAAAACCAGCATCATCAAGCTCACCCCCTCCCGCCTCTGCCGCCCCATCCATGCACATGGATGCACCTTCTAGGCCATCACAGCAGGTGCCAGACCCATCTGAAACACTGCAGAATGGGCACCCTGAGGCGGATCAGACCAGCAAGGATGCTGAACCTAAATGCCCTCTGCTTGACAATGGAGGAGCATGCAGCAGAAGAGAAATCCCTGCGTCGCAGCAAGGGCAGCTGCATCAGCAGGAGCAGCAGCATCAGGAACCTTCACAACAGCAGCAGCCATATCAGCAGCAGCAGCAGCAACAGGGGCTGCCACCTTGGCTGCCGCCCCTACCGCCACTCCCGCAGCCGCAGCCACAGCAAGAGCTGCCACCTATGGTGCCGCATCACAAGGAGCAGCAAGCAGAGCAGTGCAAGGAGCAGGACAAGGAGCGGCACAAGGAGCAGCAGAAGGAACTGTCAATGCCGTTGCCACTGCAGAACCAGCCACATCAGCACCAACCTCAACCGGGGCGGCATAAGCTGAAGCAGCAAGATCCACCAACGCCAACTCCACAGCAGCTGCAGCAAAGGCACGAGCAACACGAGTCCAAGCAGCACAAGTCCAAACAGCACGAGTCCAAGCAACCAAAGCAACATGAGTCCAAGCAACCATCGGATCACAAGGAGCAGCAGTCAGAGGACCTGCACCCAACATCCTCTGTCACTGCCACGAAGTGCACTCCACAGAGATCTTCAACCTTGCAGGCGGCAGCAGCCGCTGCCGCCGCAATTGCAGCAGCAACGGCAAATAGGACGCGATCAAGCCCGGCAAACATAGTGCAAGCAAAACCAGCCGTAAAGTAGGTGCACCCTCCATCAGAGGAGGCAACCAAGCACGCCAACTGCTGCAATCTAAACGTGCAGCATGTTCATGCACTCCCTTCTGCGGTCCTCAAAAGATTTGATTGCACCAAAGCCTGGTCCCACGAAATTATATTTCTGGACTTCCAAAGACTTAAAACAGACTGTTATTTGCAGACCTCTGGATGCGTGCGCACGCATTCAGCAACACACCACCCGCACACATGCAGGTCCATGAACAGGCTCTGCAGGCTCAGAGCCTGCAAACAACCTTGCCGTTGCGCCTCTCAGGTCCTCCATGTTCACAGACAGCGTGCGCCGGGCATCTGGGGCTGCTGCTGCTGCATCCCCTTCCAGGCCTCCTGCCGTAAGAAGCACCGGAGGTTCTCCAGGCCTTTTGGCAAGCGCGCAGCTGCCAGCGCTTTGTGGCGCTCCGGATGGTGCTGCTCACACAGGCACAGCAGCGCAGGTGAGGGCAGGGGCCTCTCCTTCATTACCCTTTTGCATGTGGCCCTGCTGGCTTGAAATGCACCAGCCATGCTGCTCTTTTGGGTTGGTGGCTTAACATGATGTCCTGAGAAGCTTAAAGCCCCTTTCACGCTGCTATTTAACGAGACACACCCTCGTGGTTGCACAGGCGCTCCTGGAGTTGAGGTCAAATGGATCGATCCCAAGGTGAGCTTGCTGCTGCGGGTCAATCGCCTCCTCTTGCAATCCATCACCTCGATTAGCATTCCCTGGCATAAGGGCATGTTTCATAGTGAATGGTTTGACAGGGCTGCCATGCAAGCTACTCAAGTGAGTGAACAAACAGGTTTAGGCACTGGAGATCAAGGTTGCCATGCAGTTCTGGAGGGAGGAGGTCAAACACCCTCCCTACCTTTTCAACCTTCGTAGAATGCTTCATTTCAGCATGCTATGTGTAGCAGGAAAATATTTGCTAATCAAACTGGTTATTCTGTGAAAAAAGCAGGCTTACCCTGCGAGGGTGGATGCCAGGTGTGGTGCTTAGTGTAAGCTTTAAAAAGGGAGCCAAGGCAGGCCTGTTTCTCCCTAGCCCCTTGTGCAGGCTGGCCCATGCCATTACTCCTTTCAACAGCCCTGCATGCTCTGCGCTGCAAGAAGGAGGAGGTTGGGAGGGCGCAAGAACCGGCAGCCCACGTAGGTGAAAGCATGGAGCATAGAGTCTCAGAGGTAATAGCGCACTTGGCACCGATCTGATCGAGCCTGGCAGAACGCGTGAGCATGCAGACCACACAGGCCAAGCGCTCACAGCCCAGGCTAAAGCAGCGTGTTGCAAATTGCATCCTGTTGGGCCAAGACAAACCAGTACGCTGCTGTGTGTCCAGTTCAGCATATGGCAGTTGTGTCCAGAAATCAGAAGGAAAAGAAAGAAAACGATGTAGGAAGTGACATTACTTTTTTGCAACTTGGTGGCTCTTTTAGCGCAGAGCCTGCGGCGCGGTTCTGCAGTGTGCACGTTGGCAGAGGGTGGGCCATGAGCACAGGGAGGCGGCCACAACACGAGGCCTCCTGCAAACACTCCAGCACAGCGCAAGAGCATGCGGCACTTTAAGCAACAAACCCCCCCCCTTCTGTGCGCAAATTGTGGCCCCCCTTCCCTTGCACCTGGCTGCACAGGTGCCCTCAGGCCTTTGTGTACTACGGCGGCTGTGGGCACAAAGCGTGCCCGAGATCCTCGGCTGCCGCCCCTGAAGCCCTCAGCCCC
>LKMJ01005417.1_pt1 | contig 12026 bp, 13 predicted proteins | sample 643391 | NCBI WGS metagenome assembly LKMJ01 (sample SAMN04112250, study PRJNA286221) | soda lake metagenome | biome: soda lake; feature: Kulunda Steppe; material: water; isolation source: sample PL-Br10 brine of Picturesque Lake | place: Russia: Kulunda steppe | collected 2010-07
GTGGCGCTCACCCATGGCAGCAGAGCTGCTGCTCACAAAGGTGGTTCACGGTGGTGCTCACAAAGGTGGTTCACGGCTGCTGCTCACAAAGGTGGTTCAGGGTGGCGCTCACCCATGGCAGCAGAGCCGCTGCTCACAAAGGTGACCGACCCATGCATTGAGCCAGGCAGAAGTCAAGTGCTGTGCGGGTGAGTAAGCTTGCCAGAAAGCAGGCACGCACACAGGCAAGCACGCCGCCCAGTCACCGTGCCTGCCTTGCAGGGGAGAGCCTGGGCCGCGCGCGATCCCGATTGGTGGGCTGGTGCTCCGACTCCATGAGGTGGATGATGAAGGAGGCCGCCACCGCGGCGGGGATGGGGTCAAACCTGAACGCCCCCGCGTACCGGCCGTGCTCGACGTACAGGTGCAGGCCTGGCCGAGGCTCAGGGGCCTCTGAGGCAGAGGCTTGCCCCCTGCCACACCATATGCACATAGGCAACAACAGACAAAGCGCGGGCCTTGGCCCGGTCCAGGGGCTTGCCCTGCTAATCAACACAGCATGCAAATGCTGGCCACGGTATGCCATGCACAAGCCACCCCTCAGCGGCTCATTGCCCTGGCTCAGGGGCTTGCCATCACCATGCCTGGCGCACCACGGCACTCATGTGCAGCAAGAAACAGGCGCGGGCCCTGGCCTGGTTCAGGGGCTTGCCCTGCCCCCACATCACAGCATGCAAATGCTGGCCAGTATGCCATGCACAAACAACCCCATCAGCGGCTCATTTGCTGCGTGCGCTGTGCAGGCGCAGTGGAGAAGTATTGCGGGCAAGTTGTGACAAGGCCATGTTGTTAATCATGATCTGACTTCAAATGCACGCCACGAGCACAGACAAGTCGCTACAGACAAATGTGCACACAGGATCTGCATGCCTGCACACAAGCGTACTTGGGACGCGCACACACAAGCAAGGTCAGTGAATGCACTCGCACGACATACAGGCACATGCGTGCACAAACAAACGCACAAGTGGGCACATATGGATGCACACAAGCACTCCTGGCACTACAGCAAACGCAAGCATGCTCATGCAACACAATGTGCTTGCAATGCCCAAATTCTACCCCCCCCTGGCACTATGCGCACAGCGGTGGCATGCGGCGCCGCCTGAGTGTAGCGTGCGCTCTTGTGGGGCGGCCGGGGGGCTGCAACTGGGGCAGCTGCACCTCTGTGTCTGGCGCCCCACCAGGCTGCAGCAGCGCGGAGGACGGCAGCGAAAATGATGCCGATACGGATCACAGCAAGGTGAGCGCACATCTGCTTGGATCGGAGTGTGCGTGAGCGTGTGTGCATGTGTGTGTTTGAGCACATGTGTGTGCATGCATAAGTGTATGTGTGTGTTTGAGCATGGGTGTGTACAGTGTGTGCAAGCATAAGTGTGTTCGTGTTTGTGCACAAGTGTGCGTGTGTGCAAGTGCGTGAGTGCACGAGTGTCTGCAGGTGCATACATGCGTGTGACCTCGGACAAAAGTGCGCATGTGCAGTCTGTATTTGTTTACAGTGTCTGCGCGTGCATACATGTGCGTGTCTGTATGTGTGTGTGCGCGTGGCATGTCCAGCAGTCTGTATGTGTGTGCAGTGTCTGCAGCAGCCCTTACTGCCATGGTGCCACACACACTCCCAACTGCGCGTGCCGCGCGCCCTGATCACATGAAGCACGCACTGCAGCTGCTTCATACACATGCATCGCAGCTGTGACATTCCGCACAGCCCATACCATGTGAGCAAGCAAGCCATTGGTGTGGGCGGCGTTGACATCTATTTTTGGTGCTTTGGGGTAGCGACTGCAGGCTGCACAGAGTTGGCAGCTGTGCCGGCAGCCTTGGCAGACCTACGGCATGCGCACGCTGAACTGTGCTGTAGGGGCCCAGCAAGGGCGTGCTGGCTGTGCTGAGGCGAGGGCGAGGAGCAGGGAGTGCACAAAGCGGGGCGGGCGCTGCGGGCGTCCCTGCCGAGCACGCGCCACCAGTGCCTGCTGTGGCATTCCTGGATGAGCCCGCCGCTGGCTTGGACCCTGCCTCGAGGTCTGCCCTGTGGCAGGTCAGTGTGGCGGTGGGGTGGAGTGTGTGGTCTGTGTAGCTTCCTAGGTGCACTAGCGGCTCCCCTCCCCCTGAGGAGCTCACGTTGCTAGTTGTTCAGTCTGGCACGGTATGGGATTCTTTCAATAGAGGGGCTCTGCTGCATCGAGGAAGTGGATGAGTGGAGTGGGTACGATGATGCCCTGTGGTGAGTTTCTGCGCTGGGGTGAGGTGTCAACATCCTGCGGTGATGAGGCCTCATGAGTTGGGCGCTAAGGGCAGGTTTCTCAATACCCTTGAGAGTGAGGTGTCGATACCCTGGGGTGAAGTCGGGACTATGGAGTCAAAACCCTGGGGTGAGGTGTCAACCTGCGGGCTGGAGGGGAAACATCAACACCCTGTGGCAATGTCTGCACTATGGCAGAGCGGTGTGGTGTGGTGATTCTTCAGTGTGGTGTGCTGATCCTTCGTGTGTCACCCTGCTCGCTTTGCGCAGGCCGTGCAGTCCGCGCACTCCATCATGTTGGTCACGCACAGCACACGTCACGCCCGCCAAATCCTTGCTGCTCCAGCTGCTGCTTGCTTCCACGCAGGCCACCCGGTCCGCACGATCACGGCACATCCATCATGCTGGCCACGCACAGCACACGCCACGCCTGCCACACCCCTGCCGCTCCAGCTGCTGCTTGCTTCCACGCAGGCCATCCGGTCCGCGCGCACGCGCGGCACATCCATAGTGCTGACCACGCACAGCATGGCAGAGGCGGAGGCCCTGGGGGACCGGCTGGGCATATTTGTGTCCGGACAGATGCGCGCGCTGGGCAGCACCCAGCAGCTGGCCGCACGCTATGCAGGTGCGTGGGTGCCATCCTCTGGGGTGTGGCTCTGGCAGGCACACGGCCTGTGGTACCATCCTGTGGTGCCATCCTGTGGTGCCATCCTGTGGTGCCATCCTGTGGTACCATCCTGTGATGCCATCCTGTGGTGCCATCCTGTGGTGCCATCCTGCGGTGCCATCCAGTGGTGCCATCCTCTGTGGTGTGGCTCTGGCAGGCACCAAGCCTGCAAGCCTATAGGTCCCGCGAACCTCTGGGTTCTGCGCACCTAGCAAGGTCCTGGCACGGCCTGGGTGCGCATTTGCCTCTTGGGCTGGTACCACCTGGCCTCTGCCCCAATTTTGTCTATTTTCATGTGTTGCATGATCTCGTTCATTGCTCATATCTTCATCGTTCATTCTTGCATGACGTCTTTCATCCTCATTACATCACTCGGGTATGAAATTCATGTCTTACATGCCCTCTCTGGCGCGCTTCCGGCGCTGGCTGGCCTCGGCAACTTTCAATCCTTCTGGGCCCTTGTCCCTTCCCCCTCAGATCTGGCGGCTTGCTGCCCAGCATGACCATACCCCCTCAGATCTGGAGGCTTGCTGCCCAGCATGACCATACCCCCTCAGATCTGGTGGCTCGCTGCCCAGCATGACCATACCCCCTCAGATCTGGTGGCTTGCTGCCCAGCATGACCATACCCTCTCAGATCTGGTGGCTTGCTGCCCACCATGAGCATACTCCCTCAGATCTTCTAGCTTGCTGCCCAGTATGACCATACCCCCTCAGATCTAGTGGCTTGTTGTTCAGCATGACCATACCTTCTAGGATCTGGTGGCTTGCTGCCCAGCTCGATCACACTCCTTTGTGTGCAGGGAGTTTGCTTCTCAGCATGACCACGCCCCCCGACCAAGCTGAAGCCGTTGCAAGGGCGGTGCTGAGGGAGGTGTGTCCCTCTGCCCACCAGGTAAGGGGTGTGCTCTGTTGATGAAATTTAAGCTTAGGTAAGTCTGCTGATCAGCCCACCAGGTGAGGGTTGCGCTCTGTTGAGACAATCTGCTGACCTTGCCAACCTAATGCAGGAATGAGCCGTCCTCACAGGGGGCACACAGGCACACAGATGGCTTGACAGCAAAAGCTGCAGCTGGTGCAAATGTGGAGTATACCTGGCTGGGTTGAGTTGGAGGACAAGTTTAATGCCGGATCTAGCCTTTGCACAATAGACACAGGCTACAGCTTGATAGGGCAAACGCTCTTGACTCACAACGAGCACCTGCAAAAGCACGCCGCACTTTCTCAAGCATGCATGCATGCTCATAAAAGTATGCTCATGTGCTTGTGTGCGTATGCACAAAGCAGTACTTTTTCTGTACTTGAACAAAGCTACACATTCCTGCCAACACGCGCGCACGCTCGCATTTGACCCCCCTAGATACAAATACACGTGCATGTGCACGTGCACACACACATGCCCATGTGAAGGCCTACTCTGAGGGTGGTGCATCCAACCCTCACGAATACACATACACACACATGCACGGGTGCAGGTCTACTCTGCGGGTGGTGCAGCCAGCTGGGAGCTACCCAGGAGCGCGGCACCTCTGTCCACCATCATGGCATCTCTCAGGAGGCTGCGCTCACGGAAAGGTGTGCGCGTGCCCAGCAGACACACACAGCATTCTATTTGAGCAGCATTGCCACACCAAGGAGGGCACACCTGCTCTCCAGTTCTCAGCCCAACGGGATTGTGGCGTTCTTTCTGGGAGGCTGTGCCCCTGTTAAGGGGAGCCTGTGCTCACCCCTTTGTACACATGGCATTCTGTTCAAAAGCCTGCATCCCTCAAAAAAGCATGCCTGCGCTCAGCATGGGTGCATATCATTCTCCAAGAAGCTTGGTTCAAAGTACCCATACTGCCACACACTTTCACTGCCGCTCCAAGCAGCCTGTTGCAAAGCGTCTGGTCGGGCGCAGCCACATAGAGGTGTGCACGCAAGCCGCAATTGCACTCAAACGGACCGCCAATATGAGTGAGCACACAATTGCACATATTGCACATATGAGCGCAAGATTCTCTGACACGTGAGTGCGCTAACACACACATACACACGCATGCACACACACACACAGACACAAACACACAAACACAAACACACATTGACAAAACTTTCCTGCAGGGCCTGGCGCACTGCACATCCTTGACTGGGGCTTGACAAGCGCATCCTTGGACCACGTTTTTGCCACAAGTGGGTGCGCACGTGTATGCGCACACATGCACTGCAATTTTTCTCTGTTCCTGCCAGTGCCTGTCCTTCCAGGTTCTTTTCTTCAATGCTTCCGACCAAGACAAACAATGCCACTCCATTGTATACCCAGCCGCTATGCCTGTTGGTTGTATCCACAGTTGTGGCAGCTTGCGCAGACGCGGAGACGCGCAAAGAGAGGAGCAGGGCGCGCCAACGTAGTGCAGACCACAATAGCACAATGACGTCGGCCTTGAGAGAACCCCATGAGGCCGCTCTGCCCCCCCTCGCCACTCAACTTGTGGTGAAAGATTCCAGGGACACGCAGTCAGGGAATGGCGAGGGGTTTGGGGCCACAGGAGGAATGGAGGCCGAGGAGGGACCTCAGCAGCAGCGTTCAGCTGACGTGCATGTGGGTCCGCATGCCGTGTAACGGCTCTGTCTTAGTACTAAGACTGAACACTATCATCTGCTTAAGGGTGAGTGCTCAGGGCCTAATTGTAAACCAGTGTCAGCATCAGCATCAGCATTATGGTTCCATGTTCATGATGCTATGACGGTCCTGATGCCGATGAAATCAGAAGCATGCTGTTCATGCCCCTGCCAGCAAAAGTGGCACTAAAGCTGTAAAAGGGAGATGTTAAGGAGAATGGTCAAGGTTGATGTTGTCCAAATGCTGCAGGCCTGGCGAGCAGCTTGATTGTAAAACACAGCCTGACATCCAACTTGCAGGTTGGCGGATTGCTTACTGAGCATGAGTAACCAAACTGCTTCAAAGTTCAGATGCTCGGGCACCACTGTCTCCCTCAGAACTTAGACAGCAGATTTAAAGTACCGCCATCATGTTCAGACTGCTGTTGTGGCTGTGGGCAATGACGTGGTGTCATTTGAGACAAGCTTCCAAGGCCGTGCTGTTTGGACAGACCTACAATACTTGTAAGCAAAAGAAAAACCATGTAGACAGTGAAACACTCCCTGCATCAATTAAGGAAGAGGGGCCACCTAAGGCCTTGGCACCGTATGACCCCTCCACGCGCAAAAGAGAACTTCTCTTTTGCGGCTTGAAGCCAAAAAATTCGATGGGATCAGGAGGGTGACTGGTGGTACACAGGACATAACCTAACCTGGACAAAGGCTGCCAGCCTACCAGTGGTAGGCTATTGCTGTTACTGAGAGCCCCCCATCCCCTTTACACCCTGCCCTACTTCTCAATGCTTACCGAGGGTGGGCATCTGGTGTATTTCTTCTTCTGGTAACTATTTCTGTTTCTTGTATAGCGACGACTGGCAGTGAGTCTTTGCTTAGTAGGAGAGCATCTAGGGAAAATCCATTTGGAGACGGTTCTGTTGATAGATCCTACAGGGATCTGGAGGTTATGTAATGCTAAGCGGTCTTCGCTGCCAATATCCATTTCGACAAACTTCCCCCCTAAAGAGCCTGCTCCTTTGATTTCATGATAAGTAATCATAATAAATCATACCGGAGATGGATCTGGTGTTGACAACCTGAAAGAATGTGGAGGGCATTGCCTGAATGATGACAGAGCTGGCATTGAAGACTGGTCGAGGTCTTAAAGAAAACAGAGTACTTCTGATCAAAAGGCGGAGAGAGAACTGAATTTCTTCATTTTAAGGACAGACTGGGCATTGTCCAGAATGTATTACTGATATTGTGGGCTGGGAAGTAAAGAGAATGAAAAGAAAAAACAAAATTGGCAGTGAAACCACTCCCTACTAGGGAGGATGTAGTACATCAGTTAAGCAAAAGAAGACACATTGGCCCAGAGACTCGTGAGTCTCCTCCACCAGGGAAAAGGAGAAACTAGTAAGGATCTGGAGGGTGACAGGCCGCCCCCTGCTCCAGACCAAGACCTTGGGAGCAACGGGATTTTCCAAAAGCCTGCCTTGTCAGTTTGTGCATAGAGCACAGAATGAGCATGTAATTTGAAAGCAGTCTTATGGGCTTTTTGTGTATCAAGGCCAAGATCTTTAAGATTATTTTAAGTATGTGAGGTAGGTAGGTATATAGGTAGAGCCTACACACAAAGAAGAATGGTGTGAAACATAACTTCTTGGCCTTCAAGCGTTAACAAAGAACCTCGTGTTGTTTCTAGAGGCCCCTAATTGGTCTCCAGGCCATGTATCATCACGGGATTTAACCTCAAAAAGTTGCATCTCCCTCTTGTTGACATTCAGCTTGTGGACTCTGCTTACATCTCTGTTGGGTTGTCTTGGGTGTGACACCTGGTGCAAATGAGGAGTGGTTGGCAATTCGAATTTTTGAGTTGGTAAGGAAGAAAATGGCATCAGGGTGACTAGTGGTGAGTCTATCTCTAGCAGATAAACAAGCATAAAAAAAGCAAGCTGGGTCGTGTCCTGTTATAAGCATGCTCTGGAAAGTTTTGTTGGGCCAAACAGTTAGTGCTTCTGGCATCCAAATGGACCAAACAACCTGCCAGAGAGCCTTTGCTGATGGCTTTCATTAGCCTGCAGGCAACATTATGGCGTTTAGTGATCATACCCAAGATGGCTGTATGTTGACACCCCGAGAGAATACAGAGAGCAATATCTGCTGGCTGACAGAGGGGACACTGAAGGCTGGTGGACATTGCAAGGCAGGCAGCGTGTTTCTGATTAAGAAGGGTGCCTGTGCGGTAGTGGAAAATATTGCGCTTCATTTGGAGAGATGCTTTAAACATGCTCCAATAAGCGTTGCTAGTGCCTTCATGGACGTGTGGAAGCAGACTCTGGTAATTAGAGTACCCAGTTTTTGAGTGGGCACAACCCAGTTTATGGTTTGATTGCATGTAGGATTTTAGTGCGGCTTGGAGATTTGGAAGGTAAGTCTGGGGCCTTGTTGTGGAGCTTCAGTGCCAGATCCTTGCTGGTTAACTTTTTCAACAGCTAACCAGCTAATATCAAAAAAGGGATTGCCATCAGGGCCTGAGGTGCGGATGGTTGTTTCAGCTGGGAGGCTGTTTCCATAGCAGGCTTGGTATTTGGCAAGGGCGTCTGCACGTTCACATCAGAGGAAGTTCCGGCAATTCTGGCATGAGATCTTACTCTATTGAGGAAGATGTGGGATTGAGAGTTACGGATGGTATCAGATAGAACTTTGAGGATGCCTCCTTGGACATGTTGGTGATGCTCCTCTGGGTACAACAGTTGTTTCCTAATTCGATGCAGTGAGGTAAGGCTGTCTGTGGCAATAAGGATATGATGTGTGTAATAGCAGCAGCTATGGCCGCCAATTCTGCTTTCCCTATGGTGTTGGTTGTACCTGCACCACTTGGCTCGACCAAGTTAGGGTTGCCCGAGCTAGGGTGGTAGACCCTGCTCCAATAAATGTTTTGCCTTCTTGGATATGGCAGCTACCATCTGTGTAAAAGATATCCTGGTGATACAAGTAGTAACCGGTTTAAGGGTTTGCGTGGCTAAGCTTATATTTAGAGAGCATGTGTGCCTTCAGAGTTCAGAGCACATGAAGATTTGAAAACTTAAGGAGCTTCAGGGTGAAAGGGGCTGATGATCTTAGCATTTTTGCTTTAAGGGGGGCGTTGCTTTCATCTGCAAGCGAGATTATGTCATGAAAAGGGGTACCACCAATGCCAGCACTCGGCATCCCTGTGTCTGCATGGCTCGTATCAACTTGTGTTGCCTGATACTCAGCCACAGCATCTGCACACTAATTACTAGCAAGGCCAGCTTGGTATTTTACCTAAAAAATGGTGCACTGGCTTTGGTGAATTGTTGATACTTTTAGTTTGTATGAGCATCTTCAAAAAATCCCCTTGTACGTGTTGGCAGTGAACCACAGGGTACAGCAAGTGCTTCCGAATTTGGTGGAGAGACGAGGGGCTTAGGGGACAGCCGTCTGCGGCAATGTGTGTGTGGCCGTGAAAAATGGCATACCATTTTCGTAGCTGTGATGGCAGCCGGTTCAGCTCTGCCAATGGTGTTTGTAATGCCCATCATGGTTTGATACTATTTGGTTTGACAGCTGGGTGTAGAGGTAGCAGGATGGTATGTGCCTGCCCCTGTCACTTGTTTTCCTTGATGCATCTGACAGCTGCCATCTGTGTATGCCCACTCCTTCCAATCAGGCACCTTCTTGGCTAAGTGTGAGCTAGATTGTGTAGGGAAAAAGTTCTTCTTGATTGTGGTTAAATGTGTGTGTTCAACACACATTGCCAAGTTGGCAATCAAGAGAAAAACGTCCAAACTTAATAAAGCCAATTTCAATTCTCGAGTGGCAGTCATTGAGGAATGGGTCATTTCCAATCTTTTCATGCTTCAAATTTCAGGGATGTCACAACTTGAAGCCAGGGGCCCTGGTCCAGGTGGGATTGCGGTTATTCAGACACAGGTGTGTTCCAGACAGCAACTACTATGCACATTGTATGTGCAAATTCCAGCTGTGGCGGGGTGGCAGGATGTCTATGTCAGTGCAAAAGGAGGGGTTGGCATAGTTGAGGTAAGCAGAGGACAAAGTACCTAGTGTGCAACCCATATGGGGGTAGGCATAGAGCAGCTTGGAGTACGGGTTGGTGCATTTTTCTTCCCAGGAACATGAAGGTGGCTGTTTGGCAGAATAAATATCATGTCTCAGGGCACGGTACATGATTTGATCGTCCATCGTATGATGTCATACGTAGGAGCAGACAGACAACTCATAAAAAATGGATGAAAAAGCAATGAAAGCGGCTCCAAAGACTATCATGAGGGCCTCACTCCAGTAATTAAAGTACTTGGGGTTGTGAGCCAGAGGGAGGACCACTTCTTCTTTGGTCACTAGTGCCCATCTTTGAACGGCTGAGTGAAAATGGGGGGGAGAGTGCACATGAAGGAGCACTTTATCTTGGTTTTCCTGGGTCTCTTGTTGTTGTGCAAGGCACTGCCTTCTGGCAGAACGGGAGAGAAGGCATTACAGCTCACAGGTAAAGTTTAAGGAGTAGGTATGATATTATAATGGATTCCAGCAAGTATGGCATCATGCCAACTTGGCATCGTTTAACAATGATTGTTAAATGCTTTGTGGAGTATGTTAGAATGTTCTGGAGTGAGCATGCCTTTGTATTTTCCTGTCGCGTCATACTATATCTAGTAGATGCATGCCTGTTTTGACTCAACCCACCTTGGAGGTGCACACTTCAGGGAATAATACTTCAAAGGCCAGTTTGCTACATTAGTTGGTCAAAGTCTGTGCAAGCCAGATTACTTTTCTTCTATCCGATAGAAGGAGTCCTTCTTGCTCATAGACTTTTTTTTGTTTCTCATTGAGAAGGCTGGCAGACATCTTGCCTCATATACCGCCAACTGTTTTCGGCAAATATCCAGGTTGCAGGCCTGACGGGCTTTAGCTTACTGTCCCTGTTTGACAGACAGATACGTACCAGATGCTTTCTTCTTTCTTTCTTTCTTTATTCTTCTACCAGACCAGAGCAGACCCTCACCATCAAATACTAAACACTAAACACTAAGGAGGGCAAGCCCTGCTCTTCGTTATCTCTTCAAAAGTCATCTTTAACCCTTGCGTGCATGTAGACTGGCCTTTCTTAGGGACATGGAGGGCCTGGCTTTTTGTGAACATCCTTCGAGTGTCTTTGGGTTTGTCTCTTGAGTTTTGCTTTTCACCAAAGACCTGTAGTTTAAAGACACTCTTTCTTCTGATATGAGCGCCTCGCTAGTTTTAGGCGTGGTTAGCCTTGCTAGTTTTAGACGTGGTTTAGCCTTAGGTTCAGCCTTAGGCTTACAGAAGGCTTGTGCCAAGCTGCCCTTGTTCGGCAGACATAGACAGCTAACTTACCTGGTTGGCTTGAAGTAACCTGACCTTGCTAGTTTTGGTTCAGGTTGCAGGCCTTTCAGGTCTCTGCTAAGCTGCCCTTGTTCGGCAGGTACAGCTATGTAAACTAACCTACTATCATATGATAGATTAACAGGCCCGAACACTGTGGAGAGCTCAGACCAATTAGAAGGCTTAAAAAATCAACAAGGTTGGTTGCTCAGCTGTAACGAAACCAGGCTTTCCTTGATCACCAGATCACCTCCAACTGCCTAACCAACCACCAGGCTCAGGCTTCGGGCTGGACTGGGGTCAGGCCAGTTCATTAAACGGGATCGTTCCCCGGCCAGCCCATAAAATACCCTCTTTATAGCGTTCCTTACATCAGCTTTCACTTAAAGTTGTAATCGCGAGATGAAGATGTCCCATGCAAACATAAATAAGAGAATGACTGGAAAACCACAGCAAAAAAACAGACTCACTGCCACACAAATGAGCACATTATGAAAGGAAATGGTCCCGTCTACGATCCGATCGGTTCGAATCTTCCCCCACCGGCAATTTGACTCTGCAAGCCCCAAGCACTATCAAAATAGCTAGCATTCAAACTTTTTGACAAGGTCTTGTCTTATGTCATCCTTGTAACCCTTCCTTGAGCACGACTCTGCACGCCCCATGCACCAGCAAAAACGACCAGCATTCACACATCTTGACTGAAGGGCTGATCTTGTCAACCTTTGTAACCCTTCTTACTGTCATGCTCTGCATACCCTATACAGACCGGCATGCAGCAGACACAGCGCCCTCCACTGTCCAGCATGTGTCTCATCAGCACCTGGTCAGCCAAAAAGTCGCCTCGCAAACTCTCCTCATCAAGCAGCCACCAGGCGCACATTTGTCCAAGCACTCTCCTCCTGCTTGTTTTGATCGGCAAGGTTGGCAGTCCAGGACCGTGGATGGCATTCCCCCCACCGCACTGACACGCCCACAAGCACAGAGGTGGATGCCCACCATGAGCGCGGCACGACCTCAGCCCCACCATGAGCGCGGCACGACCTCAGCCCCACCATGAGCGCGGCACGACCTCAGCCCCACCATGAGCGCGGCACGACCTCAGCCCCACCA
>LKMJ01005418.1_pt1 | contig 12024 bp, 18 predicted proteins | sample 643391 | NCBI WGS metagenome assembly LKMJ01 (sample SAMN04112250, study PRJNA286221) | soda lake metagenome | biome: soda lake; feature: Kulunda Steppe; material: water; isolation source: sample PL-Br10 brine of Picturesque Lake | place: Russia: Kulunda steppe | collected 2010-07
AAGTTTTGAGCATTAGCTTTGCCAGCCAGACCACCCCAGGTCCCTAGACCACTGGCCGATGTTCCTGGCTTCCCTTCTTTGTCACATGGACATTACTCAGCACAGAGCAGAGCCTTCCAGGCGATTAGATTACACCATGGTGGCCACGTGCACGCTTCTCCCATGCATGCGACAGGACTTGCGTGGCCATCGTGGAACTAAGCATGCTCACATGAGAGATCATGGAAGATCAAGGGAGAAGGACTACAAGCCTTTTTTTCATTCGTGAAGCACTTCATTTTGATTGAGCTGGATTAAAAGATTTAAAGCATGGCATTAGCTGCAGGTATGTTTGAAAGTGTTTTAGGCATGGCCAGCCAAACAGCCACATGCAGATCTGCCTTGAGACTGGTTGGCGTAGCAACACTGTTTGTTGCTGTGGCCTGTGTTCAGGTCATGTCTGTTGAGGTCAGCTTGGATCCTCGCTGGATGGATAGGGCCTAGCCAGGGACAGAACTTTCATGGCATTCCTCATCGCAAATGAGCGTTGCATACGGAAGCTAACATACATACGAAAGATAACATGAGGATGGGACAAGGTAAGTGGTTTGATGTTTAATCAGCTATATATTTTGTTAAATTCGAGGTCGGGGCATGACCAGCTCCTACGCGGTGGAACACCACCGGCCTGCCGACAATTCGATCGGTTAGGCTCCCGTAGTGTAGTGGTTATCACTCCAGATTCTGATTCTGGCGACCTGAGTTCGAATCTCAGCGGGAGCTTTTTTTGTGCGGATTCCCTAACCCATTTTCGCATTCCGTTTCAGCTCACTCCTCCGTTCCTCACCCTTGTTTTAAATTCTGTTGTCCACAGACTCGTTCTAGGAGCATGGTCTCCTGCCCAACATTCAGGTCAGGGACCGCCATGGTCTCATACCTAGGCGGCCTACCGCTCGCACCTCACAGATGCCCCCTCCCTTCCTTCCCCTAGGCTACCTTGCTACCTTTCTTTCTCAACACTTCAGGGTTCATGCTGGGCACAGCCAGCTGTCCAGATCCAGGGCTCCTGACACCGTATCCCTTGTACATCCACGTGCATCCTCTGTGACTGTCATCGATCATCGTCTGGTGCCTGGAAACGTGGAGGGAGGCATGCTGCACAGACAGCCGTGTGTGCTGACTTCTGACGCCTCCCAAGGCCAAAAACAAAGAGGTCCGGCCCGACATAAAGAGTGCTGCATGATACAGAACTGAGAAAGATGTCCTGGGTGGTGACCAATCCCTGGGATTCTCCATCACAAGGTCGCAAAGCTAACATGGTGTTTCCCCCAGTTCGAAGTCCTTGCTTGTTTGTCAAGATTCTAGCTGAGAGAGGGCTCAACTGGCAGGGACTCCCCATGTGGGGGATGGCCAACAGGCGCTTGTGTGTAGGAGAGGCCTTGACTACGAAACACACATAGGTCTTCAGCATAGACGTTGCAGCGCTGGTGCGATGGCTGGTGCGATGGGCATATTGAGGGGGATGCCTTCAGACATACCGGTATACTGCACGAACCAAGGTAGCGGGAAACATGAATGATTCACAATTTTTTCTAGAATTATTTGGGAAAGCACTACTAGTGTGAGTGATTTCAGTTTCAACGAGGCAATAAGAGGGAGCTCATGGGCGGGGCTGAGGCAACTAACCCCGCCTTGTTGGACACCAGCTCATCTTTTCAGGTTGAGGCTTGTGTATTTTGGTCGCCTCTATCTTATCTCCAGCTGTTTGGCAGCAGTCATGCCTTCCTCCAACTTCCTGGTTACCCACGCGTCTCCTCATGCTACTGCCTTGGACAGTGCATGGGTGCTCAGTCTAGACATGATGTATGTCTTCCATGCAGGGCGACTGGAGAAGTATTGTTGCCCTCATCATAATTCTTCTTGTAAGTGAGCCAGCTCTGCAGGCCTTGGTTAATGAGCCAGCTCTGCAGGCCTTGGTTAATGAATAGATAGGTCACCCATTCGCCTTCTTTCTTCCTTCTACTTTCAGGTGGGAAGTGTTGCTAATTCAGCAGGAGTGGGTGAGTAGGGCCACCTAATTATTCGAACGCAAATAATATTTGGGCTCAGTAGCATGCAAACCCAGGGGGCAATGCTCAGTAGTCATATCCAAGTCATCCCTTACTAGTGGTTGAAAGGGGACATGTGACAGTGCAAATATATGGATTAATGGGACAGCAAACTTTCATGCCCTGACTGCATCTACATTTGCAGTTGACACACACACACACACACACACAAACACACACACACATACACACACATATACACACACTCCTGGCTGCACAAATTCAGGAGGTGGAGCTATCTTCATACCAGTCTTGCAATCCTTGGTTGGCTTTCGTAAGTGGTATTGGCTGGAAGGCTGGAAAGCTGGGACAACTACATCTACTCTTAGAGCTTGCCTGGGTCCCAGAGCTGTGGTGTTTTAAGAACTGTATCACTCACTTCGAAATCCTTCTTTGTAGCCAGAAATTGAGCAAAAGCCTGCCTGCATGGCTGCCTGTCCCACTGTTACCCGGAGTTCTTTACAGCTCAGCAGCGCTGATCAACATTTTGACGGTTCAGACTATTCCGGGTATCTAATCTGGCTTGCTTCCTGAATGAGGGGCAGCATGCACAATCTGATCACTGTTGCAGCCGTCTGACCTTTGACAGAGCAGCTGGGCACGCGCACTTGTGCACTTGCAAGCAGGCAGTGTTGCATAGCAAGCAGGCAGTGTTACACAGAACAGAAGGTCTGGCATAATCTCCTATGTCTGGAATGGTCCCGGGAGACAAAAGGTATTCACCGCTGGCACAAGATGGTCCCTGTACAGTGCCTTCCTCTGGCTCTCTGTCAAGGCACATCCAAGCTAACCTTTGCAAATAATGGCCAACTCATAGGAAGCTCACATGAAATTTGGAAAATTTTAATGCGCTATTCCGCTGCTTTTCATTGACCTGCTTCTTGCAGCGCTTAAGGATTCCACTGCCATCTCCCAGGCCCTGATCACGGCTGGCAGCGCAGTGAGCGTGGCCATCAACATCTTCAAGCGGTCTCCCGTCAACCCCTCTACATGTGTAATCCACTTCAGCGTGGCATTGGCTCTGACGCCTGTTGTACTGGTTAGTAGTGTGTGTGCGTACGTTGCACATTGTGTTGAAAAGTTTGTGTGGGGACGCAAGTGATGCTTGTGAGGGTGTTTAGTATGAGCAAATGGACATGAACTTGCATGCATTTGAGCCACAGGCGGCAGGCAGTTTCTAAATCCCATAGGTTACATATGGTATGTAGCTCGGTGGTTGGTGAGTAGTACGTTATGTGGCTGGAGTGCTAATTCAAGCAATTTGTGTGTGTCGCAGGGTCACATTTCAATTATGTTCAATGATTGCTTTGTCTTACATTTGTATGCTAGTCCACGTTACATACTCTTTGACACTCTTGACGCGTGTGTTGAGCATGACTTGGGTTGAAAGGTCACCATCCCATAATTTGTGGAATCTGCCCCGCGTGAGTCTTTGATCTTCCTAGTTGCATGCAGGTGGGCGTAAGTGTGGGCGTGTTGCTAAACTCCATCCTCCCCAACTGGATCCTTACCATCCTGCTCATTGTGCTCATTTTCTTGCTGTCCGTTCAATCAGTAATGAAGGTGAGAGGGCATTGAATGCTACTGACTATGACCCACTTGCTCAAAACTTCTTTTATGGCGTTGATGACTCCCATGTAGAGAGCTCCTCAGTGGACAAAAATGAGCCCCATTAACATGCATACTAAATTGCTACCAGACAAGTGCCAACTGTCGACAATATCCTCCTGGTCTAGACTCCAGAGCTTCATAGACAATCACCAAGTGGACTAAAACAAAGCTTTGTTTGTACAGGGTCTGACAATTGTGCGTTTGTCAAGAATTCAGACCTGCATGACGGCCATGCTGTTGTTGAGGCTGTGCCTTCACTACATCTGTTGCTCACGTGAAGCTTTGACCTTTTGTGAATGCGCCTCTGCTCATGCTCAAGCGCTGTCCACATCTTGCGCAGAGCGTGTGATTTGAACACCTGGCAATTCCGTAGACAGCAAAAGTGTGCTGTGCTGCGTACCTGGTTCCTTGCATAAGAAAGAAATGAGCCCCCAGAGCTGCATTGTGCCCTGTGGCATGGTCATCCGTGCAGGGCACAAGCTTGTGGAAGCAAGAAAACAAGCGGATAGCAGAAGCAAAGAGCAAATCGCAAAACCCAGGCCCCTTGCCTGGCACAGACATGCGTGATGCCATCAAGGATGAAGATGCAGCTCGGTCATTGGCTTGTGCTGAAGCAGGGGCTGAGCAAACTGCACCCAGGAGCCAAGGTACCGCACTTTCTGGGTTCTGTCTCTGCTTTGCACTGTGTATCTCATGCTGTGCTGACATACACAAGCACGCACACACGCACACACACAGCATGGTCGTGTGTGCCTGATCTCACACAAATACACCTGCACATTACTTTATGTACAACTAACTTACAAGCCGGAGACCAAGGACACCCACCCAAAACGCACTCCTTCTGGTTTGGGCACACGCAAGCTTTGAGTCAAAGCGCAAAGCATCACAGATGTATCACGGATGCATCGCACTCCTCACGCGGCATCTTCATGCTGCGGTTAAGGAAAGAGGCGTTGGTCATCAGTCAAGCCGCGCACACAAACAGGAATGCCAGCTGCATGAGCTCTATGGCTCAGCACTGCGTTTCTTTCATTTCAACCTGAGCGAACTAATTTCAGCCTGAGTAAACAGAGTGCACCTTAGCAAACACAGCCAAATGCGCAATAGTACATGTGTCCTTGGCCCACTTGCTTTACTGAATGCAGGCGCGCCACCGTTGTCTATGGCTCCTGCTCGAGCCGATGGCGCCCTAGCTGCCTACGATAGCATGGAGGGCATAGCAAGGCCGCCAGGAGGCCTCACTAATGTGCAGCCAGGTTTGCCACCGCCGCGGAGCACCAGCATGGATGTTGAAATGGGGCCAGTACCAGGGACTGCAGGTCGAAGGATTGAGGAGTTGGGATTAGGAGGAGGTGGTGAGGGTCCAGCAGAGACGCAAGGCATGAGCAGATTCCTGGACGCGCTGCTGGGACCGATCGCGGAGGAAATGGCACACCGGTCTCCGGACATGGTCCGCATGGTGTGTTACGTGGTTCAGCTGCTTGAAGTGTCCACCTGCAAAGGTGTATGCCTGCAACACATTGTCACTCATCCTAAGCACGCCAGCCACGCCTCTCATCTTGTCCTGTTGCCGGAACATGACCCAGGGCATGAGCCTGGTACAGCAAAAGGACAGGTGTACAGGGAGCTGGATGAGCCCAAAGAGACACAGATCTCCAGTGCTGCAGCCCAAGTTCAAAGCTTACAGGCCTTGCAATACTGTTGCATGGCTGTGTGCCCAGATCACTAGTCATTATCTACATCATGGTTTTTGGTGCTGTGACTTGTGCTTGTTGCTGCACCTTCCAATGCTGATGCCCTCTTAGAGTATGAAATTCCTACCCAATCGTTATCAGTCTGCCCTAGCTGGTGCCTTACGTTTTTGTTTGGTGCAATTCTGCAGGATGAAGGATCTTGGTTACAGCGCCGCAATAAACGTGCATGGCGCATGCTGTTAAACAGCGGGGGGGAGCTAGGGCAGCAATTTGGACCAGGTGAGGGCGTGCTCAGAAATAGGAGAATAACAAAGAGTGGACAAGTTGACCAGCTTTGGATTGTGCATAGGTTTTCTGGGCCTAAATGTGTGCACACATTTTAGTCTTGCATGCTCTAAAAATGTGACGCCCTTTTTTGTGCTGCAGATGGAATGGAGCGCGCTCACTCAGCCGCCCTTGATGCGGCGTCATGGGAAGCACATGCCAGGGTTCAAAAACTGCCGCTTCTTCCTGAGGAACCTCGATCATGCCAGCACCCGATAATGCCCTTGGCCAGGTGTGGGGCGTGGGAGCATGTCACTTTTTAGGAGGCTGAGGCTGCTGCTGCTGATGATGATGATGCTGCTGCTGATAAAGATGATGGTGATGGCGAAGATCATGGACCAACAATCATGTCAGGGACAATGATCCTGGCTGTTTTGCTGTGCGATGTCCAGCAAAGACTTTCTTGATGCCCCAAGCACAGCAATCACCATCCATGGCTGCCCCTGCTATTGGCTGCCAGCCTACCTGAGCCCTGCACATGACCTAGTTGGCCAGAGGAGCACCGCACCCAAGAACATGAACATCCTGTGCAAATACAGGCCTAGGCCCGTGCAGCCACCCTTGCCACCAGATGAAGCAGGGGACATCATCAACCGGCTGGACCGGCCGGCTGGCTTCACGACAGTGACCAACCCACTGCATGAAGGCCAGGGTGCAAATTTTGGCCGGCAAGCACAGCATACACAGCAAGAAAAGGAGGAGGAGGAGGAGGAGGAGGAGGAGGCGGAGGAGCAGCTCAATGGAGGGGTGGGGGCCTTGCCGCCAGATGCGCCGCCAGGCAAGCTGACTTGGCTTGCCAGGTTCAGGTGAATGCCAGGGCCTGTGTCTAATTTGCCGCTCTAAGATAGTGAACTGGCAGCCTGAAAAATATGACATGCATGACAAAAGTTGGCCGCCTGATTATGAATATTACAAACAAGTTTATCTCCTCACTTTATGCCGGTATTATTGTGTACGTTGACACCAGTATGTGGGCAGCACCCTCACTGCTCCTCCCGCTTATAAGTTTCCTAAGGAGCTCTGGGCAGGACTCCCAGCATGCCCTGCTTGTTCTGCTTTGTATATGCCTGCAAAGCTTTCTATTACATGCCTTCTGTGCGCAGGAAACGCTCAAAACGATTTCGGTCAGACTTAAAGAGGATACCTAGGCGCAGCGTTGCGCTCATGTTCACGACCTGGGCGATCTTTGTGCTGCTGCAGGTTGGTACATGGAATGCACCACCAGGGCTTGGGTGTGGACCTTCGCACTGACATTTTGTTACTCATGATCAGTGTATGTATGCGAGTGTGCACGGAACACGTATTACACCTCCCTAGGCTTGGTTTGCTCATGAAGGGACAAGCTCTACTCGTGAGTAATGAAGAAAGTATGCTTTAGAAACTCTGAATGTCCCAGGGATAGCTGTGCTGGAAGAGCTGCCAGCTCTGTATCAGTTATACATGAACCTGGCATCGTGATTGATAAAGAAGCATGTAATTTACCTTGTAACTTACATGTTGAATTTAACAAGAGCTTGATGTTTTTCCTGCAGGTCTTGCGCACAGTTTCCACCACTTGTTCTTCAGCATACTGGATTCTTTTGGCGCTACAGGTGTGCAGATGCTCAAGTCCCCCCTTGCTACATTCTAGGCATTGTGCCTGTATGGGAGGCAGGAGGGGGAGGAGGTCGAAAGTTTGGGTTGCCTGTGAGCAAGATGTAGATTTCCTTTCACGCATTCAGGGCATGATGACTATCCAAGTATGGAGGTGTCTGTTGGGGCTGCTGCACGACTTACATTTTGCTTGGAACTTATTGGCTTCCTGCTGATTCCTGCGCATCAATCTTTCGCTTGGCTCAGGCATATGTGCCAGCCCCTCCAGCATTTCTCAATCCTTTCCTGTGCCATGCAGCTCCGCTGCTTTCTCTGCCACGCACATGCCCCTTGCCCTCACCTCTGCTGCTCTACCTCTTTCTTGCCTGCGCGCACCTCCCAGCTCGCCACCATGCTGGCCATTGGAGTTTGCATCGCCAGCTACATGCAGCGCAAAGTGAGCGCGCGGAAGAGGCAGATGGTGTCCATCGTGCCACAGGCTGAGGACGAGGCCATAGAGCTTACACCCATGCGCAGGTCTGTGTGGGCTTATGCATGGTGGTGCGCATGCGTGTGTGGGCTTACGCATTGTGGTGCGCTTGCGTGTGTGGGCGCATGTGTGTGTGGGCTTATGCATTGTGCTGCGCATGCGCGTGTGGGCTTACGCATTGTGGTGCGCAGGTCTGTGCGCTTATGCACTGTGATGCGCATGCGTGAGTACAATTGTGGGAATGCACCCCGCTTGTAAATTTTTGCTACAGGCGGTGTTGTGCTCTGCTGTGGGGCCTTTAGTGAGTTGAAGAGGCGCTGTTTAAGCGTTGAAATGCGCACGCTTCTTGAGCATTTGTTTTCTATGCATGTCTCCAAGGCAAAATCATATGTAAGAATTTGACAAACGCTGGAGAAGGGCAATTGCCTCATGGGTGGCTTGTTTTCCTGGTGAATTGGCAAACATGGGGTTGCAGCAATCACAGGTGCACACAGGTCTTATGGTAAGTGGCAGGTCCAACGCGTGTTGACGAGCAGCTTTGTGTCAATTGCACTGCACACTCCACATTTATGTTAGCATTTCTGCACTTCTCTGTGCTCCTGTTCTGTCCGATGATGACAAGAAAATCTTCCTAGGCAAATGAATATATTTGTCATCATTTATAAAATGTAACAGCATAGGTAGAATCCAAATATTCCCACCTGCAACGAGCTGACGGCTGAGCATGTTGCGTAGCTGATCTCAATTTTTACCAATCAATAGTGGATAACAAAGACCGAAAATCAGCAAAATTGAACTCAATCAAATCAACAACTCCCGCCCGCCTTGCTGGCCTAGTTGCACCCCAGACATCCCCACTTGCAACAACTTGATGGCAGGGTGTATTGTGGAGCTGTTGATTGATCTCTAACAAAAAGAAATCACTGGTGGCTATGAACAACCAAGACCAAAAATCGGCAAAATTCCCATCAAATCAACAATGCCTTCCCTGGTGCCCTGATTTGGGTTGGAGCCCTGCTTCCACTCATGTGCCCCTTTCCCCGTCCTGAGTAATGCTGTTGTCACCTGTGCCTGCGTCCTGCTGCTTTTGCGGCCTCATCCCGTAGGCTCTCCGAGGACACACCTGCCCACCAGGCTAACCCCTTTGCAGCAGCCACAACTGCTGGGACACAAGCCAAGCCTCAGCCCAATTTCAATGCTGCAAGCACGCCAGCGCGACAGGACGGCCCCAAGGGGCCCAGCTCGGCGCCCTCTGCACCCAAGCAGCAGGGGGCTGCTGTGATGGAGGCACCAGCAAATCCACTTGGTGAGCAGGAGGAGGTGGGGGGCCCAGAGACTGCGTGGAGCCCGAAATACCTAGGTTATTGGTGCATGCAGCGTTGAAAGTATGTGTGTGCAAACGTGCCATGCAGGCGCTGACCTGCCCTCTATAAAGCCCGTGCCTGGGTCATGCAAGTGCATGGCATTGTCGTCACACACCGGGAGTGTGGTGCGTGTGCATTTGGGCGTGCAGGAGAGACGGGCAAGGCGCTGGCATTCTCATTGTCCTTCTGCTGCTTTGCGGGCCTTGTGGCTGGCCTGCTGGGTCTCGGCGGTGGTATGATCATTGGGCCCCTACTCATGTCGCTGAGGGTCCATCCGCAGGTGCGCACATGCGTGTGTGTGCGTGTTTGTGCATGTGCGTATGCGTGTGAGTGCGCGTGCGTATGCGTGTGCGTGTGTGCGTGTGTGTGTGTGTGTTTGCTCATATCATTCTTGCAAATAAACTGGACCAACCGGTGGCATGCTTGTATGTTTCCAGCTCCAGGAATACCGGCTGGTCACAGCCAGTTTCCAGCATGTCTATCTTGCCGTTCTGTCTGTGTCCCAAGCAACACACAGCCCTGGCAATAACAAGGACTCTCTCTGCACCTGCACAGGTGGCTGCAGCAACAAGCAGCCTTATGGTTGTGTTCTCAAGCAGCGCCGCGCTCATATCCTTTGCGGTGGATGGCCGCGTTAATGGAGCGTACGCGGGCGTGTACTCCGCAGCCTCAGTTGTTGCCTCGCTTGTTGGCGTGCTCGTGATCAATGACAAGGCAAGTAGTGCTGTAATAGGAGGAGTCGTGTGATGCGCAGCAGTGGCTGGGCTAAAGGGAGGGCAGCGTTAGATGACATATGCCCATGCTGTGTGTGGGGAATATAACAAAAAGATGCCATGATCACTGATGCACTTATGAGTGTATCTGTGCCCCATCTGGTGTAGGGTAAGCAGTGCAGCACTCGTCCATACGAGGCCATTGCATTGCAGGAGCATCCTCTTGCAAGGCATTGCAGGGGCACCGTCCACAAGCATGAAGAAGCGGTCAAAAATTGCCGCATGGCCTCAGATGTGTGCACACACCCTTTTGCGTGCAGGTGAAGAGCTCAGGGCGAACATCCATTGTGGTATTTATGCTCGCCACAATCATGATCCTTGGTTTTTGTGTCATCACTGCATTTGGTGTCATTGACTTGGTGCATGATTTTTCTAACGGGAACATCGGTGCACACCCTTTGTGCTGATGCCTGCCTGTGGCCACGCGGTAGGTTGGATGTTTCCCCCAAAGACCGAGTGCCTGAGTGCCAGGCCTTTTGAACTCTGTATGTATCGGTGGCATGGAGTGTTGATTTCATTGCACTTAATTTGATCATTGGTTTCTTGAAGATGCTTCTGACTACTAAGTATACCCTGCATTGCAAATCATTCGTATGCAGTACGAGTCTGCTGTGCACCAGTATGCCATTATCTTCTCAATTTTGTCAATTGCTTCCAACTCCAACATCTCATTTTATTTAACGTACAAGTCTCAGTCAGGCAATTACCAAAGAAAAATCCATTCAAACGTGGAATTGAAATTCAACGACGGCTCTGGTACAAGTTAACAAGTTGCAGACGATCTGCCATGCATAACACTAAGGCTATGCGATATTCACATACATGCAGACAAAGTCTCAAGATATGCAGATTGGGCAGGCCTCGAAGGGTCAGGAGAGAAAATTACAAGATTACAATAAGGATTAACCGCTAGCCAGGTCGTTAGGCTGATTGGTTTGTTGCTGGTCTTCGCCAGCCAAAAAATAGTCCATAATGTCCGAAATGAAATGGCAGAGTCTATTGTGCCGTTGAGAAAGAAAATCAAAGACAGTCTGCTTAGGCAAGGCATGAGGAATATAAGGGGCCTCCATAGAAAAGGATTGGCAGAAAGGGAAGAAAAGGAAAGAGTACTTACTTCTGAGAGAGCACACAAACAAGTCTTGACAGTGAAAAAGAACATGCACCTCATTTTGAACAGCAGCACAGGAGCACTTGTCACAGTGGCCATTTCCACCGGGCCAGATGGAGGATTCCACTGCGAGAGTACGAGCTCGCAAGCGAAACCTGCTCACATTCCTCATAACATGCTTAGGGAGATCAAGGTGCAGATAGCGAGGAGGTATCAGGGGGGCACCCCCATTCTGCACCCGTGTGCGTTAATCAGCTTGAAAATCTAAGAGGGGGCAGGCAAACCAAGAATGATAAGTCACCAATTTGTTGTCGCTTTCCAGAGGGTTCATGTCAGCAATGTCCCTCCACACTTTTCTCATCCTGAACCTCAGGTCAGCAGTGAAATCCGAGTAACAATTAGGGAGCCCCTGCAAGAAAGCTTGTGTATGAGTGTTACAGCCTTGCAATCCCTCAAAGGCGCGCAAAACATCCAAAGCCCAAGATGTTTTAGCCCGAGACACCAGCTTCAGGTCTGCATGAAGGGTCTGCTTAAGCGTGGCACTATTACAGGACAACAATCCGTTGTAAAACCGAATGGCAGCTCTAAACCAATAGAATTGCAGAGGTTCATGTGCACACACACGTGAAACAGCCCAGTTAGGCGCAGACCGCTTCACACGCAGGGTGCCCTTAAAGAAATTCAAATGCAATGTCTGGAGGGTAGGTCTAAACACATCACCTTCGCGCGAAAACCCTGAGCTCCAAACCTGACAGCCATACATACCAGCAGGCACTACATAAGCCTTAGCAAGCCAAAGGGAAGCAAAAGGTTTGTCACATAGGGCAGTTTCCCGTACAAACCCACGTATTTGATGAGCTGCAGCAAGCATTGGTATGGCTGCGTGCTCAGACGAGGCTGTCATGTTCAGTGTTTGGTGATAAGTCATGCCAAGGTACTTAAACGAGTCAGAGCACTTCAAAGCAGCGCCGGCTAACATAAAAGTGGGCACCTGAGCA
>LKMJ01005419.1_pt1 | contig 12023 bp, 18 predicted proteins | sample 643391 | NCBI WGS metagenome assembly LKMJ01 (sample SAMN04112250, study PRJNA286221) | soda lake metagenome | biome: soda lake; feature: Kulunda Steppe; material: water; isolation source: sample PL-Br10 brine of Picturesque Lake | place: Russia: Kulunda steppe | collected 2010-07
ACACACACACACACACACACACACACACACACACACACTTGGCACGCATGTGCTGAGGGCCTCCGCTGCGGGCAGCCATCTGCTTGCCCTCATTTGACTCAGCAGCAGCCGCTGGCGCATACTCACTTGGCACGCATGCGCTGAGTGCCTCGGCCATGGGCAGCCATCTGCTTGCCCTCATTAAACGCAGCAACAGCTTCTGGCTCATCTGCCTAACGCGCAGCATATGGTGTGCAGACTCTGACCAAGCACAGGTGTGTGAGCAGACTCTATGAGGTGCGAGCAGCGGGCGCTTTATTGGGCCCATCCTTTGTGCCCAGTCACCTGCCAGCAGCGCTCATCCTGCACCAATTCTGCCCCCACGATCGCACACGTGCTTGGAATTTGCTGAGTTTGCCGTGCACCATCGCACCCGCTGCTGCTCACCTGTGCAGGCCAACAGCCGCGTTGTAGCAGAGATGCAGGCGCTGCAGGCGCAGCCGTCGCCACTTGTGGCTGCGCAGGCGCGGCGTGCGGAGCGCGCAGCAGACACCGAAAAGTTTGAGAAGCTGATCGACAACCTGAACGTGGGTACATGCGTGCTTGTGTGCGTGTGCACGCACTGCCTGTGCTCCGGCACTGACGGGGGTTGCGCTGCATGTGATGCGTGTGTGACGGAGGCCATGATGGAGGGCTGCACAGCGTGTGCGTGCTCAAGCCGTTTGCCTGGCAAGCGCTCTGGCCGATGAGTGCGTCCATGTCGTTTGTTACATGCTGAGTATGTACAACGGAAATCGATGTTGTGACATTGATCGGCTGTCCTTTTGGTTGTAACGTGGTTGGCAGGGAACATGGGTGCGTGCGTGCTAGTGTGCATGCTTGTACACTCACCCCGCCATACGCGCAAGCCCACACACTCAGCACACCATATGTGCAGCCATCCATGGTTTGAACGATGCTGAAACACATAGTTCCTGGAAGGCATGCACTCCTGAATGCTCTTGCCACAACTGTGTTGTCCCGATATGCCTGCGCAGGCGCTGAAGGCATCCCTAGAGCGCAAGGTTTCAGAGCGGCAAGCAGACGTGGTTGCAAAGCAGGAGGAGCTGGAAATGGTGGGTGGCATGCATTTGCGTGTCTATATGCTTGCAATAGTCATACTGCAGGATCTGGCACGTGTGTGTGTTTGAGTGTGCGTGCATGTGTGCATGCATGCGCATGTGTGTGTGTGTGTGTCTGGGTGTTCTCTGACAAGCAGAGGTGAACAACGCCCTCCCACATGAATGCTCAGCATTTCCTGGAGAACCTTAAAGCTGGCTGATGCGCCTGGTAATGGGACTATGGTTTGAGTGAGAGTGCCCTCCTTCCCCCTCCCTCTTTGCAGGTGGCAAAGGAGAATCAGGGCTTGAGAGCACGTGTGGCCACGCAGCCCGTCAACAAGGCCGATCTCAACCGGCTTGTCATGGACAGGTGTGCAAGCACGGGCACTTTTCCTATGCTCTGTGTGTGTGCATGTGTGCACGAGTGCTTGTGTGTGTGTTTGTGTGTGTGCGTGTGTGTGTGTGTGTGTGTGCACACGTGTGCGTGCGGGAGCATGTGGGTGGGTGTGCGTAAGTGCATGCGTGTGTCTGTTCGAGTGGAGGAAAGTAAGTTCTGGTGTTTGGGTGGGCACAGGTGAGCCTTTGCCAGGCGCTCTTGAAGGCAGGAGCCTTCCCATGTCTGCTTGTAGGCATGCCTGTTCCTGCTCCTTTTGACAGGCACACCCTTTTGTCTAGGTGCTGGCCTGCACAGTGCAGCTACCCTGGCAACAGTCTGTGGTGGTGCTCACGGTGCGCATCACAGCAGCACCTTCCCCCTTATCAGAGGATGACGAAATGCATGGGGGAGCTGTGGCTATTGTTTGTTTTCTGGGTGCACATAGGACGCGCACACAGTTCAAGTGACGTGCTGTATGCGCATGCAGGGTGCAGCCGCAGGAGTTAGTGCAGGTGGTTTGCCGCACGCAACACAGGCGTGCATGCTCTTTGCATTGGACGACACACACACACACAACACACGCACACACACACGCTGCTGCATGTGGGGCGCTGCACGCACGTGCATGAGCACGCAGGTCGCGGCAGCGCGAGGTGGTGGATGCGGTGACGTCGCAGTGTGAAGACCTCGAGGCCAAGGTGCACCAGCAGGAGGTCCAATTCGTGGCAGTGCTCAAGTCGCTGGAGGCCAGGTGCGTGCGTGCGCGTTGCGGCGTGGGCGGTTCTCTTTGGGGGCTGAGAGGCTGCGTGGTCCCAGGGCAGGTGCGCCCATACGCCTTGCCCTGCAGCGCTGCGCACGAGCGGACGCGCAAGTGGGTGATGTTTGCGTGTACGTCTGCGTGTGTGTGGCTCGTAGTGCCAAGCGTGCAGGGTTGGTGTGTCACAGCTCCCGGCACCTGGTCACGTCTCGCATGCTGCCTGCCCCCCGCCGCTGCGCAGCGTGGTGCGCTACAACCACATGGCGCACCGGCTGAAGCTGGTGCCCGCCACCGCCAAGCGCGCGGATGGTGTGACGTATGAGCTGCGCATCAACCGCGACGCCAGCACGCCGCAGGAGCTGGCCAATGTTGATCTGAAGGTGCGGGTTGGGCTGCACCATGTGTGTGTATGTGTGTGTTGGGGCATATGTGTGTGTGTGTTGGGGCATATGTGTGTGTGTGTGTTTGTGTTAGGGCATGCGTATGTGCACGCATGCGGCAGCAGCTGCAGCATGTCTTGTGGCGCAATGGGTGCGCTGCATGCCCTTACCACATGGCAATGCCGCAGCCCCAACGCAGCTGCACAAGGCAGAGGGCCTTGCTCTGCCCCACAGCACAGATAGGCATGCTTGCCTGCATGCACGGCCATGCCTGCAAGCCTCTCTTCGGCACACAAGGGCACACACTTGACATGCCTTGACATGCACTGTGCATGACACACAAGCATACACGCACGCACGCGCACCCCCCCCACACACACACACAGACACACACACACACTGTGCAGGGCGTGGTGCGGCCGGGGCTGGAGCGGCTGTGTGAGGCGTACCGCACAAAGGCCAGCGAGCTAGGGCGGGACCTGCTGAGCCTGCGGGAGGCGGCGTCCAGCATGGCTGAGGCTTGCGCGGAGAAGCGGGAGGAGAACATGGCTGCTGAGGCACAGGTGTGTGTTTCTTTGTGTGTGTGTGATTATGTGTGTATCACAGCAGTGCTGTGCCAGTGCGTGCGTGCATACGTGGCAGGGTGCATGTCCTAGGGTGACTATGTTTGTGCAAGCTTGTGCCTGAGCTTGACCAGCCTGGCTATCATGCATCATCTATCTGCACGTGCTGCTGCCCTCCTGCTGCCTGAGCTAAGCTCTGCACGCCGCAGCTTGGAAGTAGGCCACGGCTGTGCATGCAGCCGCTGGGCGTTCTGTAAAATGTGCAGTGCACAATTTGGCTTCATTGCTGCAAGACACACCGCTGTCCGCCTCTCCCCCCACCTTCTCGCCGCGGGTGCCCTGCAAGAACCCCATGCCCTGCAAGCCATTCCTTGGCGTGCTCTGCAGGAGCCCCATGCCCTGCAAACCACACCCCCGGTGTGCCGTCTACCGCCGCCCCCCCTCCACGCACGCCGCCAAGCCAAGAGGCCTGCTACCTGGGGTGCATGCATCACATCATTTCGTTTTTGTCTAGCTGACAGGCCTCTGCTGCTGCCTCGCACTGTGCCTGCTTGCCTGCAGGTGGCCAAGCTGGAGGCGCAGCTCAAGGCGGCGCGTGAGGCGCAGGAGGACAAAGTCAGGGCCGCAGGCGCGCGCGCAGAGCGGCTCAAAGAGGAGGTACGTGCAGCATTCCAAGGGGGCCCTTGCTGTGTGTGTGAGTGTTGGGAAGGGGAGGGGAAGGGAGGGGAGGGGGCTTTGAGAGGGGAAGCGTGCGGCGCCATAGGGGCTGCTTGCTGCTGTGGGTGGTGGCGGGGGTGGGCATTGGGATGGGCATGCATGTGTAGGCATGCAGACCCTGCCTGCCTACTTTCGTAGCCGAGCTCAGGGGATCTTTGTGCTGTGTTTGGGAGATGGGAGGCCTGTGCCATGAGTCATGGCCCATGACACAGCAGGCACGCCATCTGCATCGTTTTTGGCCCAAGGCATGGGCTCCCAGACAAGCCACCTCCCCTCCCTATGTAGCCGCCTCCCTGCCTGCCTGCCTTCCTTCCTGCCTACCTACTTGTCCATCCGCTTGCCTGTCTACTCGCTCACCCCATTGCCTGCACATGTCAGGCAGCTATGCTCGCACGCAGCTGGGCATCTGTGGCACAGCGCACTGTGACACGCCAGCCAGTCAGGCCACACGGGCTGAGCGCCACATGCCTGCAGGGTCACCGCGCCACATGCCTGCAGGGTCACATGCCTGCAGGGTCACCGCGCCGCCTGTGTGCTTGCCGTTAGGATCCTCACGCCGCCGCCTGGCTGCACGTGTGCACGCCTTGCATGTTTCCCCTCCCCCCTCCTTCCCTCTCACATCACCCACCACATGTGGCCCCAACCCTTTTGGGCGGTCTCAGCTGCAGCCCCTCTGCTCCCCCTTTTACCCCCCCCCTCTCCCACCCGCTACAACTTAGCACGCTCGCCCACACACGCGCAGGTGGGCGTGTTGCGCAGCGAGGCCTGCTACCGGCAGGCGGATGTCGAGGCGCGCAAGGCCGAGAGCCAGCTGGAGGCGGAGGCACTGCAGAGGTGCGGGGCGCTGCGGCTGTGGTTGCCACGCTTGCTTGTGTGCGCCTGCGCAAGAGCCGCGCCAGCAGAGGAAGGGGGTGGGTGGACCATGGACAGGGCGGCACCCCAGGAACAGTGCAGCGCGATACGTTGACGGTGGTCAGCGGCCCTGGCACTGGTGCTTGTGCGTGTCATGGGTGGGTGGGTGGGGCACCTCATGTGGTGTGTCACAGGGCTGTGTGGGTGCCCTGCAGCCCTGGCCCTGGCGGACACCCACTTGATGCCCTGTGCCTCAACCATCATCCACATCCACAAGATGCCCTGTGCCTCAACCATCATCCACACCCACTTGGTGCCCTGTTGAGTTGGTGGGTGAGTCAGTTGGGAGGCGAGGCCCGCTGGCGGGGCCAGTGCATGTCGAGGCAGGCCATTGAATGCAAGCAGCCTGCAGGCAGGTGTTGTTGGGTGCAAGCAGCCTATAGGCAGTGAGGGCTCTAAGCCTATTATTGATGATGAGCGCGCTCCACGCGTAAGTGCAGGTTGGCCTTTTGGTGTGTGTTCGCGGGCTTGTGTGCACGTTTGTCGCACGCGCCATGGCCATCCATAGCCATGTGTGGCATGAGCCGGCCCAGGCCATGCCCCGCACCCCTAAGCTGCTTGCTGTACTAGTGCGTCAAGCGGGCTCTAGCGCACCTGAGGCGCACTGCCTGATATGAATTTTAATAAAGGGTTGTTGCTGCACCCTGAAGCTCTGAGGGTTTGGAAGGGGCTCTCACGGCCGATCAGCTGGTGCGCCAAGGGGAGGCAGGCTGGGCTGTCTTAGTGCTCGCCTGCCAAGAGCGGTGCTTGGCCGATGAGCGGTGCTTGGCTGATGATCCATGGCCCATGACGCTGGGGAGGTGAGCTGGACCCTCCCATTGCTAGGCCGCCAAGAGAATGCGTGCGTGCCTGTCTCGCCACAGCCAGCTGGAGGGGATTGCCGGATGGCGCACTGGGCAATGTGCCCCATCTGCTGTTGCTGCATGCGTTTGCAGAGCCTGCGAGGCCGAGATCTCAAAGCTGCGTGTGGATCTGCGGACAGCGCTGGAGGCGATGCTGCAGCACCGCATGTACGTGCAACAGAAGCTGGATGCCGCAGCAGCTGTAGTGCGGCAGGTGCAGCAGGACGTGCAGCAGATGCCCGTGGCGATGCAATGATCAGCCCTGCGGTACGCTGCGCAGCGTGGGGGAGCTGGCTGTTAGCAGCACTGGAGGCGGAGCGGCACAGCTTCCACTGCATTGTGCCTGCATCCTGACGTATGTATACGGCTACCCTGATGTATGTGTGACCCGACTGAATGTTGGTGCCTCTGGTTTTGATCAATTCTGACACATTTTTTTGCCTTATTGGCACTCAGTTGTAAACTATCTTAGTAATCGAATGGTGAAATGAGCTAAGCAATTTGGAATGCATGCAATGTGCAAAATTTCAAAACTTACGTCCATTTGATGATTTTTAATTCAAAAATTCAACGGTAAATTATGATTAGGAAGTAGCAGAACAGGCCCAGCAGGGTAGGCCAAGGATGGCGGACTCTGGCGCAAGGCGCTCTCTGGCTGCACAGCTACTGAATGAGGCCCTTCTATCATCCAGCCCAAACGATAAAGTGAGTGAAGCCCTTGGGCATTGTCCTCTTCATCAGCTGTCTTCCATCCCTGCTGATGGGCATTTAGAGGCCATGTTCCTACCCCCTGCTCTCTTTGAACTTGCAGGTGGGCCTGATTTCCCAGGTTTCTGAACTCATCATCCTGAAGGAACCAGCCCTGCTGCCCGAGTTCCTGCCGGAAATGGCAGCTCTCCAGGTGGTGTGGGGATGAGATGGGACAGAAGTGGAACAGAAGCCGCCCCCTTTGCAAGGCTGCATTCATCTGTGGCGCCTTCAGATGCATTCCTTTCCTGTGTGTGCATGCGCACAGTGGTGTTCATCGGACAGGGTTATCCTGGGTGGCTGCACACACCCATCAGGCACGCCTGCTGCCTGAACCCTCACGACCTGCAGATGGATGGCTCGCCGCTGGTACGGAAGACCATGGCCAAGTTCCTGGGAGAGTCTGCACAGGCAGACAGTCGCCCGGCCACACTGCAGCATGCTAGCCAGGTGCTTCAACCTGCACGCAGCTCCTCGGGTCTGAGAGCGTTTGCATGGACGCACGACATCATGAGTTCTGGGCGCCCCTGGATGTGTGCTTAATTGATGGAATTCACCTCTGGAAGAGATTATGGGGGCTTGTGGCCTGCTGGGTGGCTGCACGCGTGGCTGTCTGCGCGATGCGGCTGTGCATAGCTGCAGGGCATGCGGGGCAGGCAGCAAAGCTGATGAGAGCTGTGCGGGCGTGCACACATACACATACGTATGCACACGGGCATGCATGCACACACATACACACTTGTATGCACACATGCTTGCACACATGCTTGCACCAGAGCAAATAGGTACCCGAACACACACCCACAAACGCACAAGCGCACACGTGTGCACATGGCCCCCATGCGCAGGGTGTATCGATGCTGCTGGGCGACCGCGCACCTGTCGTCCTGACCGCCGCGCTGCTGGCGTGCTACCAAGTGCTGCGCGCGGCGCTTGCGCGGCGCGGGGCGCAGGTGTGTGCCCGCAGGCGCCTAACCTGCCATTGCTTGGCGACGCTGCTCTTCAGGGGTCAAGCAAAGTGAGGGGCATGGCTGTGGCCTCCCCTTACCCTGTGCCATGCTGCATTGCTGGGCATGCAGCGCAAGGTCTGTTTGCTGCGCTCGAGGCGGGCCTGCGGGGCATATGGCTGTGGCCCCCCTCCGCCCTCTGCCCTACTGTGCATTAAATTAATTATGCCTTGGCCCCGCACTTGCCATGGCCCCTGCTGTCCGTGGCTTGAGCAGATGCATGGCCGCGGCTGTTCCATGGCCCCAGCTGATCCATGGCCTCAGCCGATACACGGCATGCCAGCCATGGCCTGAGGTCGCTGGGCGGCCTGCCTTGGCCTGAGGCCGCCGGGCAGCCTTCCTTGGCCTGAGGCCAGGCAGCATCCGCAGGTGATGGCCCCCACCCTCCCACCCCCCAGCAGATACCGCAGCCTCACTCCACACAGTGAGGAGCACAGCCCCACCTTCAGGCAGCGCTACCACTATGCTTCTGCTTGCCGCGAGCACCACCACCGCTACCACCTATGCAGTGACAGGATAGCTTGCACGAGACCAAACCCAGTACAACAAACAAACCACCACCACCACTTCCTGCACACGCACCAGTGCCACAGAAGAGCACAGCATCCAAATCTGTGAGCTCCTGCCGATGCGCATCACACCACAGCGCTTGCTGGCGCCTCCGCATGTGTGCAGCCTGAGGACGCGGGCGTGCAGGCGGCGTGGGACAATGCGCGCAGCATGCAGCAGGCGGCGTGCGGGCTGGTGCGCACGCACACGCATGATGGGGTGCGGCTGAGCGGCCTGAAGCTGCTGGAGAGCACAATCCTGCTGTTCACTGATGGCACTGCGCCGCCTGTGCCAGGTGCGTAGCAACCCCGGCATGAGCGAGCGTGATGTGTGCACAATGACATGAGTTTTGGCTGTACACAATGACATCAGTATTTGGGTTTGCAGATGATATCAATGGCAGGAAAGGGTGGTCAAGTGTCTGGGCACCTTTATCTGTGCCTTCTCTGGCCTTGCTGCTTAAGCGTGCTCGCCAGTGGGGGGGTACGCTGTACGAGTGCCTCTGTTTGCCTGCATGGCGCTGTGCGCGCCCGCAGCGCAGCCTATCCCACGCGGGCGTATGTTATTGCAGTCAATCTCACACGGGCATATCTAATTTCGCGCATACATATGTTATCCCACATGGGCGTATGTAATCTCACGCGGGCATATGTAATCTCACATGGGTGTACGTAATCTCACGCGGGCATATGTTATGCGTGCAGGTGTGCCCGTGCCGCCCCGACTGCCCCAGGCGGCTGCGCTGGCGCAGGAGGCGGCGGCGCTGCTGCGTGTGCTGCTGGAGGGGCTGCAGCTGGAGACGGTGAAGCACAGGGGCCCACAGGTGTGTGTATGTGTGCGTGCGTGTGTGTGTGTATTTGCACGTGTGTGTGTGTGTGTGTGTGTGCGCGCGCGCGTGTGCACACTTTGGCACAAGCCGTCTGCTCTTCTGTTTATCCAATTGCATGTACCCATACTGTGATTCCATATTGTCTGCCCAGCGTTCACAGCCGCTGCCTTTGTCCCAATGTGCTGAGAATCTTGGCTCTGTCATGCGCGTAAGGCCGCACATCTCTGTACCACACATGCTCACACACATGCTCACACACATGCACGCACGCACGCACGCACGCACGCACGCACGCAGGCCATTGTCACAATGAAGGCTGCGGGCGCCATCGCTGTGGCTCGGCCAGCTTTCCTGGGCCGCATCCTGCCCCCCCTGATTGCGCTGGCAAAGGAGGTGCGAGGGTGTGCAGTTGTATGTGAAGAGTGCCTGCCCTTTCTCCCCTGGGTCCTCTCCCTGCCGTCTCCTTTGATGGTGCTGCCATTTCTTCTGATGGTGCTGGCGCTTGGGACGCATGGATGCGCAAGTGCGAGACAGGGTGCAGACAGAATTGTGTGGGCTAGCAGGTGCTTAGTGTGGTGCAAGAGGGGGCAAGGCGTTGAGGCCAGGAGGGAGGGTGGTTGCATTGCGCGGAAGCCTGCTGCTGCCCCCAGTGGGGACTCACCTTCAGTGCCCTGGCCAGAGCTATGATCATTCAGGCTGGCACACACACCAAAGAGGAGGAGCCCACATGGGGGTGCAGGGAAATGGAGGTGCCAGGGGCGTTTGTGATTTTGTGGGCATGCACGCCACTGTGTGTCAAATGTGCGCGCATGTCTGTTCGTGCGTGCGCATGGGAGGTAGCAGGAGTGGGAGTGCGAGGGAACACATGTGTGTATGCAAATACGCGCGCGCGCGTGTGTGTGTGTGTGTGTGTGTGTGTGTGTGTGTGTGTGTGTGTGTGTCGCGCGCGCACGCTCGTGTGTCTGTGGTTTGGTTGGTGTTTGTGCCTATGTGGCTTTCCTCGTTTGCCATCTCAGGCCCAGATTCCCCTGACTTTTACACCACAGCACCACTGCAAAGCCAGGGGGTGGACATGCATTATTTTGTGTGCCATGCAGGGCGGCTACAAGGCCACAGGCAGTGATGACGCACCCTCAGCTGCGGCAGGCGGCGGCGGCGGGCCCCGGGGTGTTGATTTGTCTGTGGGCAACACGCTGCGCTCCGTGCTGTGCGCTGTGCTGCGCAGCCGGTCGCCAGCTAGCGTGCCTTGGAGGGACAGGTAGGGCAGGGGTGAGGAGTTGGTAGTTTTGGGTGGCCACTCTGCCCTTGCGCCCGGTTGCAGCCAATCTCCAGCATGCATGCTGTGTGCCTGTGTTTTTGCTGGGTTAAAGTTCAGGCACTGCATCCTCAAACATTGACACTGCCCCCTTTCGAAGATGATGCTATTGTACTCTGTCGTGGTGTGCATGATCTGAGAGCTGTGTGTGAAGTGCGTGCGTGCATGTGTGCGATTATGCATGTGTGTCTGTGCGTGTGTGTGCGTGCTTGTGTGTGCAGTAGCAGCAGCAGCTGCTGCTGCAAGCATGAACACAGCCTTAAACATCTAATGGTTTCATGCATTTTTTGGGTGTGCTTGTGTTGCAGGCTTGTCGAGGCGCTGAATGCGCTGGGGGCGTCGGCTGCTGCCGAGTCCAGCCTGAAGTTTGTGGCACGCCAGGACTACAAGGACATCAGGTGCGTGTGCATGTGTGGAGGGTGAGTGTTTATGTGTGGTAAGTGACAGGTGCGTATGCGTTGCAGATAAGGTGTGTGTGTTGTGGCACGCTAGGACAACAAAAGGACACCAGGTGCATGCGCAAGAAGGTTTTGATGGTTAAGGTCATCATAGTGTACTGAAGTAGGGTCGCTGGAAACTGCATAAATACCCCGTGTGTTTTGGCTAATTGGCACAGAAGCTGGCAAATATTTTGCATGTATAGCCAGCTAGAAGGAAGGAGTCTGTAAAGCAAGATGCTTGGATAATTGTGGGAGGAAGCAGTCATTGTGGGCTGTTGCAGTGAGGCGGGCGAGGGTGTATGCTCAGGCATGTAACAAGAGATCTGGTCAAGTGCAGTGGACGGTGCAGCAGATAAGAGAGAGGACCAGGACGTCCTGCGTGGAGTGTTCCAGAGGGGCAGTAGAAGGGTGGGAACGAGGGAAGCAGGGGTTAAGGAGTGCAGAGGAGAGGAAGGATGGAGGGGTGGAAAGAAGAGTCTGCAGGTAGAAGCATAGCTGAAGGAGTAAGAGGACATAGGGAGGAGGGTAAATGGGGGGCAGGTATGAGTCGATAATGAGGAAAAGAGGCATGAGGCGTCTGGGAGGGTATCAAGTGGAAAAGGATTGCTAACGACCTTCAGCTTGGGTCTCCACTTCAGCGCACGCCTGCGCAAGTCTGGCCAGGTGAGTGCACGCACCCACCTGCCCACCTACACACTCACATCCACTCACACAAACACACGCACGCACATGCACCATGCCCCCCCCTCCTCCCTCTTCCACCCGCTGGCACACGCTAGGGCAGACCTACCGCCTTGCCTCTCCCACAGCACCTGACTGCCCCCCTCTCAAGCACGCGCACAGGTCTGGCAAGCTGCGCGCGCCCACCAAACCCGAGGAGCCATCCAGCAAGCGCCCCCGCACTACACCGCCACCCCCCACCTTTGAGCAGCAGGTGTGTGTGTGTGTGTGTGTGTGTGTGTGTGTGCGTGCGTGTGTGTGTGTGCGCGTGCGCGCACGCATGTGTGCAAGTGTGCGCATGTGTGTGTAAGTGTGTACATGTGCATGCGTTTGTGTGTCAGGCAGGGATCTTATGGCTCAATCCTCCAGTGTTGCGAAAGGAGGGAGTGGCCGCTGCATTTTTTGGTGGTATAGATAGGGGTTGGAGCAGGGCTTAGGCTTGGAGATGTCATACAGGGCATCTTTTGGAGGATGATGCGCAGGCGTGCTTGCGCAGGGGTTAGGGCAGGGCCAGAGCTGTGGTTTTGCATGAGGTGGTTGTGTGCAAGGCCATGATGGTGAGGTTTTTGCAAACAAGGCCGGCCAGAGCTGTGGTGCTGTGTGAGGCTGTCGTGTACAAGGCCATGCGATGTTGCGTGCGAGGCCGGCCTTCGTTGTGGGGATGCATGAGAGCGTCCTGTGTTAGGCCGTAACTGTGGCCATGCACGGGGCTTGTGCGTGTGTGGCCGTGCACGGGGCTTGTGCGTGTGTGGCCATGCACGGGGCTTGTGCGTGTGTGGCCATGCACGGG
>LKMJ01005420.1_pt1 | contig 12023 bp, 10 predicted proteins | sample 643391 | NCBI WGS metagenome assembly LKMJ01 (sample SAMN04112250, study PRJNA286221) | soda lake metagenome | biome: soda lake; feature: Kulunda Steppe; material: water; isolation source: sample PL-Br10 brine of Picturesque Lake | place: Russia: Kulunda steppe | collected 2010-07
CCGCGATCCGTCCTTCGAGCATCGCGTTCGTCGGGTTCATGATCCGCGAGTAGATGTTACCGAACTCCTCGAGGCCGAACAGCGCCGCGGCGTGATCGGTGTCCTCGAAGACGTACGAGGTGGTCTGATAGATCGGCGGTGCTCGCGCACCCGTCGTCGGGTCGGGCGATTGCCCCGCGTGGACGCTGTTCGTCGCGAACCGGTGATCGTCGCTGTCGTCGGACATACACTTCGTACTCGTCCCTGGAACCCTAAACCCGACAGTAGCTGCAATATCGGACGCCATCTCGGACACCGTGGGGATAGTCGCCGACCGGCGTGTGGGTCTCTCCGTCGGGAGGACCGCCCGATGGTCAGACGAGCCCACTGAAGACGTCGCGCAACAGGACGAGCAGGATACCGGCTGCGACGACGGCGATCGTCCACCCGATCATGATGTACATCACTTGCCGAACGAACGCCTCGTCCTCGTCCGCCATGAGTGGCCCCTGTTCGCTCATGCCACAACCTTCGACGTCCTCAGATAAAAGCCTACGTCGATTTCCGGCCGATCAAATGGAAACAGGATACTGTCCGATCGGTGGTAACGAATCCTCACACTCTCGGACCGAACGAACTGGAACCCCACACTCTCCATCGACCGAACCGAAATTCCACACTCTCCATCGACCGAACCGAAATCCCACACTCTCCATCGACCGAATCGAAACCCGACATCCATTTACTCGCGGGCTGAATACGGGCGAGCATGTTCCTCTCCCTTCGCTCCGAGGTCGAGGAGGCCCTCGAGGGGGTCCTCTCGGCGCTCGGATATCCGACCGAGGACCTCGGCATCGAAGAGCCACCGGAGGACGTGCCGGCCGTCCTGGCCTCGAGCATCGCCTTCCGGCTGGCCGGGGGGGCGGGTGCGCCGCCGCCACAGGTCGCCGAAGAACTCGCGGCCGAAATCGACGTCGACGACCTGGAGTACGTCTCGGCCGTCGAGACACAGGGCCCGTACCTCAACTTCTTGCCGGGTGAGGCGTACTACGCGGCCACGGTGGAGGCGGCGACCGACGACGAATACGGCCACCTCGACCCTCGCGAGCAGTCCATCGTCGTCGAACACACGAGCGCGAATCCGACGGGGCCGGTTCACGTCGGTCGCGCCCGCAACCCGATCATCGGCGACGCAGTTTCGAACCTGCTAGGCGCTGCGGGCTACGACGTCGACCGTCACTACTACGTCAACGACGCGGGTCGGCAGATGGCCGTCTTCACGTGGGCCTACGAAACGTTCGACGAGGAGGACCTCGTCGCGGAACCCGCTCGGGATCGCATCGAGTACGACCTCGTCCGGTACTATCGCAGGGGCAACGCGTTCCTCGAGGAGGCCGACGAGGAGGCGGTCGAGGAAGCCGAGGCCGAGATCGAAGCCATCATGCAGGGGCTCGAGGCGGGCGACGAGGAGGCCTACGATCGGGTGGGCGAGGTCGTCGACCAGGTCCTCTCGGGCATGCAGGCGTGTCTGTCCCGACTCCCCGCCGAGTTCGACGAGTTCGTCAAGGAAACCCGATTCATGCAAGACGGTTCGACCGACGACGTGATCGCGCGTCTCAAAGACCTCGACGAGGCGGTCTACGAGGAGGAGGCCTGGCAACTCGACCTCGACGAGCACGGCATCGACAAGAACCTCGTCTTCCTGCGTGCGGACGGAACGAGCCTCTACCCCACCCGCGACCTGGCGCACCACGAATGGAAGTTCGAAAACTACGATCACGCGGTGACCGTTCTCGGCGAGGATCACAAACTCCAGGCGAGACAGCTCAGAACGACGCTCGATCTGCTCGGCAACGACACCGATCGCCTCCAGCAGGTGCTTTACTCCTACGTCAATCTGCCCGAGGGAAAGATGTCGACCCGCCGGGGCACGGGCGTTGACCTCGACGACCTGCTCGACGAGGCGATCGACCGCGCTCGCGAGGAGGTCGAGTCTCGTCTCGACACCCGCATCCGTGACGACGACCTCGACGCAGACGACGTCGAACGGATCGCCCACCAGGTCGGCATCGGCGCCGTTCGCTACGACGTCGTCTCGAAACAGCCGACGAAGGCGATCACCTTCGAGTGGGACCGCGCGCTCGACTTCGAGGCCCAGTCGGCGCCGTACGTCCAGTACGTGCACGCCCGATGTTGTGGCATCCTGGAGGAAGGCGGGTACGACACGGCCGCCGAGGATGGTCTCGAGGACCTGGGGAGGGGGATCGACCCCACCCTGCTCGACGCTTCCGAAGAGCGCGACCTGCTCGAGACGATCGCCCGTTTCCCGGCGGTGATCGAGGAGGCCGCAGATTCCCTGGAGCCACACCAGGTCGCGACCTACACCCGCGAGTTCGCCGAGTCGTTCAACGCCTTCTACCGCGAGTGTCCCGTCCTCGCCGAGGGGGTCGACGAGGACCTCCGGGAGGCCCGCCTCACCCTCGTCGCTGGCTCGAAACATACGATTGCGAACGCGCTCTCGATTCTCGGGGTGGCCGCGCCGCGGTCGATGTGAGGCGAGTCGATCGGAGATCGGTCTACCGATTTTCCTGTCCGTGACCCATCAAAAGGCAACGTAGCGTCAACGCGTACCGTCGACGGAGAATGGGCGCTGCAGATCAACAGATCCGCGTGAGCGAAACCGTAAAGCGCGAGATAGAACGGCGCCGGCGCGAGGGCGAGAGTTACGGAGTGGCAAGGAGAAAGCCCGGTCCTTCAGGGCTGTCTCTTACCCACAAGTTCTATCCCCGTAGTTGGTGGAGAGAGACCGGAAAATGGGACGGGGTTCACGAAGTTGGCGGCCCGACTTGGACGATGACGGAGAGTTGTGTGACATGGATGTATCAGGTTGGATCCGAAGGGAGTTTCGCTCAGCTGATCTCGGAGACAAGCGCCTCACCGATCGACTGGTGAAACTTGGGGATGAACTCGGCAGCTCACCTGCCGAGTCCATCCCCGCTGCGTGCGAGGACTGGGCCTCCACAAAGGCTACATACAGATTTTGCGATAATGAGAGTGTGGAACCGAACGAGATTCTCGATGCTCACAAGCAGGAGCAACGATCACGCCTGACTGAAGGAGACGAGCTTTTGGTCGTCTCCGACACCACCTTTCTCACGTTTCCTCGCCACCCATCCAAAGAGGGGGTCGGTGACATTAGTTCCGCTGACATTGACGTTGAAGGCGTCAAAGTCCACACGACTGTTGGTATTCATCCAGAGACACACCGCATGACAGGGGTCATCGATCAGCAGGTACTGATCGAAGACCAACAATCCGGCAACACGTACGACACGAACGGGAAAGATGGGCCGATCCCCCTTGAGAATGAACACGAAAAATGGGGACGTGGAGATAGGGAAGCCACCGAGTGGCTTCCCGAAAACGTGCGACCAATTTTCGTCCATGACCGGGGAGCGGACGCATTCTCGTTGTACACTGAACTCACTGAAGAGATGGAGAATGCTGGCTTCATCGTCCGGGCCAATCAAAACCGACGAATCTGGACGGAAAGCGGCGACTCTGAGAAGCTCTTTGACTGGAGCAGCGACCTTGCCGAGCAAGGTCGCAACACCATCGAGATTCAACAGGGAGGTGGGCGAGAAGCCAGGACAGCAGAGCTGTCGATTGCAACCGGAACGTGTGAGTTGCGTGCGCCGCGGACTAATCCTGATCAGGATGGCTCAGTGGGGGTGAATGTCGTCCGAGTCGATGAGATCGGTGAGACTGATGACCCGATTCAGTGGGTGTTACTCACCACTGAATCGGTCGAAAAGTTTGACGAGACACTGACGATCATCGAGTATTATCGAGTTCGCTGGCGAATCGAAGACTGGCACAAAGTACTGAAGAGTGGCTGTAAGATCGAAGATCGACAGTTACAGACATGGGAGCGTATGGAGGTGTTGCTGAGTGTATACTCCGTGATTGCCTGGAAGGTTTTGGAGTTACGAGAACTCGCCCGTGGAGAGAGCTCGACTGCCCCAGAAGTCTTGCTGAGTGAGGCTGAACGTGCAGTTCTGGAAACGAAATTTCCAGACCTGCACGACCAGAGTGGGAAAGCCTACGCCGTGAGTGTAGCAAAGCTTGGCGGATACCTGGACCGTGGGTCAGATCCGCCACCAGGGTGGCAGACGATGTGGAAAGGGCTTCAGAAGCTCCGAATGTGGGCAGAAGGGTACGAACTCGGTGCTGAATGAGCGCCACGGCCGCTCATTCAGCGGATCTCGGCGTGAATTCGAACTTCGTTCCGGTTTTACAGACTGGCCACTCTCCAGAAGCTGTGAACCACCCCAGAAAATGAAGCCATCTCGACCAATTCTTTGATTTCAGACGCATCTATTTGATTTTTCTCGCTGGTGCTGAGTTATGGGTAAGAGACAGTCCTTCAGGGCGGGGAAGATGTCAAGTCGCTGCACGGTGCGTTTCGGTACGGTGCCCCCCGGCGATTAGTAATCGGCGTGTACCTTCGCAGAAACCTGACTGTATCGAAATCACAGTAAGCGGGATTGTTACGAACGGGTACCGTCAGTGTACGTTGACGTTGTCCTTCCACTCTGAGTCGCCCACAGCGTTTCCTTCCACTCCGAAGTCGCCCACAGCGTTTCCTTCCACTCCGAAGTCGCCCACAGCGTTTCGATTTCGGACTACGAGTTTCGGCTATCCTCGACGGTTCGTCGAGCGATCCGATCCGAGACGCCGGTATAACGCGTCGGATCAGTCAATTCAGCGAGTTCCTCGGGCGAGAGCACCTCGGCGACGCGCTCGTCGTCGAGCAGAATCTCTTCGAAGGATCGGTCGCTCTCGTGAGCCTCCATCGCCGCGGTGTGCACGACGTCGTGGGCGGTGATCCGCCCCATGGAATCGGACAGCGCCATCATCACCGCCTCGGAGCTCACGAGCCCGCCGTGGATGTGCATGTTCTCTCGCATGGCGTCGGCGTGGACGACGAGTCCGTCGAGGGTTTCGCGGACGTTCCGAAGCGCGCGGTGGAGGTAGAGGAACGCCTCCGGGAGGATCGCGAACTCGGCGTACCAGAGTCCGGCGTCTCGTTCGTCGTAGCCTTCGACGAGTGCGCTCATCGCTGTTGCGTGCCCGCGCAGTAGCGCCGCCAGCCCGATCGTTCGCTGGCTCTTGACGGGATTGCGCTTGTGGGGCATCGTCGAGGAACCGATCGATCCTTCTGAAATCGGCTCGGAGAGCTCGCCGATCTCTTCCCGGTTCAACATCAACACCTGTCTGGAGATCCGGCTGGCAGTCCCACCCAGCGCCACGAAGGCGTTGAGGAGTTCGAGGAACCGATCGCGTGAGGCGAACCACGCCGTGTTCGGTACCGCGAGGTCGAGTTCCGCGGCCAGCCGTTCTTGTACCTCCAGTCCCTCGGGTCCGAGGGAGGCGAGTGATCCGACGGCGCCGAAGAACTCCACGACGAGTGCCCGCTCGGCGGCGGCGTCCAGGCGATCGATCCCCCGATTGAGTTCGTCGAGCCAGTCGGCAGCTTTCAATCCGAAGGTAATCGGCAGGGCGTGGACGTGGTGGGTTCGTCCCATCATCGGCGTTTCGGCGTGTTCGGTGGCCAGTGCTTCGAGGCGCTCTATGATCGTGGCGAGTTCCGCCCGAAGCAACTCGATTCCGTCTCTCACGAGCAACACCATCGCGGTGTCGGCGATATCCTGACTGGTCGCGCCGTAGTGGATGTATTCGCCACCGTCACCGATGGCCTCCTTCCAGGTCTCGATGATCGCGACGGTGAAGAGGTCGATTTCGGCGATCTTTCGCCCGACTTCCTCGAGGTCGACGTGCTCGAGGGAGGCGGTATCGGTGATCTCCACTGCCGCGGCCTCGGGAATCATTCCGACGTCGGCCTGTGCTCGCGCGAGGGCCGCCTCGACGGTCAGAAACCGTTCGACGTACGCCGCTTCGGAGAACGCCTCGCGCATTTCGGGCGTCCCGAAGGCGTTCCTGAAGAGTGTACCGGTAGCGTGGAACATTGCCTGTACGACTAGCTCACGAGGATAGCAGGAAAGCGTTGGTATCCCGGCGATCAGGGATCGGTTTCGGCTTCGGTGATCGCACTCGATACCTCGTCGTGGGAGGCCGCTCTGGATTCCGCGTCGGTTTCTGAATCGCCGTCGCTGGCCGTGTCCTCTTCGTCCGATCCGGGACTCGGCGTGGAGGGCGGCGTGATCCCTGCAAGTTTCGCGGCGAGTTTTCGGTAGGCGACAGCTGCGGGGCTCTGTGGTTTGTGGACGACGAGTGGCGTCCCCGCGTAGACGCTCTCGCGGACGGTCGGATCTTCCGGAATCGTCCCGAGCAGTGGGATGTCGAGCCCCGAAGCGATTTTCTCGTAAGAGACGTCACCGCTGGGCAGGGTTCGCGTTATCACGAGCCCTCCGACCCGGCCACCTGCTCGGTCGGTCAGTTCGAGGGTCTTCTTCGAGTCGTGGACCGAGGCGGGTTCTGGGGTCGAAACGAGCAGTACCGAATCCGCGAGTCCGAGTGGGAGTACCGTCTCGTGGCTCACGCCGGCGCCGACGTCCAGCAGGACGTACTCGAAGTTCTCTCGGAGGGTCTCGACGACGTCCCGGATCCCTTCCGGTGAGGTCTTCGCGTACTCCTCGAGTTCGATACCGCTCGGGACGGCGACGATGTTTTCGGCCAGCTTGTAGGAGGCCTCCTCGAGCGTTGCCGTACCGGAGAGGACGTCGTGTAAGGTCGTCGAACTGGGGTCGAGACTGACGAACCCGGCCATGTTCGCCATGCCGAGGTCGACGTCGACGATGGCGACGCGTTTACCCGCCTGCGCGAGCGCGGTTCCGAGGTTCACCGTCGTCGTCGTCTTTCCGACGCCACCCTTGCCGCTCGCGATGGCGTACACCGTCTCTTGGGACATACTCGGTCGTTAGTTCGACTGTGTGCCGGCAGCACCTTAAATCGTGAGATCCGGCGTCTGACAGGCGAATGACAGCCGGCGTGCGGATTCGATCCACACAGTCACTCGAACGGGCCATATTCCGTGTCAACGGATACTCACTCGAACGGGTCATATCTCGCGTCAACGGTTACTAATTCGAACGGATCGTATCCCGTGTCAAAGGATACTTACCGCCTGCACCGTTTTGTACGGCCAATGAGTACCGAGGGAGCGCACTCCGACCGGAAGAAATACGAGTTCCGGAAGGTCATCGAAGACCTCAAAAATTTCGAGGGGTCCGGAACGCAGCTCGTCACGATCTACATTCCTGACGATCGCCAGATAAGTGACGTCGTCGCCCACGTCACCCAGGAACACAGCGAGGCGGCCAACATCAAGTCGAAACAGACCCGGACGAACGTTCAGGACGCGCTGACGAGCATCAAGGACCGTCTCCGGTACTACGATACCTACCCACCGGAGAACGGGATGGTAATCTTCTCGGGAGCGGTCGACTCCGGCGGCGGCCGAACCGAAATGGTGACGAAAGTCCTCGAAGAGCCGCCACAGCCGGTCGAATCCTTCCGGTATCACTGCGACTCGAACTTCCTCACCGACCCCCTCGAGGAGATGCTCACGGACAAGGGGCTGTACGGACTGATCGTCCTCGATCGCCGCGAGGCGAACGTCGGCTGGCTCAAGGGCAAGCGGATCGAACCCGTCAAGTCCGCCTCTTCGCTCGTGCCTGGAAAGCAGCGAAAGGGTGGGCAGTCAGCCCAGCGATTCGCCCGCCTGCGTCTCGAAGCGATCGACAACTTCTACCAGGAGGTCGCCGGAATGGCGAACGACCTGTTCGTTCCCAAACGAGGCGACATCGAAGGAATACTCGTCGGCGGTCCCTCACCTACCAAAGAAGAGTTCCTCGACGGCGACTACCTCCACCACGAACTCCAGGACAAGGTGCTCGGAAAGTTCGACGTCTCCTACACCGACGAGTCCGGCCTGCGGGAACTCGTCGACAACGCCGAAGACGCGCTGGCCGACGCCGAAGTCGTCAAGGACAAAGCCCAGATGGAGGAGTTCTTCAAGGAACTCCACGGTGGCGAACTCGCCACCTACGGCTTCGAACAGACGCGGGAGAACCTCGTCATGGGTTCCGTCGACCGACTGCTCATCAGCGAGGACCTCCGGAAGGACGTCGTGACCTACGACTGCCAATCGTGTTCGAACACCGATTACGAGACGATCGATCGGCGAAAGGCGACGCCGGAGCACACCTGCACGGAGTGTGGGACGGCGATCGAGGCGAGCGATGACGACCGCGAAGACGCCATCGAACACCTCATCGAAATCGCCGAACAGCGGGGGACGGAAACGAAGTTCATCTCCAGTGACTTCGAGAAGGGCGAACAGCTCTACAATGCTTTCGGTGGTGTCGCAGGCATCCTCCGGTACTCGACGGGTGTGTAAGGATCGGAGCAACGCGATCGACCGTCGGTGAATCGACGTGTTCGGCCGTCGTTGGATCGATGTGTTCGGCCGTCGGTGAATCGAAGGGCTCGACAATCGTATTTTACATCTGATCAAAAACCGTCGGCGGCGGGCACCATCGAACCCCCCGAGGCCCGCTGTTAGTTGTTGCCGAACCCCCTCAGTTGGTGTCGGACCCCCTGATACGACGTAGCCCGGAACGTGCCCACCGTCGAACGCGTTTACCGGCCCAACGTGTTATCCGCCGGTCCTGTGCAGCGTGGCTCTTGCCGACTCGCGTCCCCCGTCGAGCCGGCTGTGGTAAACGTCGACATCGAACGTCGTTAGTTCGACGGTCGACTGGTTATTCATCTGGTGAAACCGGATATTTAACCATTTGGGCCATCCCATCGAACTGATCAGAGTAGAGCCATGGCCGAACCCAGAAACGTGGGGCCGCCGCTTGCTTGGGTGGTATCAGGCCGTCGGTCTGCGGTGATGGCGACAGTTCGTCAGGGATGATGGCCACTACCTATTTATCCGTCGTGACCATCAGTCGACATGTGGGTGACGACATCGCGCCAGACGTATTAGACCTCCTCCAGTCGCGCCTGGACATCGTCGAAACCGTCGAATCCGAACCGGTACAGAAGCCGGACCTGGACGGCGAACTCGACGTTTCCCGGTCGACGATCGACCGGGCGGTAAAGGAACTCGAAACCGCCGGTATCGTGACTCGTGGGGAGAAGGGCTACGAACTCACCCTCTTCGGATACCTGCTCGCAGACCAGTACCGAACACAGCTCGACCGGATTCGCCAGTTGGTTCGAGCGGGGCCGCTGCTCGACGCGTTACCCGCCGATGTCCCCATGAGCGTCGACTTCGTTCAAGACGCGTCGATTTATCACGCCAGCTCACCCGCCGTGCTTCGCCCGATTGACCGATTCGAGGACCTCATTCGCGACGCGACCACGCTCCACGGCCTCTCGCGGACGATTTCACAATCGTCGACGTCTCGTCTGCTCGAAGAACAGGTGCGCGACGGTCGACTCGACTGTGAACTCGTCATGACGAGAGCACTCCGGGAATACCTCGCCGAGGAACGGTCTCGAACCGAACGAGCGCTCTACGAAACCGGCTGCTACCGGGTGTACGAAACCGATTCGCTTCCCTACGGACTGGCGCTGTTCGATCTGGACGAGGACGATACAACCGCGATGCTCTTCGTCTACGGTGAATCGAACGGGCTCCTCGGAACGATCGTCAACGACGAACCGCCTGCCGTCGAGTGGGCCACGACGGTCTACGAGCGGTTCAGGGCTGACGCCACTGAAGTATCGTACCGACTGGGGTCGGAGTGATCGCTGGCCGATACCCGGTGGTGGTCGACCGTTCTGTCGAAGAGCATCAGCCATGTACCGACGTCGACCGAAGTGAGTACCGCTGTGAGACCCCTCCGAGTGTGCTGTAAAAACCGAGACCCCTCCGAGTGTGCTGTAAAAACCGAGACCCCTCCGAGCGTGCAGTGAAGAACCGTTGAGCGTGAATCTGAGAAACCGCCGAACTGCGAATCGATCGCTCAGTCTCCACCCGGAACGCCACCTGCGGCCGCTCGTTCGCGCTCCTCGCTCGCTTCAGCCGCCGCCTTGTCGGCACGCTCCTGTTTCTCCTCCTGTTCTTTCTTCTCCTTGATCTTCTTCAGTCGGAAAATCTCTTCGCGTTCTTGCTCCTCGAGTTTCTGTTCGATGTAGGCTTTGTTCTCGTAGAGTTCGGGGAGTAGTTTGAATTCGAGGGCGTTGACACGCCGTTTCGTCGTCTCGATTTCCTGGAGCATCTTCTTCATCGCCGTCTCGACCTCCGCGGCGAGAATGATGCTCTCTAGGAGGTCCTCGTAGGCCTCCGCGGCCTCGTCGATCCGGGCGGACGAGCCCATGATTCCATAGCCGCGCTGGTCGAGCGTCTTCGAGACGCGCGAAGACTCGATCTGGGGGACGACGACGCCCATAATGTTCTTGGATTCGGTCGTGATCTCGGGGTGTTCCTGCAGGGCCGCTGCCGCCCCGCGGACGGCGACGTCGCCCTCCATCGCCCTCGCCATGTTGATCTTCTTCTGGGCGCGCTCGTAATCCGACGAGAGTTCGCCCCGGACGTCCTGTGCCTTGTCCAGGATGTCCATGAACTCCATGATCAGCCCGTCACGCTTCTTTTCCAGGGTCCCGTGGCCCCGCTCGGAGAGGTCGATGCGATCTTCGATCTGCATCAACTCCTTCCGGGTGGGTTTGACGTCCTTGGCCATCTTGAAGGGGGCTAACGCCTGCAGTCGGATAACTGTTTACAGTTTCGTCGCTGTCGTAGATGATACCTGAGGAGAAACCGGGTCGTCGGAATGACCGCTTTCTCATCTTCTCACGATTCGTTGCGTACGGGTGTCAGGAGCGGTTCAGCATTCGAAGAGGTCCGTCGACAGGTATCGCTCGCCGGTGTCCGGCAGGACGACCACGACGAGTTCGTCCGGCTGTTCGCGGGCGTACTCCTGGGCGGCGGCGAGGGCGGCACCCGAGGAAATCCCGACGAGCAGTCCCTCGCTCCGACCGAGGTGACGCGCAGCCGATTTCGCCTCCTCGGCACCGACGGCCCGAACGTCGTCGATGAGGTCAGTTCGAAGCACCTCCGGGAGGAATCCGGGTCCGATACCCTGGATCTCGTGACCATCGGTACACTGCTCGGAGAGTGTCGGCGACGATGCAGGTTCGACGGCGACGGCGGTGAACGATTCCTTTCCTCGATCTTCTTTGACGTACTCGCTGACGCCCGTAATCGTGCCTCCGGTTCCGACCCCAGCGACGAGGGCGTCGATCTCGCCTCCCGTGTCCCGCCACAGTTCCGGCCCCGTCGTTAGACGGTGTGCCATCGGATTCGCCTCGTTCGCGAACTGACTCGCCAGGATGGCGTCCTCGTACTCATCGAGAAGTTCCTCGGCGCGTCGCTTCGAGCCGCTCATGCCCTCCTCGGCCGGAGTCAGCTCGAGCCTCGCCCCCAGCGCTCGAAGCATCGCTCGCCGTTCATTGGACATCGAGGTGGGCATCGTCAACACGCAGTCGTATCCTCGAGAGGCACAGACAGTGGCCAGCCCGATGCCCGTGTTCCCGCTCGTCGACTCGACGACGGTTCCGCCGGGTTCGAGCGCCCCGTCGCGTTCGGCGGCGTCGAGAATTTCCCGGGCGATCCGGTCTTTGACCGAGTACGGGTTTCCGGCCTCGACCTTCCCGAGGAGGTTCTCCGCGATAGAATCGAGACGAAGCAGTGGCGTCTCGCCGATCAACTCGTCGACCGATTCCACGACGTTCGACCGGGTATTTGCAATTCGAGCCATTACCGGAACTCGCCCCGCCCGGCGCATAAGCCGCGACGGGATTCCCGGACGCTGGGAACGGAACGTAGTACGCTGGGAAAAGAGAAAAAACCGCGTCGAATCGGCCCGGGCAAGGATGCGCCCGGGACGTACAGCCGTTCGTATCAGTCGTCGGCCTGGACGGCCTCGACTTCTTCCTCGCGGTAGTGCGCTTCGATGAACTCCTCGTCGATGCGGTTGAGGTCCTCTTTCGGCAGCGTCGAGAGGAGG
>LKMJ01005421.1_pt1 | contig 12023 bp, 15 predicted proteins | sample 643391 | NCBI WGS metagenome assembly LKMJ01 (sample SAMN04112250, study PRJNA286221) | soda lake metagenome | biome: soda lake; feature: Kulunda Steppe; material: water; isolation source: sample PL-Br10 brine of Picturesque Lake | place: Russia: Kulunda steppe | collected 2010-07
AACACGGGACCGACCGCCTCGAGGAAAGCGAGTTCGTCGTGGCGCTCTCGCTCGACCGAGACTGGTTCTCTCCGGATCAGGCGACCCGGTTGATCGATCGGGCGACCGAGGAGGGACTGCTCCAGCGTCAAGACGACCACCTGGTGGCAACGTTCGCCCCGAGTGAGGTCTCAGTTCCAGAAGACTTCGTCCCCGCCGAGGACGTCCTCACGGAGCGATCTGCCTTCGAACGCGTCCTCGAGGGGCTCGTTGCGGACGGGATGGCCAAACACGAGGCCGTCGGCGCGATCAATGCCCTCCAGCAAGACCTCGGCGTGACGATCGAGGCCGCTGCAGTCGTCTACGCCCACCGTTCGGGGATCGACGTGAGCGGGTTCGTCGACGGAGCGACCGGCGCGATCATCGACGGCATGGAGTCGGGGTGACCGACGTGGTCGACCACCGTATCACGGATGGCCGACGAATCGCCCAGCTCCTCGCGAGCGAGCTCGACGGCCGAACCGACAGCGGTCTCTCGGCCGTTTCGGTAGCCAACGCCGATCGCGACGTCGAGCCGACGCCGGCCGGGGCGCGAGCCTACGACGTGACCCACTCGACGGGTGAGCACGCAGTACAACTGGCCACCGTGTTCGTCCACCCCGACCGTGCGAGGGTCGCATTCGAACGGACTGACGGTATCGACCAGTCCCCGCTAACCATTGCTGCCGAAGAGCGTGAATTGACGGTCGAACCCTCGAGCAACGGTGATCGCGATGATATCTGGATCGACGACGGTGCCGCGGTCAAGCGAGTGACCGACGTCGTGACCCGTCTGCTCAAGCGGGCGTCAGTGGACTGACTCGGCCGCGAGCGTGGCAATCGTCGGTGGCAGGTCGGTGGCGAGTCGAGACTGGTCGACGGTGGCGTCTGCGCGGGGATCTGGCTCGCTCCCGCCCTCGAGGAGAACCTGCACGACGCGCATGCCAGCGTTCGTCGCCCCGATGACATCGGCTTCGACGTCGTCGCCGACGTAGACGACCTCCGCGGGCGCGACCGCGAGTGCATCGGCGATGGCCTCGAACGCTCGCGGATCCGGTTTGCCCGCGGGTAACTCGCCCGTGACGAGCGTGGCGTCGAACACCGACTCCCAGCCAAGCGTTTCGATTTTGTCTCGCTGTGCGACGGTGGGGCCGTTCGTGAGGAGCCCGGTCGCATACTCCTCGCGCAACGATGCGAGCATCGACTCGACACCGGGGAGTGGCTCGAGGGTGGCGGCGAGTCGATCACGGTAGGTACGAGCCACAGTCGCCGGATCGACGTCGGTCTCTCGGTCGGCGAGTAGTTCGGCGAAGATCGGTTCTCTCGTCTCTCGGGTGAGGTGGCTCGCGTGGACGTCCAGATACTCAGAGCGGGTGATCGGCGGCCCGTCGACCGTCTCGGTCGCCCGCTCGAGAATCGTCGTTCGGTCCTCGCTGGGGACCGCCAGGGTGTAATCGAGATCGAAGACGACCGCCTGTACCATGCCAAACGGAGCGCGCTCGAGTGGGTTGAAGCTATCTCTTTTGCCCTCAGCCAGTCAACCTGTGGTATCATGAGAAGTTGACATCATATGAGACCGAGCGTAACTCATTAGTGTAAATTTTCAAATATGACAGAGAGGGCGGCTGTGTGACGAAATTTTGGATGGTTGTTCATTCCTCACGATAGATGCCTGGTAATGTATAGCAAAGGATTTAGGTCCGGTGCGTGAAAATCGTATCACGGTTGGCCACCGGCCACTGATTTACCTATGAGCGACGACGAACTTATCTGGCGAATCGCGGGAGGTTCCGGTGACGGGATCGACTCGACGAGCCAGAATTTCGCGAAAGCGCTGATGCGCTCGGGGCTCGACGTATTTACACACCGCCACTATCCATCGCGGATTCGTGGTGGCCACACCTACGTCGAAATCCGTGCCGCAGCGGAGGAGGTACAGTCACGAGGGGACGGGTACAACTGCTTGCTCGCACTGGGTGACTCGTTCGCCCGGAATCCGAAAGAGGAAGCCTACTACGGGAACGAAGAGATCAAACCGCTCTCGGAGAACTTAGACGAGCTACGCGAAGGGGGGATCATCGTCTACGACACCGGGCTCATCGACGAGGAGGACGTCGAAGCGCTCGATCTCGAGGCGCGAGCCGAGGAAAACGGCTGGCACCTCTACCCGGTCGACCTGCGAGCGATGGCGAAAGAGCACGGCCGAGAGGTCATGCGCAACACGGCCGGTGTCGGTGTCACCGCCGCGCTCCTCGACATGGATCTCGAGCACATCGAGGATCTCATGGCCGACGCCATGAGTGGGGACATCCTCGAGGCCAACGAGATTATTCTACAGGAAGCCTACGACATGGCCCAGGAGGAGTTCGAGTTCGAACACGATCTCCGAATTCCGACCGGGGATCACGAAGGCGAGCAAGCGCTGCTCTCGGGGTCGAACGCGATCGCCTACGGGGCCATCGACGCCGGCTGTCGATTCATCGCCGGCTACCCGATGACGCCGTGGACGGACGTCTTTACCATCCTCAGCCAGAACTTCCCGGACATGGGCGGGATCTCCGAACAGGTCGAAGACGAGATCGCGGCCGCCGCACTCGCCGTCGGTGCCAGCCACGCTGGCGTCAAAGCGATGTCCGGCTCCTCGGGTGGTGGCTTCGCACTGATGAGCGAACCGCTCGGCCTCGCGGAGATGACCGAGACGCCACTCGTCCTCGTCGAGTCGATGCGCGCCGGTCCATCGACGGGGATGCCGACGAAGCCAGAACAGGCCGACCTCGAGTTCGTCCTCTACACGAGCCAGGGTGACTCCCAACGAGTCGTCTTCGCACCGGGCAACATCGAGGAAGCCTACGAACAGACCCGACTTGCCTTCGAGATCGCCTGGGACTACCAGATCCCGGTCATCCTCATTTACGACCAGAAGCTCTCGGGCGAGAACACCAACGTCGACGTCGACTTCTTCGACCGACAGCCGGCACCGGACCTCGGCGCGACGCTCACCGAGGACGAACTCGCCGAGGCCGCCCACGATGCCAGTGGGAAGTTCAAACGCTTCGACTACGAGAACGCCGAGGACGGCGTCGCACCGCGGTCGTTGCCGGGCCAGAAAGGCGGACGGTTCCTCGCGACGGGGAACGAACACTCGCCGGTCGGCCACATCGAAGAAGACCCCGACAACCGCGTCTTCCAGATGGAACGACGCCTCGAGAAACTCGAGAACATCCGCGAGGAACTCGACGAAGAGCGACCCTCGAACCAGACCTACTTCGGCGACGAAGATGCCGACTACGGCATCATCACCTGGGGCTCGAGCCAGGGTGCCGTCGCAGAAGCGATCGATCGCCTCAACGAAAACGGTCACAGCGTGAAAGGTGTCAGCGTCTCCGACATGCTTCCGTTCGCCGAGAGCGAACTCGAGGAGTTCCTCGAGAGCGTCGACGAGGCGATGGTCGTCGAGATGAACGCCTCCGCACAGTTCCGCGGCCTGCTCCAGAAAGAGCTCGGGCGGTTCGGTGACAAACTCACCAGCCTGCTGAAGTTCAACGGGAACCCGTTCGAGCCTGCCGAGATCGTCGAAGGCTACGAAGTCAACATCGCCGACGACGACCGCGAACCGACCGCACAGGTACGAATCGAACCGGCAGCAGGTGACTAACATGAGTGCATTCAACGCAATCGGACAAGACGGAGAGATCGAACGCGAGGAGTTCACGCCTGGCGTCGAACCCCAGCCAACCTGGTGTCCGGGCTGTGGTGACTTCGGCGTCCTCAAGGCGCTGAAACAGGCCCTGCCAGAGGTCGGCAAGAACCCCGAGGAAGTGCTGACGGTGACCGGCATCGGCTGTTCGGGCAAGCTGAACAGCTATCTCGACACCTACGGCTTCCACACCATCCACGGCCGCTCGCTGCCGGTCGCTCGCGCAGCGAAGCTCGCCAACCCGAGCCTCGAGGTCATCGCCGCCGGCGGTGACGGTGACGGCTACGGCATCGGTGGGAACCACTGGATCCACACGGCCCGGGAGAACCACGACATGACCTACATCGTGTTCAACAACGAGATCTTCGGCCTGACGAAAGGCCAGACCTCGCCGACGAGCCCGAAAGGTCACAAGTCGAAGACCCAGCCATCCGGCAGCGCGAAAGATCCGCTCCGACCGCTCTCGACCTCGCTCGACGCGGGGGCGAGTTACATCGCACGAACCGCCGCGGTCAACCCGAACCAGGCCAAGGAGATCATCGTCGAAGCCATCGAACACGACGGCTTCGCCCACATCGACTTCCTCACGCAGTGTCCGACCTGGAACAAGGACGCCCGTCAGTACGTCCCGTACGTCGACATCCAGGAATCAGAGGACTACGACTTCGACATCACCGACCGACGTGAAGCCGCCGACATGATGTACGAGACAGAGAACGCCCTCCACGAGGGCACTGTTCTCACCGGCCGGTACTACGTCGACGAGGACCGACCGTCCTACCAGCAGGAGAAACAGGCCGTCGGCGAGATGCCCGAGGAACCACTCGCCGAACGGTACTTCGACGAGGACGCCGAGTGGGAGCGCAGCTACGACCTGCTCGACCGACACACGTAACGACTCGAGCAGCCTCACCCTTCGTTTTCCGACGCCAGCACCGTGCTCGGCATAGCTATAAGCATCCGACCGTGGTTGGACCTGGCGATGTACGAGACGATTCTCGCCGCAACCGACGGCAGTGAGACCGCCCGTCGAGCACTCACGTACGCAACCGACGTTGCGAGTTCGTTCGACGCCGACGTGCACGTCATCTCGGTCGTCGACACCAGCCGGTACGGTGAGTCAGCCCTCTCCGACGCCGACGACGTGCTCGGGGCCGTCACAGAACAGGGCGAGGAGGTTCTCGAGGACGCGGCCGAACGGACGTCCCTCGAGCACACGACAGCGCTCAAACGCGGCCGACCGGACGTCGAAGTCGTGGCGTACGCCGACGAGATCGATGCCGACCTCATCGTCGTCGGCAACCGTGGATTGGGTGCCGGTTCGGCAACCGAACTCGGCAGCGTCGCCGAACGGATCGTCCGACACACCGAGCGGCCGGTGTTGACCGCCTGAGAACGACGAGCGGCTGTCGATCCGTCTGGTCATGACTGCGCGCCAACTGCGAGGTCGACCGAGGTCATCACCGCCCGTGTGGCAAGTTATATGCCCGGCTTCGGTGTGGATCGCATCGATTCGATGTTCGAGCGCATCCTCGTCCCGACTGATGGCAGCGATCCCGCGAACCGCGCCGTCGAACACGCGTTGACACTCGCCGATCGGTACGACGGCGCCATCCACGCGCTGTACTGCGTGGAGACACACCGGTACGGCGAACCGGCGCTGAGTAGCACCGCGATCGTCCTCGACCAACTCGAGACACAGGGACAGTCGTTGGTCGAGGACATTTGTGACCGGGCGGAGAACGCCGGTATCGAGTGTACCACAGAGGTCTGTCACGGGAAACCGTGGGAGGCCGCCCTCGAGGTCGGCGACAAACTGGACAGTGACCTGATCGTGATCGGCTATCAGGGCCAGAGTCACACCCGGACCAAGAAGATCGGAAGCGTCGCCGAACGAATCGTTCGGACAGCCGACCGCCCGGTGTTGACGGCATAACGGGACCCCACCACCAGCAGTCGAGTGGTCGACACGAGTGACACGGGAGCCCACTCCAGAATCCGTTACACCCACGAGTTGCTGAATCAGCGTCCTGTGGCGGGCCGGCCACCCACCCCTATGTCCGCCGAAGGACAGACGGGGTGAGGCGTTGGACATTGGCTCGCCCTGCAGCGCCACCTGTTTGTCGCAACGACCACAGCGTCGTCGATTACTCCTCGTAGCCCCAGCCCGTGGCGAACTTCGTCGTCAGTTTACTGAGAACGAGCAACGAGAGCAGCAAGCCACCGAACAGGGTGGCGTTGAAGCCATACGCGGCCTGATAGCCACCGTAGGCGACCAGCGCGACCCCCATCAACAGCGCCGTCGTCCCAGCGCGGCGGGAGACGTACGCCGGGTCGACACTATCGTCGTAGTGGACGTGGAGGTCCGGCCGACCGAAGAAGGCGATCATCGAAGCTGCCGCCAGGACGACCAGCCCACACCCGACCCAGACGAGCCCGAGCAGGAGGTTCGCGTCGACCATCGACGGAGGTGGGTTGGGCCCGCGAATAAATCCAGCGTTGGCGAGTGACTCAGTCGAGTCGACCTTTTCGAATACAAAAGATCTTTTCCCGTCGGAGCAAAACATATCCCTATGAGCGCGCAGGGAACGGCCGATCGGATCCTCGAGGTGTTAGAAGAGGACGCACAGGCTTCCTACGCGGAGATCGCCGATCGCGCCGAAGTGTCGAAACCCACCGTTCGAAAGTATATCAGAGAACTCGAAAACGACGGTGTGATCGTCGGCTACTCCGCAGACGTCGATCCGAAGAAGCTCTCGAGTCAGACGATTGCATTGGTCGGCATCGACGTCGCCAGCGAACGGTACGTCGAAGCAACCCAGGCGATCAAAGATCTCCCAGCGATCGAATCGCTCTACAGCTCAAGTGGCGACCACATGCTGATGGCCGAAGTCCGCGCCACAGACAGCGACTCGCTGGGCGAGATCATCTCGGAGTCACTGCTCGAGATCGACGGCGTCACGGCCGCCCACCCCTCGTTTCTCCAGGAGCGGTTGAAATGAGGCCACAGCGGAGTCGGTGACTGCATGCGCACGTACACGCGAGACGTACGCGTTCAGGCGCCGTTCGAGGCCGTCTGGGAGTTTCACTCGACCGAACGGGGCCTCGAGGCGCTCACTGCCGACTGGCTGCACCTCCGTGTCGAACGGGTGATCGGCCCCGACGGCACCGACGACCCGGCCGTCCTCGAGCCCGGCGCGGAACTCTCGGTCTCGATGCAACCGCTCGGTCTCGGACCGCGACAGTACTGGACCTCCGAGATCGTCGCTCGCGACCGAACCGACGGCAGTGGCTACTTCAGGGACGAGATGGTCCACGGCCCGTTCGACCACTGGCAGCACACCCACTCGTTTTTCGCCGATGGCGACGAGACCATCGTCCGAGACCACGTCGCGTACGAGCTTCCGTTCGGGGCACTTGGGGCCCTCGCCGAACCGTTCTCCGGTATCGGGTTCGAACTGATGTTTCGCGACCGCCATCGCCGGACGAGCCAGGCGCTCGAGTGAGATCCGCTTCGAGACACGAACCACCGTTGTTTTGACTATTCCCGCGGTAGCTGCTGGCATGGACGACACGCCGTTACCGGACCAGTCACGTCGAACAGTGTTGGCCGGGGTTGCAGGCGGGGTTTCCGTCGGACTGGCGGGCTGTGTCGGATTCGTCGACGAGGAACCAGCTGGTGACGAGAGTGGAGACGATGATGAATCGACCGATGATGACGAACACCCGTTCGCCGAGTTCGTCGACCACGATGGCGATGAGCCGATCGAGTTCGGAGACGATCAGCAGTGCCCGGTCTGTGCCATGAGTCCGACTGTCTCTGAACCCTGGATGGCGCAACTGGCTCACGAAAACGGGAGTGGTGCCGTTTTCGACACGCCTGGCTGTCTGTTCGCGTACGTCGCCGAACCCGCCACCGATTCACCGATACAGAACGCCTGGGTGACTGAGTACGATGGTGTGGACCTCATCGACGCCACAGACGCCTACTTTGTGCTCGTAACCGAGGAGAGTGGAATTACGGGAGATCCGATGATTCTCAATCCACGAGCCTTCGAGCGCGAGTCCGAGGCGATCGCCTACCTGGACGAGGTCGAGGGCGAATCGCTCACAGCAGACGACATCATCCATCTCGAGGACGTGACGCGGGAAGAAGCCGAGATATATCGTGCCAATCATCTGAGTATGGTTTGATCGGAACGTTTTCACCCGATTCGATCGTCCAATTCGACGTGGCAGAGAGCGACGAGTATACGGCCGCCGACGAACTCATTGCCCGCGCCAAGATCCACGCGCGAGAGACGATCGACGCGTCGGGGATCGATGTCGACATGGACGCCCTCGAGTGGGCGGTCTCGAAGCGAGCGAAGCGGCGAGCCGGTGCCTGTCGGTGGGATCGAGACCGGGCAGTCGCGACCATCGTCCTTGCGACACGCGCGTACGAAACACTCGAGTGGGAGGCGTTCGCCGGGGTCGTTCGTCACGAACTGGTCCACGCCTGGGAGTTTCAGCAGTTCGGCACGTCGGGTCACGGGAAACGATTTCACGAACAGGCGGCGCGGCTGGACGCGCCACGGCACTGTCAATCGTTTTCGTCACCGCGGTACCGGCTGCGGTGTACGAACGACGACTGCTCGTGGGAAGCGGGCCGTCACCGGGCCTCTCGGCCAGTCACGACACCCGCGGCGTACCGATGTGGGGAGTGTGGAACTGGCCTCATCGCCGAACACGTCTCGAGCGGCCGCACGTGGGAGCGCACGCGCGGGTTCGAGCGCGCGAAGGCCGCCCTCGCCGAAGAGTGGTGAGCGAATCGGGCCGAGCCACCGCGGAACACTTATTCGACTCACCCTGCCTTGCTCAGACATGGGGATACTCGATCTCATGCTGGGCCGGACGGGCCCCGGCGAACAGGGCGTCGAGGGGCAGTCGTACAAGCTGCCGAAGGCCACACACGCGTTCGTCTATCCGGTCGCCGTCCGACGCTCGGAACTCGAGGCGTTCGAGGAGTTGCTCGCCGCCGACGCCGACGCGCCAGCGTTCGACGCTGACCCGGACGAACTCCAGTCGGCAGTCGACGACCTCGTCGGCGAGGCTGCAGTCGACCTCGAGGCGCTGACAGCATCGCGCGACGCCGCCCGCGACCGGACGGCGACACTGCTCGAGGGGTGGCACGCCCAGCTCACGACCGACGTGGGCGTCGTCTACGTCACCGAGGATGCTCGATCGACCGTGCGGGCGTATCTCGCCGGTGTGAAACGTCGCCACGACGATCCAGATGACGAGTTCGAACTCCCGGCGAGTGCGGACGACGTCATGGCGTTTCTCGGTCGCATGACTGCCGTGAGTGACGACCAGTACCGGGCCGTCGTCCACACCGATTTGCTCCCAGCCAACTGACGCCAGCCCTCCCCGTGCTGGAGAACGTTTACTGTCCACCCTGCCCAACCGTGTCGACATGACCGAGGAGGCGCCGTGGATGGAATCGATCGACCGTGAGATCCTCGAGACGATGACCGACGACGACGTCTACTCGCCAGACCAGGTCACGGAGGCGGTTGACTGTCGGCCACCGCAGGCAGCCTACCGTTGTCGAGAGCTCGCCAAACGGGGACTCCTGGTCAAACACATGACCGGCGTTTACGACATCACGGCAGACGGGAACGCGGTTCTCGCCGGCGAGCTGGACCCCGCGACACTCGAGGACTGAGCCGGGTTCGGCCTCACTGACCGGTGAGCGTCACAACTGCTGACTCGAGGAAAGGGATTTACGGAGCGACGGCTTAGCGGCAGCGATGACCGAACTCGCCCAGAGGCCCGTGTCAAGGCCGCTGACTGACCAGAAGTCGATGCTGTACTGTACGGAGTGTGACCACGCCAGCCCGGCCGATGGCGACTGGCAGCACCGTTCGCGTGGTAACACAGTCGCGTACGTCTGTCCAGTTTGTGGAACGACGATCAGCGAGCGCCCGCGCGAGCACGCGACCAGCTTGTCACAGCTGGTGAGCTCCTCGATGGAGTACTGGCGTGCGTCCTACGCTGCCGGCGTCTGGCCGGTTACAGCCGCCCTGCGGTATCACCAGCGGGTTTCCGGAGAACAGGAGCAACCGGCCGAACTGTAACCTCCTGGCAGCGACGGGCGCCGACCTCGACGACCTGCCAGTGGGTCCGACCGACAACACCGGTAGATCGGGATGCGGACGAATGTAAACCGTCCTGCCGGACCCATTTTGGACGTTCTCTCAATTTGGCCCGCTGTTTTCAGACGAACCACTACGCGGCACTCCATATTTGGGGACAGAAATATTCGATCGTTTGATTCTGGGACGTTTTACGTATATTCGCCAAGATCAGTAGAGTTTTAATAGACGAATCCATTGGCTTAGTCGAGTAGAAGATGACAGGTGGAAACCTGACCTCGGCAGAACAAGACGTACTGGATGAGATCGAAGACGAAGGCGTCAAATTCCTGCGCCTGCAGTTCACCGACATCCTGGGGACGGTGAAGAACGTCGCCGTGCCTGCCCGCCAGGCCGAAAAGGCGTTCACCGACGGGATTTACTTCGACGGCTCCTCGATCGAAGGCTTCGTCCGTATTCAGGAATCGGACATGCGTCTCGTCCCAGACCCTGAGACGTTCGCCGTCCTCCCGTGGCGCAACGACGACGATGGCGCAGCAGCCCGCATGATCTGTGACGTGTACGACACGTCCACGGGCGAGCCGTTCGCTGGCGACCCACGCCACGTCCTCAAGAGCGTCCTCGAGAAGGCCGAAGAGATGGGCTATACAGCCAACTTCGCCCCGGAGCCTGAGTTCTTCCTGTTCAAGCAGGACGAAGATGGCGAGGCTACGACGGAGTTCGCCGACAAGGGTGGGTACTTCGACCTCGCACCGAAAGACCTCGCGAGCGACGTCCGGCGTGACATCATCTACGGCCTAGAGGAGATGGGCTTCGACATCGAAGCCAGCCACCACGAAGTCGCCGAAGGCCAGTACGAGATCAACTTCGAGTACGACGACGCGCTCACGACGGCCGACAACGTCGCAACCTTCCGCACCGTCGTCCGTGCGATCGCCGCACAACACGACCTGCACGCGACGTTCATGCCGAAGCCGGTCCCACGCATCAACGGCTCGGGGATGCACACCCACCAGTCGCTGATGACGACCGACGGCGAGAACGCGTTCCACGACGAGGACGACGAGTTCAACCTGAGCGACACCGCTCACTCCTACCTCGCTGGCATCCTCGAGCACGCGCCAGCGATCACGGCCGTCACCAACCCGACGGTCAACAGCTACAAGCGCCTCGTCCCAGGCTACGAGGCGCCGGTCTACGTCGCCTGGTCGGACCGCAACCGCTCGGCACTCATCCGTAAGCCAGCGGCCCGCGTCCCAGCAGCCAGCCGTATCGAGGCTCGCTTCCCCGACCCATCGTGTAACCCGTACCTCGCGTTCGCCGCGCTGATCGCCGCGGGTCTCGACGGGATCGAGAAGGACCTCGACGCGCCGGACCCAATTCGGGAGAACATCTACGAGTTCGACGAGGCAAAACGCGACGAGTACGGCATCGACGTGCTGCCGTCGAACCTCGGCGAAGCACTCGACGCGCTCGAGGCAGACGAGGTCATCACGGACGCCCTCGGCGAGCACGTCGCGCCAAAGTTCCTCGAGGCCAAAGGCGAGGAGTTCGACGAGTACATCGTCGAAGTCTCCCAGTGGGAGCTCGACCAGTACCTCGAGACGTTCTAAGCCGAGCAGTCGCCGCTCAGTTTTCCATTTTTCGACACCTGACAGCGACGCCATCGGTCCGAGCTGAGACAGCTGGCGAGTCCCGAACGGCTACCGGAGGCGTCGATCCACACTGTGACCTGCCCAGCGTTCCGTCGTCGATGTCGACTGCGTGAGCCACCGACCGTTTCGTGGGCGGACGACGGGGCTCGGTGACAGGGAACGGCGTCGGTTTTCGTGGTCAGCCAGTCGGTTGATCGAGCTAGGCTTCGCCGTAGACTGGCACCGCAGCACCGCTCGTGACCGCGGTCGCATCAGTACAGAGGATTGCCATCACGTCGGCGATCTCACTCGGGTCGACCCAGCTCTCGTGATCGGCGTCGGGCATCATCTCGCGGTTCATTGGGGTGTCGATCACGCTTGGCATGACGCAGTTCGCCCGCACATCGCCCAGATTCTCAGCCGCAATCGACTCCGTGAGAAGGCGAATGCCTGCTTTCGTGATCCGGTAGGGTGCGTCACCCTCGCCACCCTCGAGCGACGAGCGAGCGCTGACACTGACGATCGAGCCGCCAGCCG
>LKMJ01005422.1_pt1 | contig 12022 bp, 10 predicted proteins | sample 643391 | NCBI WGS metagenome assembly LKMJ01 (sample SAMN04112250, study PRJNA286221) | soda lake metagenome | biome: soda lake; feature: Kulunda Steppe; material: water; isolation source: sample PL-Br10 brine of Picturesque Lake | place: Russia: Kulunda steppe | collected 2010-07
CAAGGTGGGTCTGGTCACCGGCATCCTGATCGCCTTTGCCCGAGCCGCCGGCGAGGCCGCGCCACTGCTCTTTACCTCGTTTGGCAACAACTACCTGCCCAGCCGCTGGACCGGCTGGCTTTTCGGGCCGGTGGACACCCTGCCCCAGCGCCTGTACAGCCTGGCCATCAGCCCCTATAAACAATGGCATGAAATGGGCTGGGCGGCGGGCATTGTCCTGCTGGTGATGGTGATCCTGCTCTTTATCACGGCCCGCCTGGTAGTCCGCCGGGCGTAATCGTTCGGCAGCACCACATCTTCGGGCGATCAGCCAGGCTTGCGTACTGATGTACGCGGCACCTGACTGCTTGCCCGAAGCTGCGGCACTGCCGAACGATTACGCGCGGGCTTTCAGACACAATACCAACAAGCGCAAGAGGAACGAACATGCATAATCAAGAAGCTACGGCGGCTTGTCGCCACGCCGCCACCGAGCCGGCGGCTACCGATATCCGGATGGAGACCCGCAAACTCAGCGTCTTCTACGGCGATACCGCCGGGGTCAAGGATGTCAGCCTGTCCATGTACAACAAGAAGATCACCGCCCTGATCGGCCCTTCCGGTTGCGGCAAGACCACCTTCCTGCGTGCCCTCAACCGCATGCACGACCTTACCCGGGGGGCCAGGGTCAACGGCCAGGCCCTGCTGGACGGTTATGACATCTACGCCCCCAAGGTGGATCCGGTGACCATCCGCCGCCGCGTCGGCATGGTCTTTCAAAAACCCACCCCTTTTCCCACCATGTCCATTTATGACAACGTGGTGGCCGGGCTGAAGCTGGTGGGCATCCGCAACCGGGCGGTGCTGGACGAAGTGGCGGAAAAGGCCCTGCGCGGGGCGGCTCTGTGGGACGAGGTCAAGGACCGGCTCAAGGCGCCCGGCGGCGGTATTTCCGGGGGACAGCAGCAGCGGCTCTCCATCGCCCGGGCCCTGGCGGTGGAGCCCGAGGTGCTGCTGATGGACGAACCCACCAGCTCATTGGACCCCCAGTCCACCACCCGGATTGAAGAGTTGATGAGCGAACTCAAAAAGCAGGTAACCATTGTCATCGTCACCCACAACATGCAGCAGGCCTCCCGAATATCCGATTACACCGCCTTTTTCTACGTCGGCGACCTGATCGAGTTCAACCCCACCGCCAAGATGTTCACCAATCCCGACCAGAAACGCACTGAAGAGTACATCACCGGCCGGTTTGGCTAAATGCTGTGACCCGGGTCAAGTCGCCAGGCAATCAGGTGGCGGTACCGGCGGGAGCTCGTTATTACTGTTGACTGGGGCGATTTTGCCGTATATATTGCGTTGGCAATAAATTTATCCGCAGAAATAACGAATTATTTTATTCCTATCGCCAACCCCCTGTTTATCGGAACCAAAATGGAAGTAGCCCGCAACCGGCGCGAACAAGAAAATAAACGTGAGATCAGTCAGAGCCTGGCCCTGATCAAGTGCCCCAACTGCGGCAACGACAGCGATTTTTTGGAAGTGGCCGACGACGTGATTCTCACCACCCACTACCGGCAAAACCACGACGGCAGCTTTACCCAGGAAGGGGATGAATCCCAGATCATGGGTGAAATCAAGCTGTTCTGCGGGGAATGCAACGCCGACCTGTCCCGTTTTCACTCCCGTTTTCTGGAAATGCTCTTCTAGCCCCGAAGGCCCGTTCTTGACCTCCACTCCCCGGCTGATCCGCGACAACGAGACTCTGCGCCGCGAATACCATCGCCTCGCCGCCGGCGACCGGGTGTTGACCCGGATCCGTCTGGCCCCAGGTGAAGAGTATCTGCTCTGGGATCTTGCCACCAGGGGTGTGGAGATCTTTCCGCCGGCTCCGGCCCAGGCCCTGTCCCGCTCCAAGGTGATGCAGGCCGCCGTCCTGCAACCTTTCATGCTGCCCCGCACCCGGGCGATTCACGACCTACACGGCCTGCACCGGGCGGTCACCGAATACCACGCCGCCGAAATCGGCCAAGTAGTGACCAAGCTGGACCGGGCCAACGCCGGCATGGGGGTGCTGCTGTGGAACAGCGTGGAGGAGGTGCTCAACCAGGCCACCCTGGGGGCCCTGCAGCCGCCCTTTGTCCTTCAGCCCTTTGTCCGTGAGGGTCGTGATATCCGGGTGATAATACTGGGCGATTACCGGGAAGCCTATCTTCGTCACAATCCGGCGGGCTTTCGCCATAACCTGCATTGCGGCGGCGGCAGCGAGCCCTGGCCCCTGAGCCGCGACCAGATGGAATTCTGCAGCCGGGTCATGGAACGGGGCTGCTTTCCCTTCGCTCACCTGGATCTGTTTCTGCTTCCCGACCACAGCTTCTACCTGGGCGAGATCAACCTGCGCGGCGGCCTGCGGGGGGCGCAGATCACCACCCCGGAATATCGCCGGCGCCTGGAACAGTTCTTCGCCGCCGCGGCCCCGGTATAAACAACTCTTGTTTCTTGCCCCGGATGCCGTTATGAAGAGGAAAGGCACACCGTGACCGCTGGCCGGGCAAACTCTGTGATTGGTTGCGAGAAAAGCAAAAGAGCCGGGCGCTTAACTCTGCGCACCGGCTCTTTCACAGGAGAAAGGAGATGAGTGTTAACTAGTGATCAGTTTTAATAGCAATCTTCGTGCCAACCCTTCTCCATATTTTAAAAAAGCGTGTTTTCAGGGAGTAACACATCAAGCTGGCGCCGGCGAAACACTCTTTTAGTATAAAAAATTGAACCAAAAATATGTTTTTTTACCACCAAAACCATGTGGATCTCCGCCGAGACCCAACATTATGCGCAAAAAACCACTTGGCGGCGATAGTATTATTTTTTATTCCTGGTACAAAATATTAAACCACCCGTTGCCGCTCCCCAAGCATGGCCTGCTGTTATCGGAGAGCAATGGGAGCTGACCAGCTAAATGACAGAAAAAACCATGACCAACGACACCCAAACACCCCTCCAGCGCTCACTGAAGGTCGGCCGGGCGGTAATCGGCCTGCTGGGACTGGATATCGCCATGGGCCGGGCCCTGGCCGACCGGGAAAGCCCCCGGGAGGAGATCCTGGAACGCCTCCATCAGCAGATTGCCCGCCAGAACTACATCCCCCCCGGCCAGGAAGAGCTATACCGCCAGGCCCTGACCCGGGAGTATGACCGCCTGCTCAGCGGCGACCAGCGCCAGGACGGGACTTTGCAGATCCGCATCCTCGGCCCCGGCTGCGTTTCCTGCAACCGCCTGGGAGAGATGGTGCTGGAGGTGATGGCCGAAATGGGGATTGCCGCGGACATCCTGCAAATTCAGGACCCCGATGAAATCGGGCGTTACGGCCTGACCCGGACCCCGGCCCTGGTCATCAACGACCAGGTGCTCTGCGCCGGCCAGCTGCCGCCCAGGTTCAAACTTGAACAGTGGCTGCGTCAGGCCGCCGACCCCCAGCAACCGCCGGAAACCTCTTAACCCAAAGATCACGCCATGCCCACTCCCCCAAAAAATAAGCGCCGGGCCATCATCATCGGCGCTGGCCCCGCCGGGCTCACCGCCGCCCTGGAGCTGTTGCGCCAAACCGATGTGGTCCCGGTGGTTCTGGAAGCCTCACCTCATATCGGCGGCATCTCCCGCACCGAAAATTATCGGGGCAACCGGATCGATATCGGCGGGCATCGTTTTTTTTCCCGCTCCCGGTGGGTCATGGACTGGTGGCAGGAGATCCTGCCCCTGCAGGGCGTTCCGGCCCGGGACGACCGGGCCCTGGGCCGGGACTTGGGGGAGTTGCTGGTGGCCGGCGGGCCGGATCCGGAAAAGACCGACCGGGTGATGCTCCAGCGCTTTCGGCTTTCACGCATCCTCCACCGGCGGCGCTTTCTCGACTACCCCCTGGCTGTGGGCCTGCCCCTGGTCCGGGCCCTGGGAATCGGCCGCCTGCTGCTCATTCTGCTCAGCTACCTGCGGGCCCACCTTTTTCCCATCCGGAACGAAAAAAATCTCGAAGACTTCTTCATCAACCGTTTCGGCCGCCGCCTTTATGAAACCTTCTTCAAGGATTATACGGAAAAGGTCTGGGGCCGGCCCTGCCGGGATATTCCCGCCGAATGGGGCGCCCAGCGGATCAAGGGCTTATCTGTGGCCGGCGCCATCAGCCATGCTCTGCGTTTTCTCCTGTCCAGCTCCCGCGCCCGAAAACGTGAACAGGTGGAAACCAGCCTGATCCGCCACTTTCTCTACCCCAAGCTGGGCCCCGGCCAACTCTGGGAGGAAGTGGCCCGCCGGGTCACCGACGAGGGGGGCACCCTGCTCACCGGCCATCAGGTTACAGGGCTGACCACCGACGGCGACAGGGTAACCGGGGTGCGGATCCACGATGCGGCCTCCGGCGAGGAATTTACCCAGGAGGCTGATTACTGCCTGTCCACCATGCCGGTGCGCGACCTGATTCTGGCCCTGGACCGGAGCCCGGCGGAGATCCGGGAACTGGCTGAAGGCCTGGTTTATCGGGATTTCATGACCATCGGCCTGCTCCTTAAAAAGATGAGCGGCAAGCTGGCCGAGGCCACCCCCAGCTCCAGCGGAAAACCCGGGATGCTGCCGGACAACTGGATCTATATCCAGGAACACGACGTCCGCCTGGGCCGGCTGCAGATCTTCAACAACTGGAGCCCCTATCTGGTTCAGGACCCGGACACCTTATGGGTGGGGCTGGAGTACTTCTGCAACGAAGGCGATGAACTGTGGAGCATGTCCGACACCGATCTCCACCACCTGGGAGTGGATGAATTGGCCCGCCTCGGCTTCATCGACCCCACCGATGTCCTGGACGGGGTGGTGATTCGCCAGCCCAAGGCCTACCCGGCCTATTTCGGCACTTACCATCGTTTCTCCGAGATCCGGGCCTGGACCGACCGGCTGGAAAACCTCTTTCTCATTGGCAGAAACGGCATGCACCGCTACAACAACATGGATCATTCCATGCTGGCGGCCCTGGCGGCGGTGACGGCGATAAAAAACGGAAGTTCGGAGAAGGAAGCGATCTGGGCGGTAAACAGCGATGAAGAATATCACGAAGCCTGAACGCGGGGTTGGAGAAAATTGCGGATATGGCTGCGAAATATTCACTGGCATCTGCTGATCGCCGGGCTTTCCCTGCTGTTTCCGGTGCTGCTCTACCGGAGCCGGCACCTTGATGACAACACCCTGACCAACTGGCAGTGGGTGTTCCAGAACGCCGCCGACCCCGGACAACTGTGGCTGATGCTGCTTTTGCTGACGCCGCTGTTCTGGCTGCTGGCGGTGGCCCCGGAGCTACGGGAAAAAATCGGGGTCGGACACCAATTTTTTCAGCGGCAAAATTGGTGTCCGACCCCGATTTTTCTCGTTTTTCTGCTGGCCTTTTGCGCCTGCCTGCTCTTTCTGGATTCCCCGGAAGTGATCGTGGACGCCTCCCGTTACTTCATCCAGGCCAAAAGCTTCGGCGAGCACGGCCCGCTGTATTTTTTCCGGGAGTGGGGCGGAGATATTTTCGCCTGGACCGATCTGCCCCTGATGTCCATCCTCTACGGCATGCTGTTTACCGTTTTCGGGGAAGCCCGGCTGGCCGCCCAACTGCTCAACGCCCTGATGTTCGCCCTGACGGCCCTGCTCATCGCCCAGCTGGGGCGGGACCTGTGGGACGAGGAAACGGGACAGGCCGGGGCCCTGCTCTTTTTGGGCTTTCCCTACCTTTACAGCCAGACCCCCCTGCTGCTGGTTGATATCGGCACCATGTTCTTCCTGCTGCTGGCCATGGCCTCCCTGCACCGGGCCATGACCCGCGGCGGGGCATATTACATCACCCTTACCTGCGTGGCGGTGATCGGTGTTTTCCTGGTCAAATATTCCGCCTGGCTGTTGCTCTCGGGCCTGATCCCGATCTTTCTCTACTCCCTGAGTCCCGACTGGCGCCGAGCCACCCTCCGGGCGACAGCGGCCCTGTTGCCGGCGGTGCTCTGCGTGGGGGCCGTTTTCTGGGGACAACGGGAGGTGATGGCCGAGCAGATCACTCTGCTGCTGGAATTCCAGCGCCCGGCCCTGCGCGAGGGCTGGACCGAAAGCCTGGTTTCCACCTTCTTTTTCCAGACCCACCCCCTGCTTACCGCCGCCCTGCTCTACTCCCTTTACCGGGCCGGCCGCCTGCGTGATCTGCGCTATCCGGTCGTGGCCTGGCTGGTAATCCTGGTGCTGGTGATATTGGAGTTGCGCCGGATCCGTTACTCGATCCCGATTTTCCCGCTGCTGGCCCTGCTGGCCGGCTACGGCCTGCGGGACCTGGCCGACCCCGCCCTGCGCCGCCACCTGCTGGTGGTCATCGCCGGCTCCTCACTGCTCCTGGCCTGGGGAGCGTTTCTGCCCTTTACCCAGAGCATGGGAGATCGCAACCTGCAGCAGGCCGGCCGCTTCCTGAACACCCTGCCCCAGGAAGAGATCGGGGTGGTGGTCCTGGCTGCAGAAGACCCGGTTATGGATCCCAGGGTGACCCTGCCCCTGCTTGATCTTTTCACCCGCAAGGAGCCGTTCCTCATTTCCCTGCCGGAACCGCCGCCGCCTCCGCCCGGGGTAGCCCAGTCCCCTCTGCGCTTTACCTGGGAGATGAAGCTGCCGGATTTTTACCAGCCTCCCCCAGAACCGCCGCTGCCCGAGGTACTGGTGATCATCAAAGGCAGCTCCGGAGCCCTGATTCCGCCGGAGATAACCGTGAAATTAAGAGGCTACCGGGAACTTGGGCGCTTTACCAACGACTCCGGCATTTTTCAACACCACCCCCTGGTTTTGATATATGGCGCCAGCCGCCCAACCAAGCCCTTGCCCGACCGGTAAAATTGATGACCTCGCAAAAACCCGCCAAACGTGTTGGCCAGCAACTCAGAAACCAAGAGCTTCAGAGTGCGCCCCGTCGGCGGTGGCGCTTTTTGCGGCACCGACAAAATTAACATTTTTATTTTGCAAAATGAGGAACAATCACATAATATGCATGACAATTTTTTATTGTGGCCATGGCCATTTTATTTTAGTAAGTAGCAAATCGGCTGCACAGGCAGGCCATACAGACAACAAACGGTCACTGGAGGGATCGAGGCAGCGACTGCTTCCACCTTGCAGGATGTGCCACTCTGTGTCAGCCAACTGGGTTCAGGCGGAACAATTGGGTCTGTTTAGAGGTCTTTTTCTACAACAGTGACGCACTGACAACCACAAATCTCACAATGTACAAGGAGGTTCCAGGATGAAAATTTCACGTATGGTTGGAATGTTGGTAATAGCCGGCATGCTCGGTTTGGTGGCCCTTCAGGGCCAGGTAGCCGGTCCCACTGAGGTTCAGGCTGGCGGTTACGGACAGCCCCAGCAACAACAGGGTGGCGGTTATGGTCAGCCTCCTGCGGGCGGCGGCTACGGACAACCTCAGCCGGACAGAAAGGACGAAAAGGACGAAAAGGACGAAAAAGACGAGGACAAAGATGAGCGCAAAAGCCCGGGTGGCGGTTATGGCCGCTAAAGCCTAGCCCCAAGTGAAGAACAGCGCGGAAGATGCACCGCCTTTAGAGGAGGGAGGACATCTTCCGCGCGTTTTTATTAAGTAACTTTAAACCTCAAGGGAACAGGAGAGGGTATGAGCGAAGGAAACGTGCTTGGTCAGCAAGCCAAGGAACTGTACAAGATTCTCTGCCAGGACAAATGGAACCCTTATACTACCGGCATTCTCATCGCCTTTTTGAGCGTGGTGCTTGCCGCCTGGTACACCTCCTGGGGAGCCACCGGCGCGGTGCAGAACTGGGGTGACTGGATTTTTTACGGAGTCGGCATTAGCGAATCGGCCCCCAGCAACGCCCTGTGGCACAGCGGCTCGGTGATCGGCATTGCCTTTATCGCCGGGGCCTTTGTTTCCGCCTGCCTGGGCGGCAACTTCGCCTTCCGGATTCCGCCGCGACTGGAAATGATCAAGGCGGTGATCGCCGGCTCCCTGATGGGAATCGGCGCCATTATTGGCGGCGGCTGTAATGTCGGCGGTTTCTACAACGCCCTGGGCAATTTTTCCGCCCATGGTTTAACCATGTGGGTAGGCCTCATCGTCGGTGCCATTCTGGCCCTGAAGTACACCTACTGGGAGATGGAAAATATCTCCTGGGGTCAGGGCGGAGCCAAGACCTTCGATATCCCCGCGACACTGCAGATCGTGCTGGGCATTCTTGCCCTGGCCGGGATCATTTACGGTGCTTACGCCTATGCCGGCAGCCAGGAGTCTTTCTGGGGCCAGGGCGCCTGGCAGCCCGCTGGCACCCTGGGCGGAATTCTGTTGCTGGCCGCGGTTCTGGGCTACATCTTTCAGCGGGGTCGCTGGTGCATGATCCAGGCCTTCCGTGAGCCCCACATGACCGGAGACTGCAAAATGGCCAAGGCCGTGGCCCTGTCCGTGGTCATGCTGGTTATTGGCATGGCAGTGCTCAAGTACACCGGCATCGTATCCATGGATCATTACATGCGCGGGGTCTTTGGCTGGGGCGGTGTTCTGGGCGGCATCATCTTCGGTTTTGGCGCGGTACTGGCCGGCGGTTGCGGAACCGGGACCCTGTGGCGGGTCGGTGAAGGCCAGATCAAGCTCTGGGTCGTTGCTCTCTTCTTTGGCCTGGGGGCGTCGCTGACCAGCAAATTCATCCACGGCCCCCGCGACATCGAAGGCATTATCGCCTGGTACCAGGCGGGAACGCCGGCGATTTTCACCGAAGGGATGCTGGGCAGCTTTGTTTACATGCCCGGCTCCTTCCTGGGATGGGGCGGCACCCTGGCCGTGATCTTCGGCCTCATGGCCATTTGGTTTATCGCCGTAACCTGGAACGAAAAGACCCAGAAAGGCGTGCTGGAGATGTAAGCGGCAAACTCGCTTAATCGGCGGAAACGGTTGATATGCCGTTTCCTTTTAGATCGGGAGGATCGTCGCTGTGATTCAGGCGTGGCGCATCCTCCCTTTTTTTGTCGGCCTCACCGCCTCTTTGAAGGCCAGTATGCCATTTACCACTGAACATTCTCCGGAAATCATCCATACAGGTATATTTTTATGAAATGTGCGCTGATCATCCCCCCCTGGCTGCCCGAGGAAATATTTTCCAGCAAAACAGCCGGCAGCCAGATCAACTACTGGCAGCCTCTGGGCACTCTTTACGTGGCCGCGGCTCTGCGGGAAGCCGGGCATGAGGTGCGCTTCTACAACGGCGCCTTTCTTAAGCACCAGGAAATCATGGCGGGGGTCGAGGAATTTGCCCCGGACTTTATCGGGCTTTACTCCACCACCTTCGGCTGGGATAAAGCCAAAACCATGGCCGAGGCCCTGCGCCGGTCCGGGCGCGATTTCTTCCTGGTGGTGGGCGGCCCCTTTCCCATCGCCATGCCGGAGCAATGCCTGGAGGAATGCCCGGAACTGGACGCCGTGGTTACCGGCGAGGGTGAATTCACCGTGGTGGAATTGCTGCACCGACTGTCAGCGGCCAAGACAGGCGGACCGGAACAGGATTTTACCACCGCCGGCAAAGCCACGGTTGACTTAAGCGGGGTGGAGGGCCTGGCCTACCGGGAGCAGGGCCGGACTGTTTTGACTCCCCCGCGCCCCCTGATCACCGATCTCGATTCCCTGCCCTTCCCGGCCCGGGAGCTGCTGGGCGATATCGACGATTACGTGCCGCCGCCGGCCACCTACAAGCGCCGACCGGTGGCGGTGATCATCACCTCCCGGGGCTGCAACCGGCGATGCCTGTACTGCTTCCAGATCGACAAGGAGCGCAAAAGCGGCATCAGATACCGCTCGGTGGACAATGTCATGGCCGAGATCCGCCATTGCCTGGCCCAGGGCTACCGGGAGATCAAGTTCATCGACGACACCCTGGCGGCGGATTATGACCGGGCCATGGAACTGGCCCGGCGGATCAAGGAGGAAGGATTGGATTTCACCTGGTTTGCCTCGGCTTGCGTCAACCAGGTGGACCTGCCCCTGCTCAGGGCCTTCAAGGAGGCCGGCTGCTGGGCCATCCTCTTCGGGGCCGAAAGCGGGGTGCAAAAAGACCTCAACACCATCCGCAAGGGGATCACCCCGGCCCAGATCAAAAAGGCGGTGGCCGCCGCCAAGCAGGCGGGAATCACCGTCTATACCCCCTTCATCTTCGGTATTCCCGGCCAGACCTTTGAAGACGGCCTCAAGAGCATCGACTTTGCCCTGGAGCTGGACCCGGATATCGCCAACTTCCACGCCCTGACCCCCTTCCCCGGCACCGAGCTGTGGGACAACCTGGACCAGTACGGCACCGTCTCCCACGACCTGGCCGACTACACCTACCAGGGCGCCGCCTTCATCCCCTACACCATGACCCGCGAAGAGATCGCCGAGCTGCGCCGGCTGGCCTTCAAGCGCTTCTACTCCCGCCCCAAATTCCTCTGGCGCCGCCTGCTGGCCCTGCGCAGCGTCCACGACCTCAAAGCTGCGGCCAGCGGGGTCAAAAGCCTGTTCTGGCTCGTCCTTGGCGACAAGATTTTTTATCGCGAAAACAAGAAAAAGCAGGACCAGGACTGACTACCCTTAAACGGGCGGTAAACGTTGTGCAGTGCCGCAAGAAGCCGTGCTGCTGACGTTTACCGGAGTTGAATGTATTCCTTGAGCAACTGGGGATAGGTGGCAGGGTTGAAGAGAATATTGGTCATCATGTAGCATTCGTGGGTGCACCAGCAGCCCCCGCGACGGATGTTCGCCACCACCTCCCGGGCCCGGGGGCTTTGCCGCAGCGCCTTCAAATTGTCGTCATAATCCCGGATATTGCCCATCTTCATGGCCGGGCGAAAGTCTTCGCAGGGGTAAACCTCGCCGCTGTCGGCGATCACCAGGTTGAGCCGACCGGCGTAACAGGGCAGCTGGGCCTTTTGCTCGCGGGCGGTGGCCAGGATGTAACGGCGCTGAACAATATCCTGGGCCGCCTTGAGCCGCGCCCCGCCGAAGCGATAAGTGGCGGCCTGACGGCTTTTGAGCTTTTGTTCCAGATAGCGGCAGGCCTCCTGGTACTTGGCCAGATCCGCGGTCAGCTGACTTTTGTCGGCCAGGTCTCCCCGGGCCAGGGAGATGGTGTGGGTATGGATGTAAGGCAGACCGGCGACAAAATCCACCGTCTCCTTCATGGTCTCCTGGGTGGCCGGGCAGAAAACCGAGTTGATCCCCAGCTCGAAGTTGGGCCATTGCTCCTGCAACGGCCCCAGTTCGGCGGCGGTGCGCAGGCAGGCGGCGTGGCTGCCGGCCACCCCGCGCAGGGCGTCGTGGACCTCCGGCGGCCCGTCCAGGGAAAGCTTGACCACCACGGTGCTGCGGGGGCACCTGGCAACGATCTCGCTCACGGCGGCGCAGATTCGCCGGGTATCGTAACCGTTGGTGGGCAGCAGCATGATCACCGGCCGGTTATGGCGGTAAAAAGTCTCGGCGATCTCCACCAGATCATCGCGCAGAAAGATCTCTCCCCCGGAAAAGGCCAGCCACAGCAGAGGCGGGCTTGAGGCGGCGATCCGCTCCAGTTCTTGCGGGGATAATTCCCCGCCGGCCACCTTTTCCGGGGGGGTATCGGCGGCCAGGTAGAAACAAAAAGAGCAGCGCTGGTTGCAGCGGCGGGTAAGAAAAACCGTCAGATGCAGGGGATCCTTTTGGTAGACGATGCTGCCCAGATGGCGCAGTGGCGAATAACGGCGGGGGTGCTTAAAACAGGGAGAGCGCTCAGCGGCCATGGTCCTCCCCCGCCAGATAAGCCAGAACCCCACGCACCGCTCCCAAGCCCACCGGCAAAGGATAGAGCAGGGTGTAGTAGAGCCCTGCAGCCACCGCAAAAAGCGGCCCGCCGGACCTGGCAAAAGCCGCCAGCAACTGCCGCTGTTCCAGCAAGTTGGCGATCTGTACCACCAGGGCGGTAACCAGCAGCGCCACCGGCGACGAGGCCCCGGCCTCGGACATGGCCG
>LKMJ01005423.1_pt1 | contig 12021 bp, 9 predicted proteins | sample 643391 | NCBI WGS metagenome assembly LKMJ01 (sample SAMN04112250, study PRJNA286221) | soda lake metagenome | biome: soda lake; feature: Kulunda Steppe; material: water; isolation source: sample PL-Br10 brine of Picturesque Lake | place: Russia: Kulunda steppe | collected 2010-07
GTTTCAACTTCGTATTTAACATTCGGAACCGTTGTGATAATATCGATATTAAACTCACGGTCTAACCGCTCCTGGACAATTTCCATGTGGAGCAAGCCCAGGAATCCTGCGCGAAATCCGAATCCAAGTGCTTTAGAGGTTTCCGGCTGATAGGTTAGCGAGGCATCATTGAGCTGCAATTTTTCAAGTGCCGAACGGAGGTCTTCAAAATCCTCAGATTCCGTTGGAAATAACCCGCTGAACACCATCGGCTTTACTTCTTTATAACCCGGAATAGCCTTTTCTGCTTTTCTTTTCTGATGGGTTATTGTATCACCAACTTTGGCATCCTGCAAAGATTTAACGCTCCCAATCAGATACCCCACATCTCCGGCACTGAGTTCGTCGGTCGGCTCCTGTTTCAGTTTCAGATGGCCAATTTCTTCGGCGTCATACTCTTTATTGGTTGCCATAAAAAGTATTTCATCACCTTTCTTTACTGAACCTTCCATCACCCTGATGTAAACAACTGACCCCCGGTAAGTATTAAAAACCGAATCAAAAATCAGGGCTTTAAGAGGCTTATCCTTATTCTGTTCTGGGCCGGGAACTCGTTCCACAATGGCCTCAAGAAGGTCTTCCACACCCTCACCGGTTTTTCCTGAAACTTTCAGAATTTCATCCGGATCACAACCAATCAGGTCTATCACCTGCTGGCTTACACCTTCGGGATCGGCACCCGGCAAATCTATTTTATTAAGAACCGGTATAATTTCCAGATTCTGATCAATTGCCTGGTAAAGGTTTGAAATTGTTTGAGCCTCTATTCCCTGTGCGGCATCTACTATTAGCAGGGCGCCTTCGCAGGCTTTTAGCGCACGGGATACTTCGTACGCAAAATCAACATGTCCGGGCGTATCAATAAGGTTATAAATATATTTTTCCCCATTGGGCCTCTCGTAGTCCATACGAATGGCGTGGCTTTTTATGGTAATTCCCCTCTCTCTTTCCAGGTCCATATCATCGAGAATCTGCTCCTGCATTTCTCGTTCGCTTATAGCCCCGGTTCTCTCCAAAAGGCGATCAGCAAGTGTGGATTTACCGTGATCAATGTGGGCAATGATGCAAAAATTGCGGATGTTCTTCATTCAACTGTGTACAATTTCAAAAAATCTGATAAGCATTAAATATACGAAGTTGAAACGGTCATTGCATTTAAATGTTATTTATATGTTTTTACAATGTGCTTCAAAAAAAGTGATTACAATCTTATCGTTAATCTCATTAAACATATCGAAAAATGAAAAGACTTTTAAACCTATCACTGGCTCTGTTGTTTGGTATTTTCTTTACTTTAAACGCGAATGCTCAGGTCAAAACTTTCCAAGAAGTTGTTGGCCATGAAATTGGCGACCGAATTACTCTGAGCCATCAAATTCTTGACTATCTCAACTACCTGGAAGAGGCATCTGACAGGGTGACTTTACAAGAAATTGGCACAACTTATGATCATAAACTTCAGGTTGCTGCTATTGTTACATCACCCGAAAACCATGCCCGGCTTGATGAGATCCAATCCAACGCTCACCGGCTGAATGATCCGCGTATTACAAGCCGTGCAGAGGCCGATGAAATTATTGAAACTCAGCCGGCAATTCTTTATCTGGGTGGTTCCATTCACGGATTTGAACTTTCCGGTACAGAAGGTGTTCTAAAAACCCTGGAATATTACACAACCAATGATGACCCGGAAACACTCGAGCACCTTCAGAACACTTTAATGGTTATGGACCCGGTTATCAACTCTGACGGGCGAGATGCATTTGCCCAGTTTAACCACCAGCATCGCGGAAAAAATGCAAATCCTGATCTGGCCGACTGGTCGAATGATTTTACAGGATGGGATGGCAGAAAGTACCGAACCAGCCACTATTATTTCGACCTGAACCGTGACTGGTTTGCTCACACTCACCCCGAATCGAGAAACAGGGCAGCTTTAATTCGCGAGTGGCGGCCGCAGGCAGGTGTGGATGCGCACGAAATGGGTTCTGAACGCGAGTTCTATTTTGATCCTCCAACAGACCCGCAATCCCCGTATTTCCCCGAATACACTTCCAAATGGATGGAAGAATATGGCCGCGCGCACGCTAACTATTTCGACAGTGAAAATATTGAGTACACAAAACGCGAGATCTTTAACTTTTTCTATCCCGCATATTTCACATCATATATGACATATCAGGGTGCTGTTGGCATGCTCTACGAACAAGGTTCATCGCGTGGGTTTGCATGGGAATTGTCTGATGGAACCGTTCGCACTCTGGCGGATGCCGCTTTTAATCAGCATACTGCATTTAAAGCGATGATTGCCTTATCGAGTGACAGGCGCGATGATTTGCTTTCAGATTATTATCAATCTCACGTAGATGCCATTGATCAGGGTAGTGAAGGCAACGTGCGTTACCTGATAAAACAGGAAGGAGACCCGCATTTAGTATCAGAGGTAGTGAATCTACTGCAGAGAAGTGGAATTGAAGTGGACATGCTCACTTCAGATACGTCACTTGGGAATGTTGTTGACAGAGAAGGAAACAGTGTGGGTTCCCATTCGTTTGAGGCCGGAACATTTGTCATCGAAGCTTCACAACCCAGAATGGCATTCATCAGAAAACTGCTTGAACCGCACATTCAAATACCGGAAGATTTTCTTGATTTGGCGCGTTCCAGAGTAGACAGGGGCGAAAACCCACGCTTCTATGATATCACCGCATGGTCACTTCCCCTGTTATACAATTTACAAGGTTACAGTACATCCGATAATAGTTCAGTGGATGCAGAACGCATTGATGAGCCGATATCCAACCCGGGCGGAATGACCAATGAAGTTGCAGAATATGCTTATTTGATTAACGGAAATCAGGCGGCGGCACTATCAACCATACACCCGCTCAGAGACAAGGAAATTCGTCTGCATGTTATCTACAAACCTACTCAAATTGACGGTCAGTCTTACAGTTCGGGAACAATCGTGGTTCGAACAGACGGCAAGAGTGAGTATGTACATGAAGCAGTTCGGGAACTGGCAGAAAAACATGATTTAAAAGTGGATGCCGTAAACAGCGGCCGAGCGGATGTTGGATTCCCCCCGCTGGGAACTGTTGAAGGAAACAGGATTAACAAACCCAACATAGCTCTGCTTGGCAACTATCCAAATGATGCATATTCGTTCGGCTGGGCCTGGCACACGCTCGACAGGGTTTACGATATACCGCACACCATCATTAATGTTACCAAAATTGCCTCCACCCCGATGGAACGTTTTGATGTACTGATTCTACCTGAAACTCAAATCAGCGGCGAGATGGACCGCTACTTGGGAGAAGCCGGAAAAGAGAGATTGCAGCGCTGGGTCAGAGATGGTGGTACGCTGGTTGCAATCGGTTCTGCATCAGATTATGTAAGAGAAAACCTTGAGCTTGGAAATCTTGCATCATGGTATGATGATGAAGAAAATGAAGATGCGCAAAGACTCAATGTTCCCGGCGCCTTCATGAAAACAGAACTTGACAGTGAAGAGTGGATTGTTTCCGGATATGATTACGATTTACCGGTTCTGGTGAACTCTAACAGGCTATACAAAGCACCTGAAGGGCCTCCTTCGGCAAGCCAACGCACACCCATCAAAATTGCCGGTACTGATGCTCATATTTCAGGCCATTTATGGGAAGAAAATACTGAAAGGCTGCCTGAATCAGTGTTCTTATACGAGGAAAGAGTCGGATCGGGAAGAATTATACTCTTCACGGAAGATGTGAACTTTCGGGGTTATTGGAGAGGAGCTGACCGATTATTCCTGAATGCCGTAATTTTAGGCCCGAGCGCGCCCTAATCCCGGTTTATTTGTTCTTATAATTATGAAAAGAGTCTTGGGTGGTGAAACCAATTCACAACTCAAGGCTCTTATTCTTTAAATTTATTTTTATCACTCTTTTGTCGGGCTGAGCAGCTCTACATGGAACCTGAACTTATCTTCTTCTAATGTCATTGTATCATAAACTTCTCTGATCAGGTCAAAGACCACATCCGTCTCTCCCTTGATACTTGTTGACAAATAATTCACATCCACTTCCACATCGTGCTGAGCCACAAACTCAAGTAAATCCTGTACTTTTTCTTTTGGGTGATCTGTATATAATGGTATATAGGTTAACTGAGCAATGGTTTTCATAACTGATTTTATCTTACGTTTATATAGTTGGAACAATTTGTTTGAAGTATACTAAAAATAGACTGAAGACATTACAAATAACAAAAAAGGTTACAATGAAAACTTTAAGTTACGTACTCACATTTTTACTCGCATTTTTGATGTTGATTTCATGCGATTTATCTGATGAAACTTCAATAAATCCGGGCACTTTGCAAGTACTCTTAACAGATGCACCGGGTGATTATGAAGAAGTCTGGATTGATATTCAGGAAGTTCGCGTCAACAGAAGTTCGGACGCTGAAGATGGAGACAGCGGGTGGATAACAATAAACACTCAACCCATAATGGTTGATCTGCTTGAACTAACCAATGGCCGTTTTGAAGTTCTTGGAGAAGCCGATTTGGAGCCCGGTCGTTACAATCAGCTCAGGTTAATCCTTGGTGATAATAACGAAGTAGTTGTCGATGGAGAATCAATTTCATTGAGCACTCCAAGCGCACAGCAGTCAGGATTAAAACTGAACATTAATGCCGATGTGGAAGCCGGTCAGAATTACGTTCTCTTACTTGATTTCGACGCTTCACGATCTATTGTGCAGGCAGGTCAGTCTGGAAATTACAATCTGAAGCCGGTAATCAGAACTGTTAATCTTGGGCTTGCCGGTGCCATTGGCGGAACTATCGAGCCGGAAGATGCTCAGCCGTGGGTTTACGCTATTCAAAATGCCGATACAGCCGAACCGGATACTATTGCAGGAACAAGGGCATCAGATACCGGCGAGTTTTTACTTATCGGACTTCTTGAAGGTTCATATCAGGTATCTGTAAATCCTGTTGAAGACGATCAGTCCAGAACTGTAATCTCCAATGTTCAGGTTACTCCCCCTGACACAACATTCTTAGAGCCGGTTATTCTATAACCAGCACCCCACACTTTTTCAACATGACAACCCGGCCTCAGCGCCGGGTTTTTTTATTTGGAATGATTTCACGGAATTTTCCTGTTTATTTGGCTTAACAATCAAAAATTCCATAGTTTCAAATAAATGAAAAACGCATACCTCCATACCTTTCATCATAGCTGCTATCACTGCAGCCACGGGCATTTTGCACATTAATACTTTTCTTTTCCAGGCCCGTTACTCACTCTTTTTTTACTTTAACCTTTTATACTAACTAATTTGATTATGAGAACTCTCGATTCTGCCACCTCACTACGTATTGCCGTTCAAAAAAGCGGACGGCTCACAGATAAAACAATCGAACTGCTAAAAGGCATTGGGCTCGAATTCGACGACTACAAACGTAGTCTGCTTGTAAAATGCCGAAATTTTGATGTTGAACTTCTTTTAATCCGCGACGATGATATCCCCGAATATGTAGAAGACGGAATTTGCGATCTCGGGTTTGTAGGCGCCAATACCGTTGCCGAAGACGAAGCAAACGCCACTATTTTGCGAGGTCTGGATTATGGAGTTTGCCGGCTTTCAGTAGCTATTCCCAAAAATGGTTCAGCCAAAAGCGTGAAAGATCTTCAGGGGAAAAAAATTGCCACCAGCTATCCCGTTTTAACACGTAAATTTTTTGAGTCGAAAGGTATAGATGTTTCAATTGTTACGCTGTCAGGTTCTGTAGAAATTGCACCCCGGCTAAAAATAGCAGACGCAATAACTGATCTTGTATCCACCGGAGGAACACTGAAAGCAAACGGACTTACAGAAATTGAAACTATTTTTGAATCAGAAACTCAGCTTATTAAAACCAATAAGCCCCTTTCTGAAGGAAAGGAGCAGCTTATTGAAAAAATTCTACAGCGAATTGAAGGATACAAAAAGGCTGCCGAAAGCCGCTACATTATGATGAATGCTCCGGAAAGTGCCGTTTCGGAAATCAAAAAAATTCTCCCATCGCTAAAAAGTCCAACTGTAATGCCGCTGGCCGATAATGGAATGGTTGCGGTTCACACCGTGGTACCCCTTACTACTTTCTGGGACATTATGGAGCAACTCGAAGAAGCCGGTGCAACAGGCATTGTTATGCTCCCGATAGAATCAATGATTGTATAATCCGGAAAAAGAAATGAGGCATTTAGGTCCTAAAACAATGGTCGTTTTTGATCCCTGCTTTTTATTTCCAACATTCATAACAAATGATGAAAACATATTTCTATAAAGACCTTAATGAGCAGAAGATTAGTGAACTTTGTCAGCGCCCAAAAATGAATTTCGTAGCGGTGTTTAGCCAGGTTCAGCCCATTCTGGATGATGTTGAAAACAATGGTGATGCCGGTGTTCAGAAATACAATCAAAAATTTGATGGCATTAAACCCGACCCGTTAACGGTTGATCCAACTTCGGTTTCTGTAACCCTTGATCCTGTAACTGAAGGGGCCATCGAACGTGCCATGCAAAATATTTACAGATTTCACCGAGAGCAGATCTCCCCAAAACTGGAGGTTGAAACAATGAGCGGTGTAGTTTGCAGCCGTGTTGCCAAACCTATTGAGCGTGTTGGTCTCTATATCCCCGGAGGAACAGCCCCTCTCCCATCCACCACAATGATGCTCGGCATTCCGGCTCATATAGCGGGGTGTAAAACCATTGTAATTGCCACACCACCCGATAAAAATGGAAACATCCCTGATTCGATATTATATATCGCCAAAAAAATCGGTGCTGATACTGTTCTTAAGGCCGGAGGTGCCCAGGCTATAGCCGCAATGGCATTCGGCACGGATTCAGTGCCAAAAGTAGATAAAATCTTTGGACCGGGTAATCAATATGTAACCGCCGCAAAAATGATTCTGCAAAACAGCGAGGCAATGGTTTCCATCGATTTACCTGCAGGGCCATCAGAAGTACTGGTCATTGCCGATGAAGCTGCAGACCCCTCGTTTGTGGCGGCTGATTTGTTGTCGCAGGCTGAACACGGCTCCGACAGCCAGTCGGTATTGGTGGTAACAGAGAAAACAAATATTAAAGCCATTGAAAGTGAAATTGAAAAGCAGCTTGATGAGTTGCCCAGGAAAACGTTCGCTGCAGAAGCACTTCAGAAAAGCTTTATCCTTGTTGTAAATACTCTACAATCAGCGATGGATTTTTCGAATAAGTATGCCCCTGAACACCTCATTATAAATACGAAAAATGCCGGCCAGCTTGCCGAAAAAGTTATAAATGCAGGTTCGGTTTTTATTGGCCCGTGGACACCTGAAAGTATGGGCGATTACGCATCAGGTACCAATCATACCCTGCCTACTTACGGATACGCCCGTATGTACAGCGGCGTTTCGCTCCATAGTTTTCAGAAATTTATTACTATGCAGCGAATATCCGAAGAAGGACTCAGAAATCTGGGGCCAACTGTTGAAACTCTGGCAGAAATTGAAGGGTTACAGGCTCATAAAAATGCAGTGCGTTTAAGATTGAATAAACTGGCAAAAAAGTAATTTAAAAAACTTAGGGTCTGCAAGACTTTTCAAAGATTGCAGGCATTCTTCAACTAAAATTTTACTTCCACTTAACTAATGACCGACATCAAATCGCTGGTTCGTGAAAATATCAGAAATCTGAAACCATACAGAAGTGCACGGGATGATTTTGATAAGGGCGTTCTTCTCGATGCGAACGAAAACAGCTACGGCTCAGCCATCCGGAATTCTCTGAATTTACATCGGTACCCAACGCCCACTCATAATGTGCTCAGAAAAACAATTGCAGCATACCGGGATGTTGATTTGGACAACATCTTTCTGGGGGTAGGCAGCGATGAACCGATTGATCTGCTGATGAGAATATTTTGTGAACCGGCTCAGGATTCCATCATCATCACTCCGCCCACTTACGGCATGTATAGTGTAAGTGCCGGCATTAACAACGTGGAAATTAAAGAGGTTCTGCTGACTGAAAAATTTCAGCTGAAGCCGGGTGAGATTTTAGAAGAGGCCAATGAAAACACAAAACTGCTGTTTCTCTGCTCGCCAAACAACCCGACGGCCAATGATCTAAAACGAACCGATATGCTTAAATTAGTGGCTCGATTTCCCGGAATTGTGGTGGTCGATGAGGCCTATATCGACTTCACCAAACAGGAGTCGATGGCTCAAATGGTGCAGCAGTATCCAAACCTGGTTGTTCTCCAAACATTTTCGAAGGCATTTGGGCTGGCCGGAATTCGTTTGGGGGTAGCCATTTCAAACCCGGAAATCATCAATTTTATGCTGAAGGTGAAAGCACCTTACAACATCAATAAATTTACGGCTGATGCTGCCCTGGAAGCATTTGACAACCTGGATTTACTGAAATTCAATATTGAAGCGATCCGTGATCAGCGTGAGTATGTAGCTGAACAGCTCAGCCATAGCAGTGCTGTTGAAAAAGTGTATCCATCAAACGCAAATTTTCTGCTTTTTAAAATTTCAAATGCAAAAAAGGTTTACCAAAAACTGGCAAAAAAAGGTGTGATTGTACGCTATCGCGGAAATGAACCTCTTTGTGAAAACTGTTTACGGGTAACCATAGGATTGCCCGATGAAAATGTTCGATTTTTGAAAGCTCTTAAAGAGATTATTGATCATGAATTATAATCAAAATGTATGAAGAGCTTACGCATGGCAATTAAATTAAACCACGAAACACTACTATGAAAATCCGGATAGATTTAACTGCACTTTCAAATTCATCAGACAATTTGCTTCCACCGGGCGCACTTTTCAGGATGAAACATTTAATTGAAACGGGCTATGAACTCTCTTTTGAACGCTCAGATCTGACGGATAATCAGCTCGAACTGCTTGCCAATGAACAAATCAAATCCTCCGATTTTACGGCTCAAAAGTCTGATGGTATCATAAAAAAAGATGGAAACTATATTTTTGAAGTTGATGGAGAAATTGTTGAAACGGCACAAGACTGGAATTCACTTGGCCGCTCAATTTTGTTTCCCACACGAAAAGCATCTCTGACACGAAACACCAAAGAGACAAAAATATCGGTTTCCGTAAACCTGGATGGAACGGGCAAATCGAATATTAATACAGGTTTGAAATTTTTCGATCACATGCTCGATCAGATAGCCCGCCACGGCCTGATTGATCTCAACCTACGTTGTGACGGAGACCTGGAAGTGGATGAACACCACACCATTGAAGATTCCGCTATTGCCCTGGGGCAGGCACTCCACAGTGCCGTTTCAAAAAACAAGGCCGGTATTCAGCGCTACGGTTTTGTATTACCAATGGACGAGGCTCAATCAACCGTAGCCATTGACCTTTCGGACAGACCATTTCTAAAATGGAACGTAAACTTTGAACGGGAATATATTGGTGATTTCCCCACAGAGATGGCCGAACATTTTTTTTATACGCTTTCCATGAACTTAAAGGCCACTGTTCATGTTGTCGCAGGAGGTAAAAATGAACACCATATCATCGAATCGGTGTTTAAAGGCTTTGCTAAAGCATTACGCTTTGCAATTAGCCGAAATGAAAGAATTAAGGGCATTCTCCCAACCACAAAAGGAATTATTTAAGTGATAAGATAATTAAGGAATTGATTTGCCTTCTTACCCTTTTCACTCAATATCATGATAGGAATTATAAAATACCAGGCTGGTAACATAGCATCAGTATCTAATGCATTAGACCGATTAGGTGCAGAATACACAATTACAGATCAGCCTGAAAAGCTGGATAAAACATCAGCAGTTATATTGCCGGGTGTGGGACATGCGGGAGCAGCAATGGACGATCTGCGATCCCGGGATTTAGATATCTGGATTAAAAATACTACAAAGCCATTTCTTGGAATCTGCCTTGGAATGCAGATAATGTTTGAATCATCTGAAGAGGGAGACAGTAAAACTCTGGGACTGATTCCCGGACGGCTCAAAAAGTTTGACTCCTCTAAAAATAAAGTCCCCCATATGGGCTGGAATCAATTTAATGTACTAAAAGAACACCCTTTGATTGCTGGCATCAACGATAAACAATTCCTCTATTATGTTCACGGTTACTATGCCCCCAACAATGAGTATACGCTGGCATCTTGTGCCTACATAACTGACTTTTCGGCTGTTGTTGCACGTAATAACTTTATGGGCGTTCAGTTTCATCCTGAAAAATCAGGACAGGTTGGCTCACTGCTTCTCCAAAACTTTTTAGATATTGCGAAATAACAAGCTTTACAGGCTCAAAATTTACTCTCTCCATTTTCCGGCTTAATCATTCAGGATGAATCCATATCTTTCAGCCCTCATTGAGAATCATTGAATTCAACAGATACAGATGAAAATTATCCCCGCCATTGATCTTTTAGACGGACAGGTAGTTCGCCTTCAAAAAGGTGACTACGCCAAAAAAACCATTTATAACCATCAGCCTATAGATGAAGCTGCGAAATTTAAGCAGGCCGGATTTTCTCACATTCATATTGTGGATTTAAACGGTGCAAAAAGCGGGAGTTTTGAGAATCTGCCCATTATAAAAACAATTATAAATGAGCTCGGCCTTTCTGTTCAAACAGGTGGTGGTGTTCGTTCCCGAAAAGATATTGAGCTGCTTTTGGATGCCGGGCTCAGCAGAGTGATTTGTTCATCTATGGCTGTAAAAAGCCCCAATGAGTGGATAAAAGCTGTTGAAGATTACCCCGAAAATATGATACTCGGGCTTGACCTGAAAGATGGGAAAATGGCTTACGGCGGCTGGCTGGAAACATCTGATAAACCCATCGAAGAATTTCTTAACCCGATGATTGAAGCGGGACTAAAAACCGTACTCAGTACCGATATTGCCAGGGACGGAATGTTGAGCGGGCCCAATATTGAAATGTACAAGGACTTACAGAATCGTTTTCCCGATTTAAACTGGATTGCATCCGGTGGTGTATCGAACCTGCAAGATCTTGTAGAATTACAGGCTCAAAACCTGCACGGCGTAGTTGTCGGCAAAGCCTATTATGAAGGTCACATTCAGCTTAATGAAATGGCGCGGTTAAACACGTAGAGCGGCGTCGCTGACCCGCTCAAATAACCTGTCGCACACCTTCACCCGGCTTGGGGAAACATTCTCTATCAATTAATTATCCGTTTGAATCGTAAATTTCTCTATGCAGAAGATCTCCATCTCGGGTCGGCGACCCGAGGTACGCTGCCTTACAACGTCGGGTTTTTAACCTTACCCATAAACAGATTCGCACCGCTTTCACGCTCGTGAATAATAAATACAAACGGCCGGTTAATAATCATCTGCGGCGGCATGGATGTTATTCCAACCCCCACACTTGTAACGGCCGCGGCTTCTGTCCCTTCCTCATCAACGCGGATAAATGTTTTATGCTTTACCTCATCAATGAAGAGATTTTGTGGTGAGACATCTGCAATTCCGGAAAAATTTGCCTCCCACTCATCAAAAGCGATTTCCATACCCATCGCTTTCAAAATATCATTGTAATTAAGCTCGTACTCCATCTCGAATTTGGGCATTTGTAAGATAACATCACGCCCGGGTGTCGAAAGATTCGATCTCCATGAATTAAGGTTCGATGCCGTAATTTGTTCATCAATAAAACGGTCAAGCGGAGTGTTGGAGTCGGCCGGCATTATCACGCTCATAGTAAAAAGGCTATCGCCGTACGGTAGTTCAATCATCTGAACCTGGTCTGAAAAATATGTAGCAAATCGGTTTTCCTGGTTCATCATATCAGCCTGAACCGTTTCGCCGTTTTCAAGATAAAAGTCCCCCGGACGGGTATCATCCTTGTCAAACTGGCTCAGCCAGTCTCCTTTAAAATAGAGCGCGTTAATCAGATACATCACAATGTGATGGGGTATCTCATCAA
>LKMJ01005424.1_pt1 | contig 12020 bp, 14 predicted proteins | sample 643391 | NCBI WGS metagenome assembly LKMJ01 (sample SAMN04112250, study PRJNA286221) | soda lake metagenome | biome: soda lake; feature: Kulunda Steppe; material: water; isolation source: sample PL-Br10 brine of Picturesque Lake | place: Russia: Kulunda steppe | collected 2010-07
CAATCCCTTTTGGGCATACATGGCCCAAATGCTCCCATCAATCCCTTTGGGGCATACACGGCCCATATGCTTCCATTTATCCCTTCGGACTTACATAGCATCAACCCCTATGGGCATGGTGTGGCGGAGGGGCTGCCTGCTAACGAGGCTGTGGCAGCATCCAATACAGTGTCAACCGGGGGCTACCATGTCATTGCCCACCAGATGTTTCCCATGCAGGTCCAGGGTTTTCCCTTGATAAGCCAAGCGCGATGAAGGACCCCCGCGTAAGTTTGTAGCAAATAGAAAGTCTGCACTGCTTTAACACTTGACAGGGCCTCGTAGCCTGGTTGGCCAAGATTTATAACAAAAAAAATGCAGCAGCGTGCTCAACACGAGTTTTGAAGTGTGAGCACACCCAGTGACAGTGCAAGTGCTTTGGTCATGTGTGATATTGTTTAGTCAGCAGTTCACTATGGGACGCACCAAGGGTGAGTTGTCGTTGTATCTTATGGCAAGGGCGTTGTGGGTGTTACTGAGGAAATCATTGGTGAAGCCCCCGTGGTCGAAATCTGCAGCACACATGGGCAGTGTCAAGAAAATTATTGTGGAAGCTATAAATTGCCATCAGCATATGGGTAGTGTCGAGAACATTGTTGTGGAAGCCCTTCAGTGTCGGCAAAGTCACAAGAAAGGCATCAGGCCAGCTTTCCCTGCCTGTGCTGTATGGTGAGCAAATGCCATGGCTTACAATTGACGAGCTCCCAGCAGACTTTTTCACACAGCACAGGGCATCTTGATCTATTTGTAATGTGACGCTTGCCCCACTCTGTGTGCCCAGAGAGCATCCTAAGGGGTGGGTCCAACTAACACAGCTTTGCCAGCAATCCTTCCAGGACCAGAAATTTAGACGCCAAAGAATTAGAAATCACCAGGCAGAGGAATAAAATACACAGTAATCCACACATTCTTGCAAGGCCGGCTTCCGAACCATTAACTAACTCACCATGCACAATGGCAGCCAGGTAAGCTGCCAAGAGCATGAGGGGGTCCGCCAATTGTCCAGCCAAGTTCCCCCAGTGCAGAATGACGTGTTGTGTCTGGATCATTATGCAGGGATGGTGGTGTTAATTCACATAACAGCTAGCTGTTTTGAGGAGGCTTGGGGCATGGAAGGAAAGGCCATGTTGCCAATGAGCAAGCACCATCTCTCATCACCAAATCTTGCATGACATGCTGCTTTACCAGTGGCTTTCATGAGCTCACCAAGATGAACTTTTCAGTGCAGGCCTTGTAAACTCGCTAGTAAGTAAGCTTGAGCTTGCTAGAATGTAAGCTTCAGCAGGGTTGGCTAACATGAGGTACAGGCTTGGTGTGCGCATACAAAAATGACTTATTTTTGTCAACGCTGCGTCATGAATCTGATGAAAGTGAAAGGTTGCACAAGCAAAGTTGTAAGTGCACAGATCCAGGCATGTTCTGCATGACCTACCCTGTGCTTCAAGCTGCCAATTTAGAGGGCCAGCTCCAGTAAAGCTTAGAGCAAAGTGTATCAAATATGAAAGAGCAAAGTGTATTACACATGAGGAATCAAGCCTGTCCGTGCATTGTGGGATAGGGCGGGGCTTTCGCTTCAGTGGCCTGAGATGTCGCATGTCGGTGCATTGTGGGATAGACCTAAGCTCGTGGTTTCGTAGCCTGGCATTTTTGTAGCGCCTTGGCCCCTCATGTGACCCTCACCTGCAAGACATCTGTGGCATGTGCCACATTATGATACGGAATGGACGGACGGTAGCCAGCCTCAACATTCTGAAGGAAGCGCGCCAACTTGATGGCATCCAGTTTGAGGCTGTGAAGTTGAAGGGTGTATTTTGAGAGGGAGCTGGCACATGTTGTTGAAGTCATTGTAGGCAAGGCGTGATTTGTGCTCTGGAGGCATAGCATGTTTTGGATCAACATGTACACAAAGCACACAGCAAGAGCATGTTGCACCTGGACAGCACATGCATGCCACATGGGCTAGTGACAGGCAGCTGGTGGTAATTGTGCATGGCTTGTCAGAGGGCCGCAGGATGTCAAAGTTAGGCCCAGAGGTTGGGAGGCTAGGCATGGCATCAGTTTTGGGTGCCAAGATGGTATTGACAATGTGCAGCACTGCACAAGAAATTGATGAGCGCACATGCAGGGCTGTACTGCATTTGCAACCCATGAAGTGTCAGTCGAAGACTGGGCCTGGTCTCTGAAGAGGGCAGGGCTGATGAACACGGGTTCCCTCCAGTACATGTAGATTGTGGGCCTGCCTTGCACACAGACCTAGAGATGAGGCCTGTCTTGTGGAGCAGGAAGTAGCCCAGGGTGGACAGGGGGTGCCCTTGCGTGGCCTCATTCAGGCGGAAGGCGTTAAAGCTGAAGCTGGTGTACGCGCTCTCCAGCAGCGCCTCCACCTGTGAGAGGCATAGCACGCAGAGAGGGAGCGCATCGTAAGCACCAAGCATCCGGCAGCTGGATGGGTGCAAGGGCAGACGACGGGCGGCAGAGCCTCCAAGGGTTACGAGCATGGCACGTAAGGAAGGGGGAGGGCGCAGGTGCCAGGCACCAACAGGTGGATCTGAGCGCAACAGCACCCACTGCAGTCAGCAGGCAGCGGGCACCCGCTACAGTCAGCGGGCAGCAAGGCACCCACAGCAGGCAGCGGGCAGCAAAGCATCCACTGCAGGCAGTGGGCAGCAAAGCACCCCCTGCAGTCAGTGGGCGGCAAAGCACCTCCTGCAGTCAGTGGGCAGCAAAGCACCCCCTGTTGTCAGCAGTCAGCAAAGCACCCCCTGCAGTCAGTGGGCAGCAAAGCACCTCCTGCAGTCAGCAGTCAGCACCCCCTGCAGTCAGCAGTCAGCAAAGCACCCCCTGCAGTCAGCAGGCAGCAAAGCATGAACTGCAGTCAGCAGGCAGCACCCCTTGCAGTCAGCGGGCAACTGGTGAGCACACGCACCTTACCCTGCGGTGCGAGCAGGAGAGCTGCCTGAGGGGCACCAGGAAGGCCGCGCAGATCGAGCGAGACCTGCCAAGCTGCGCCCCAAGTGCGGCCCGCAGCGCGCGCACTCACCTCTGACACAAGCACTGGCCCTGGCTTGAGGCAGCTGCTGCCCTGTACCCCAGCTGGGGGCAGCATTGGAGGGGCCGCCTGTGAGCCAGCCCGAGGCTGGGTTAAGGCACCGCCCGGCCAATCCTCTACATCAGCTAGGAGGCGGCGCTGTCCAGCAGCCTCGCCGCAGGCAGTGCCCAGCCCGGCCCTCGCACTGCTAGGCTCAGGCGCGGCTGCTGCGCCTTGGGCTATGCCCCCCGTTGCTTGAGACCTCCCCTTCTGCAACCCGTGCGCGCCCTCCTCATTTTCACCGCTGCCGCCTGCCCCTTGCCCACCCTCCTGCCGCACACGTACGGGCTCCACCTCGCAGTGCGTGCGGATGCTGTTGCCCTCAGATGATGTGGCTCCCAAGGCCGACTGTCTGTCTGATCTGCACCGGAACCAGGGCGTGATGCTCCATGCCACTCCCTCCTGCAAGACGCGTGTGGGAACATATATCTCACCCATGGGTCGACCCTTGGCGCCTTCTCCACCTCAGTCATGCCACTGGCGCGGTGCATGCAGCCCACTCGTGCGGGCATGGTCCTGTTGTCAGTGCGCAGGTGGGGAATGTGCGGAAGACGTGCAGTGCTGGGTTGGGTGCGCAGGTGGGGGATGTGCTGAAGACATGCAGCGCAGAGGCAGTGTAATGGACAAGCCCGCCAGGCCGGGCTCCCAAGTGCACATACCATTGGAGGGGGATTAGAGAGCAGATGGTATTGGTCTGGCAGGCATTGTCTTACTGCATCATGGAAAAGTGCATCAGCTGTGCTTGCCTTGTGCAAGCATAGTACACACACACACACAGACACGCGCACTTGTGCGCGGATGCTTGACACACGACGCCCACCTCCATGCTGGTTTCCTGGGCAATGCAGGCAGGGGGCAGGCCTCTACCGTCTTGGACTGCAGACAGCGGGAGGCAGGGCTCCGCTGAAACGCAACCTGGGATGAGGCTGCTCTCGCTTGTCCCTGCAGCAGACGCGGGCTCCTGCGTTCACCATGGAGCAACGGCCCAGACTCTGGATAATGCATGTCTGCGTCGGAGCATGGTTTGGACGCCTGCTGGCCGCTCAAGGGCCCCTGCCCCTGACTGGTGAAGAGTACGCCATGGCCGCGCGGCATGCGCGCATGAGCTGCTGGAGAGGGATGGGCAACCCTCCTACAGACCAGGGAAGCCTGCATTGCCTAAAGCCTTACGAGCCTGACTCTGGGTTGCGCAGGAAATGTACTCTAACTGACAGAGTGTGCAAGCACCCGCTTGCACGAACAGTGCGTGCTATTTCACAGACTCCATGCCGCACAAGCTGTGGGTTGCTTATTGTGCACGTGCCACCCACCTGTGGCTGCACCCCTCAGCCACGTTTGAGAGACCGGAGGCTAAGCCTGGCCGCGGGTGCAGCACTCGTCAACTTGTACCAAGGTGCATGTGCAGGGTGAAAAGGGTTAGGGCAGCTCTCCCAAAACCATCGAACCTTCCGCTACAAAAATGCATGCCTGAGCTTGGCGCAAAGCATATTGACGGTGCCCTCATGCATATTTTGCTGCACTGCCGAGCAAGCCAAAGCCAGGGTGGGGTTGTTGGAGCAGAAGATGTCGCTGAGGCGAGCGAGCCACAGGAGGAAGCACGCCAGGTGTGGTGCAAGCGTTCAGACATGCGGGCATGCAGCAGTAGGGAAGGGCACATTGTGGGCGCGCCACCAGCTGCGCGCACCTGCACCTCATCTGTGGATAGCCAGCCTGCAAAGCTGTCTGCACGTTGATGGCCTGACTCGGCTTTTTCCAGGAGCCTGGCAATGACTCCCACGACTTCCTCCCTTCTCTCCCCAAAGGAGCGTGCAGGGTGTACGCGGGGAGGGGAGTACGGAGCTGGCGCCCTGGGACTCCCACTCCCAGCAAACGCATCCTGAACCCCATGCCCTGCCACCCTAGCATCGACCACAGTGTCCAGCGGGGGGGAGCGGCTGCCTAAGGGGGAGGCCGCAGCAGTGTGAGTGCTGCAGCTGGGCGCCGCAGTCCCCAGCGTCAGGCTGCTCTGGCTGTTGTGCGTGGAGGGGCACACGCTAGCTAAGCTGAGGCTGCGCCTAAACTGCTTGTGGGCGACCCGGTTGCATACGGCTTGCAGAGAGGGGTGCAGCCTGGTGGTCTTGTCTGCGTGCGGCCGCGTTGCAAGGGATGACTGAGCAGGAGCAGCGGTGCAGGAGCAGCGGTGCAGCGGGGCCCACAAGAGGCAGGACTTGACAGAAAAAAGCTGTGTCATGAGAGAATCATGAGTGACAAGGGAGCCACAAAGGAGGACCATGTTGCAACAAGGGTGCTGCGAAGGGAGTCACAACGACTAGGGAGCCACAAGGGAGGACCATGTCACAACAAGGGTGCTGCAAGGGAGTTGCAATGTAGGACTGCGCAGGAGGAGCCGCGGCGCTGCGGTCGGAAACGCAGCCGCCTTTTGCAGAGGCGTGCGACACAGCTGAGCAGCTCAGCTTTGTTGATGCACATGCAGCAAGAACAGACTCTACTCCAAGAAAACCAATCTAGGTGAGAGGCGTGCAGCTGTTGTGCGTGCCCCAGGGTGTCTGCGCCGGTGATAAAGCATGCATGGCACACCCCTGCCAGCTTTGCAGCTCATCAGGCACACAAGCTCTCCAGGTTGCCTCACCCAGCTCGGCACAGAGGGGCGAGGTAGGAGCCAGGTTCAGGTGAATAAGGAAGTGAGGCACAAGGTAGACCTGCTAGTGCTTAAACACATGGGCGCACCTCAGGGGCACAAGGTAGACCTGCTAGTGCTTAAACACATGGGTCACCTCAGGGGCACAAGGTAGACCTGCTAGTGCTTAAACACATGGGCGCACCTCAGGGGCCCAACACACAGACGCACCTGAGGCACTCAACACACAGACGCACCTGAGGTGCTCATAAGTGAACCGCTTTTAGGCGGCTCCAAAAAGGATCTGTCAGGTGCCACCAGAGCGTGAAGCATTTCTTGAAGGGATGGCCCCGGCACCGGCTGGCTGTGGGCATTTTTAGCACCACTGCAGGATATCAGTCAAGGCAGCCAGGAGTGCATCACTGCACCACATCAGTTAAGGAAGCACTGCACATCAGTCAAGGCAGCACTTCACACCAGTCAAGGCAGCCAAGAGTGCAGCACTCGCCTCTGCACTGAAAAGCTTCGTGTACATTGCAGACTGCTCAGGAGGGTTCGCAAACCCCGCATGTGCACACTTTCTTTGATTTGATCAATACTGGGGACGAATTTGTGCACTCTTTGTTTCTTGATGAGGGGGGCCTTTTCCTTCATGCAAATGCCCATATTGGCATGCATGCAGCACCAGAGAGTCAGTTGAGATGGCCATGCAGCCTGCAGCCCGCAGCCGTGGGATGAAGCCCTCAGGTCTTAAGCCGGTTGAAGCATGCATGGGATGAAACATGCTGTTGGTCAAGTACAACACAGCTCATTGACGCTTGCGCAGGGCCATCCCAGCTCAGTAGCAGATTTGACGCGCTCACACAAATGTGCTTACAAGTGTCTGGCGCTTAAACACACAAATCTGTGGACCCACCCATCAGGCGCGCTCCTTGTCTGAAGCTGGAATGTCTGAAACGCGCCTGGTACCGTGTCCATGTCACCCAATTGTCCAAAATATGGTAGCAGGCCGGGAGTGATCTCGTGCAGCTGGCTTGCCGACAAGGTAGGACTGTTGAGCGGAAAAGCTGCTGCATGTTAAGAGACGCCCGGAATTCGATCCAATTTAGGTACTGGTGTCGATCAGCAGCCGCAGCAGTCGCAGCAGCAGCAGCGGTGGCAGCAGCAGCAGCAGCAGCCTTGCAGGGTGGCATTGGGTGCGCACCCTTTTGAAGGGGCGTAGCCAGTAGCATTTCATGCCTGAATCACACTCGCGCCTGCTCTGCCTGAGCACCTGGTGCAGCCGCTTGTTGTTCTCAGTAACTCTTTTACATGAACTACTTGCATTCTATGAGCAGGCTAGTAGTCACACTTCTTGACTGCAGCCTGCTCCTTGTAATTTTTGTAACTCTGTTATATCCCGGGGCCAGGCACATAAGTGGACACCCCATGTGCTGGCAGATCAAATGAAGGGATAGCTGGTGGTGGTGTGACTTCATCATTGCATTCATTTGCCAGACATCTCTGGCTTGTGCATGCCCCTGGCTTCCAACAGGGCAACAGTCATGGAGTCAGACCTGCCAGCTCTCATGAGCATGGAACATGCCATTCCAATCGTTCTTGATGATGTTATAGGGTTAGGTAAACCAGGGTTAGGTAAACCCTGACCTATATGCATAAGCATCTTGCAAGCTCGGCTCCTTAGGCTGCAACTATTGCTGTTGCTGATGCTGATGCAGCACCTACATCCACAATGCCTCTTAGTTCACAACAATTCACATACCTTGATGCATATCTGAATCTTGGGGAATGCAGAGTCCCATAAGATGGTATATGGTCTCCTCCAAAGCCTGTTTGTTTTGGGCACCACAAGCAAGTGTTAAGGACGCAGGTATGACCATGCTGCAGAAGTGATGCTGGGCACATTCAGCTTGCAGTTGCATATGGGTAAGCCCCAAGGTACATGTTTGAGGTATGGTCTACTTAGGACAGTGCGTGTGAGCCCTTCTAGGAAAATCGAAATTTTCCTGATCAGGGCGGCACCAAGATTGATCAGATTCATCCACGCTTGCAGAGCTATTGCCAGCAAAGAGAAGAGGCAACACCGTCTGTGTCATTTCCGCATGCTCTGCATGAGATCCTGAACACCCTAAGCTGAACTCTTTGAATCTTTGCACAATGCTCATTGGAGACCGTTTCCCTCCATGCCAAGGAGTGCTTTCTCCAGGACAAGGACCACGAGGGACTTGTACTGAAAGCTTGCGCTTCAGAGAGCTTAGTCGAGTTTTTATGTCCACATGTTTTCTATAAAGGTGAGTATTATCCAGTCCAGAATATCATTAGTCAGGGCTGCTTCATGCTTTGCCAATGCCAAGCAAGTAGGGGACACAAGAGGGCAGAGGTTGCAGGCAGCACACTGTCCAATTCATACCCCTGGTTACCCCCCTTTCCCACGTTTCACATGTTGATCGCAATACATCCTTAATCATTCTGTAAGGAATGTAAAATGTAACATCTTCTTTTGTTAGTGAGGAATTAGCTTATGACCTATCAACACTGGAGGCGTAGGACACATTGAGTAGGATGTAGATTAGTACTCTGCACCATTTAGCGCTCCAAATGTTCCGAGTTGCCAAGCAATTATGAAGTGTGAGCATCCGGGTTGTACCATCAATTACTCTCAGCAATTTAGGTGATACCTATGCAAGTTATCAGATTTTATGGGCCTTACACAGCTGTTTGACAGAGAATGACAGACTCCAAAATAAAGAAATAAGAAGGGGAAGGTGTATGATTATGTACGCCATTACTTCACTCCTGCTTCTTAAAAATAAGGAGTCCTCACCTCTATCTCTTTATCTTGGTTTGGGTACTCTTCCGTATCTGAGATGGAACCTGTCACGGGCAGCAATGTGTTTCAGGCTAAACATGAATAAAAAGCATTAAAAAAAAGTCAAGGAAGCCATCAAAAAAGGTATGCTGGTGCCGTTTTTTGTAATGAAAGTTCAAGTTATCAATCAACCACTTGGCTTCCATGTATCTTATACCATGAAGGGCTGCCTGCACGTTGATATCCAGATGCCTGTTTGCAGCAAAGTACACAACCCAGTCAGAATTGGATGAGCCAAGGGCAGTGAATCAGGTGGCCAATCATGGCGACTAATATCATATCAATTTGAAGTATTTACTTACATGATTTGAGCAAACTCAGCAGTACTGATAGCTCTTCCGGGAAGGGGCTGCTGCCCGCAAGAATTCGATCGAGAATCTTCACCATCAATCCTTAAAAACACAGCGACAACCAAATTAGCAAGCCATGGTGATACAGAAGCAACAATGAAGCAACAGTAATCAAGCAGAGCCGCACCTAGCAAAGCATGAATGCTAATGCGTGCAAACATCATGACAATGGAGCTTCACTGACTACAAGCAAACCACAGTATGGGAGCAAGGAACTGTTGTTAAACCAACCGGAAGACACAGCCTTCTAGTGCTCCAAAGCCTTTCCAACGCTATTCTCTATGATGCACTCTAGGGCAAAAAGGGTCATTGTTTTGACAGGGTTCCGCCAAGTCTAGGACAACACATTCCAAGGCCAAGCCGCTTTTACAGTCAGTCACACGATGTCCATGCACATACCTTTCCAGCTGCCAGTACGATGGTGCATGTCCGCTTGTGCACAAGCCTCCCAAATTGTTGCCTGCAATGCAGAAAGCAATGGCAAAGCATCACAGGCCCATGGCGCAGCACAACCAACCACTGAAAGCAAGAGGCTTGCTAGCCCCTTGATCATGACATGCTGCAACTGACAGGTGAACTGAGTCAACCAAGTAACAATCCCATACTGGCATTTCCAGGCAATGACAGATTTCCACTTGAAATTTATTGCTTCATCAAAACACACAACAGAAAAATGAGAAAAAGAGATATGGCAAGCCCATCAGAATCCCCTCTTGACATGGCAACTCTGCATAACACAAGACCTCGCGAGGATGGAGATCTTGGCGAGCCCCAACCCACCCACCGCCTGATAAAAGATGGTCAAATGCAATTCTAGATAGGCCTCAAGCGTGTGGGTGGAGCCCAAACCATGACCAAAGTGCACCTTGAGGTGGGCTGGTAGATATTGACATGGTGATGCAACATAAGACAGTACAGGGGCCTGGTTGGGTGGTGGTTGGTTGGTTGGCTGGATGGTGCTCCGAGGCATGCTTGCACACAGGTGCGCAGCTGAGCAAGCAGCTGTGCCTACAAGTAGCGCAGCCTGAGGGACTGGCGAGCAGCACAGCTAGATAGTCCAAGCAGCAGACCAGGAAGAAGTGCTCACTTTGCAAAGTGCACATGTGCGGTAGCTGCTGAATTGGCTTATAAGCGTTAAACACATCAAAGATGCATTGACATTTAGAGCCCTGGAATGTTAGGTGCAGTTGTGATATACGCATGCCTACACAACTAGAGGCTGCCATCCAGCCAGGGCATGTACTAGCAAGGTCCTGTTCCTGAGTCGCAGCAACGCCTCTGCAGCTTATGCTTGACAAATGCTATATCTACATGGCAGCCCTGTTTTTCTTGGTCCTGTTCTTCCTTGGTCAGGAGCAAGCAACACAGCACACCTTGGTCTTGGTGGAATTAATTTAAGGTTATGCTTACCGCCCAAAGTTCAGGCTCTGCGCTCTGTGCGTATACTGCGAGCTTACTGCTACATACCCGTATCCAACACTCATCTGGCATGCGAGTGCTCATCTAGCGGAGACAGGTTTTCCTCAGCAACAAAGCAAAATGCGGCCTAAAATTCGTCATAAGCTTATCCTCAAAAACAAGAGTGAGGGTGCATTTTTATCCCCTGGATTAGATGAAACAAGGACAAGGTACCCTTTCACAAAATCAGGCACCTTTGCATGATTGGTGTTACAAAATTTTCAATTCCCTCTATACTTTGAGACTGTAACCACATCTTTGTAAGTATCAGGTGGTGCGTAGCATATCAGATGGTCCAGATGACTTGTTCAATGCATGGTAAGCCTGCTTGCTGGTCTGTTTGTGCAGGCCTGACTGGGCTGACTCTGGGCACACACTGCTTAAGCCCTCAGTAGTTCAACCACACCTGCAGTGCCCGAATCCCTTCCAGCATAGCTTGTCTATCGCAGCAGGTAGCACATCCTTTCTTGCCAAGCTCCACCTGTGAACAAGAGAATATGATATTGTAGGCCTCAGCAAATTAGCTCTCACTTCTTGTGGAGGTAGCGCGCATCGGCAGCTAGTGGATAGCGCAAGCACATCTGCATCATGGTCATAAGGCTTTTATGGACCTCTTGCTTCCAGCTCTTTTAAGGAGTGGCGTCGATCATTTTGGCTGAGAAAAGCAGGAGTCTTATTGTCTTAAGACATGCTCAAACTTAACATTCTGTAATGACTCCAACAGTAACCATCTTATGACCCATGAGTTATTTGTATTTATGCTGTATCTCTGATACAAAATAGAGGAGAATGACCAAGCAGTAATGGTATACTCGATCTTCCAAAAATCCCTGAGAAAAAAATTACCAGATGACAAGAAGGGTCAAAAACTGACCCCCTCCGAATCAGATATTTAAAGAAAGCTTTGGATGGGACATGATGGCTCATGCCATGGTTATGGTTGCCAATCTATGCCAAAATGGAGGATTTGCATCCATCCAGGCACTGAGAAATCCACTCCACCACAAACTTGAGCACATGTCTCATCATATGACGAATGTCATAAAAAGGGAGCGTGCCTGGCATTCACAGAGCTGCCTCCCTCCTGTATGTTTTCAACATGCATGGCATAGCTAACCAGCGTGCAGGAAAGTTATGCTGCCAATGCATGGTATTTCCGCTGCACCAGTCTGCTTTTTGCAGCCACATCACGGGCTTTACAAGTACTGTGGTTTTATAGTAGGTCGTCCCCACCACTGGACTCCCCCAAACATGGCCAATTAGCATTTCCGCCCACTTGCTGGCCCCATTTCCAGACCCAACCATGCACAACATGTACATATGTCATAAAAAGTCAGGCTGTGTGAGAAAATGCGAGATGGGGGCGCGGCGTGCGCGCCTTTGGCCATTCTGGCACCATTTTGCACCCTTTTGGCAGGCAAATGGTGCATCCCCAAGCTTGCTCCAATCCTGCCGCTTTCCAGGACTTTAGATGCTCTTGCATGATGATTTGATGCTGCGAAGTTGGATTAGGGGGAGGCGGTCGGGAAGGTGTGTTCCGTGGGTGACCCTGTCGCGACCGGATAAGGGTCCAAACACAGGAAATGCGATAACTCCGCA
>LKMJ01005425.1_pt1 | contig 12019 bp, 13 predicted proteins | sample 643391 | NCBI WGS metagenome assembly LKMJ01 (sample SAMN04112250, study PRJNA286221) | soda lake metagenome | biome: soda lake; feature: Kulunda Steppe; material: water; isolation source: sample PL-Br10 brine of Picturesque Lake | place: Russia: Kulunda steppe | collected 2010-07
GACGTCCGAGGCGACCGTCTCCGCGGCGAAGCGGGCGCGTTCCTCGACGACGAGCACGACGGTTTCGGTCTCCGTCACCGTCACCTCGTCGTCGGGGCCGTCCTCCGAGTCGACCTCGGGGACGTAGTCGTAGGTGATCTCGGCGTCGAGCTCGTAGCTACCCGCGGGGGCGTCCTCGTCGACGGCGATGGTGAACGACTCGGAGACGAACGCGTCCTGTCCGAGCGCCGGCAACGGCGTCGTGTCCGTCTTCACGGCGACGGGGGCGTCCCCGGCGTGGAGCTCCACCGAGACGTTCCGGGCCTCGGTCACGTCGGCTCCGGCGCCGGGCGGCCCGTCGTCGTCTTCGACCGAGCCGCTGTTACGAAACTCGAGGGTGATCGCCGTCTCCTCGCCGGGCTCGACGACGTTCTCGGGGGCGAAGACGTCGATCGACGGCTCGCCGGTCGTCGCCGCCGCGCCCACGACGGAGAAGGCCACGACGACGAGGAGGGCGACGGCGACGGGCCGGAGGCTCATTGTCGACCCGTCGGGGAGGGCGAGCTATCAACTTTTCTGTTACAACGAGTTTGCTGTTTGTCCGAGTGGCTTCCACGACGGCGTCGGCGCCGTCACGGCCCGGTGATCGCCACGACCGGACGGTCGGCTTCCAGCATCACCGACTGGGCGACGCTCCCGAACACCGCCTTCCCGGCCCGGCTCCGGCGGCGGGGTGCGAGCACGACGTAGCTGGCCTCGACCTCGGCGGCGTGGTCGACGATCCGCCGGGCCGGCTCGCCGACGAGCCCGACCGGGGTCGACGGAACCTCGAGGTCGCCAGCCATCGCCTCGGCGACGTCCGTCGCGTGCTCGCGGAGCCGGTCCGGCCCGACGGCTCGCGTCCCGTCGTCGACGGTTCCCTCGGTGCGGTCGACGGATTCGAGGTTCAGGTCTGCCAGCTTCGACGGGGGGACCACGTGGACGACGTCGACGGGCTCTCCGAGCCCCGCCGCGAGGTCGGCGGCACCCGCGAGCACCCTCTCGGCCCGGTCGGATCGATCGACGGCTGCGACGATCGTCATATTCGACACTCGATACCCGCCGGCATGAGCGTTCGGGATCGGAAAGAATCCCGGTCAGTCGTCGTTCCGGCCGCGCCGCCAGACGTTCGTCACGGGGTCGCCCGTCGGCGGCGTGTGGCTGACGTCTTTCATGGTACGTTTTGTCATGACTACCGCTCGACTTCGATCCAATATGAAGGTTGTGGGTGAGGGATATGTACAATATAGGGTGTACATACGTATATATACGGAACTCCGTCCGACGTCCGGGGATCGATCAGTCGGCCCGCGGGAGGGGACGGTCCGTCCGGCGTCGCCGGTAGGAGATGGTCAACTCGCGGACGAGGAGATAACTCGTCCCCGCGAGGACGAGCGCGACCAGGAGGTTGCCGAACAGCAACAGCGCGAGGACCGTGGCCGCGTAGTCGAGCGCCGCGATCCCGAACGGGGTGATCGGCTCGACGCCGAAAGCGAGCACGCCGATCTGGAGGCTCACGGCGTAGACGAGGGGCTTTACCAGGGGATTGAGCACGAGCACCGACGCGAAGATGGCGACGCGATCGACCCAGGACCACAGCCGGACGAGCAGGAAAAAGAGCCCGATGCCCAGTCCGCCGGTCGGCATCGCCGTCACGAAGATCCCGATCGCGAAGCTCGCCGCGACCTGGTGGGGGGTGTGATCGGCCTCGAACGCTCGCGTCAGCTCCCGTGTGACCGCCGTCCGGTATCGCGAGAGCCGTTCGCGGAGCATCAGAATACCGAGAGTGTAAAGCCTCCCGATAGCTATAACGGTATCGCCACCCGCCGCCTCGCCGGCCGCTTGGCTCCGGTCGGCGTCGACTCGACCCCGCTCCGGTCGGCGTCGGCTCCGCCCCGTCCCGTCGCCGGCCCGTCGTCTCGGGGAATTTAACTGTCCGCCCGTCGAACCGACGGCAATGACCCTCTCGGAGACGGCCGGCGCCGCCGTGACGGCGTTTCGTCGTCACACCGCCGGACTCGTTCCGTTTTACCTGCTGGGCGCCGCCGTGCCCGCGATCGCCCGCGTGGGGACGTTCGTCGGGGCCGCCCTGCTGTACCTCTACCTCGAGGTGACCGGCCGGCTCGCCGCGGTCCGGACCGAGATCGCGACCGTCGACGTCGAGCCGCCGGATCCGGAGGTCGATCCGGACGCGTTTGCCGAGTACACGGCGGAGCTCGCCGCCGCCCTCGAGCCGCTCGCGACGCCGGTCGTCGGCGGACTGGTCGTCCTTACGATCCTCGTGACGATCCTCGCCTCGGTCGTCCTCTCTGCAACCGTCAGCGCGGGACAGATCGGTGCCTCCCTCGGCGCACTCCGTGACCGACGGGCGGCCGTCGACGGGATCGCCGGCGTCCGGGATCACTGGCTCACCTTCCTCGGCCTCGTGATCCTCGAGATCGTGCTGTGGCTGACGACGGCGGCGGCGATCGCCGTCGTGGTCGCGGTCGCCGCGTTCGCGCTCACCGCCGCCGGCGCGGCGCCGGTCGCGGCGCTTTTCGTCGCCCTCGGCGTCCTCGCCTGGCTGGCAGTCGGCGCCGTGATCCGGGCGGTGTTCGCGTTCGCGCCCGTCGCGGCCGTCGTCGACGACGTCGGCGTCGTCGCCTCGCTGTCGGCGACCGGTGGCTTCCTCCGGCGTCGGCCCGTCGAGGCCCTGTTCTACTACGTCGTCGCGTTCGTCGCGCTCGTCGGCTTCCTGGGAACGCTCTCGGCGCTGGCGGTCGTCGGCGCCGCCGCGCTCGTCCCGCTGGTCACCGCCTTCCTCGTCTGGCCGCTTCTCGACCTGCTGAAGACCGCGCTCTTCGGCCGCTACCGCGGCGCGATCCCGCGACCGACGCCGATCGAGACGACGATCCGGAGCCAGCTCCGAGGCGGGATCGCCCGCGGCTGGCGCGAACTCGTCGGCTTCGTCCGGGCGACGCCGGCGTTACACGCCCTCGCGGTCGCCACCATGGTCGGCGGCTTCCTCGGCGGCTGGGTCGTCGCCGGGCCGCTCGTCGGACTCACCGAGGCGTCGATCGAGGCCCGACTCGAGGGGATCGTCCCGCCCGTGTTCGCCCTCGAGCTGTTCGGAAACAACTGGACGGTCGCGTTCACGACCGCCTTCGCCGGGCTCGCGCTCGCGGTCCCCGCGCTGGTCTCGCTCGCGTTCAACGGCTTCGTCTTCGGAATCGTCGGCCGTCTCGAGGTCGATCCGGCGATGCTGGTCGCCTTCGTCACTCCCCACGGGATCCTCGAAATTCCCGCGATCTTCGTCGCCGGCGCGCTCGGGACCCACCTCGGGATCGTCTACTGGCGGACCCTCCGTGGCCCGCTCGGGCGGGCGGAGCTGGCGACGGAACTCGAACGGGCGTTCCGGGTCGTCGTCGGGCTGGGAATCGTCCTCGGGGCCGCGGCGCTGATCGAGGCGTTCGTCAGTCCGTTTTACTTCCGGCCGTTCCTCTAGCTCGGCCGCGAGACGGCTTCTCAACCGGTGTCCGATCTCCCCTCGACGTTCGCCGTCATCCACTCGTGGTGTTCCCGGAGCCGGCGCTCGCCGACCTCGGTCAGCGCGTAGACGTCGTGGATCCCCTCCGTTCGCTCCGCTACGAGGCCGGCGTCGACCAGCGCCGACAGCGAGCCGTAGAACGACTTCGGCTCGATGCGCTCGTCGTAGCGCGATTCGAGGATCGACTTCAGCCGCTGGCCGCGCAGGGGGCCCTCCCCGGCGAGCACCACGCAGACGTCCCGCCGGCGACCGCTCCGGAGCCACTTCATGGGTCCGTCTTCGGCCGGGACGGCCTCGGCCGTTACGGTTCGGCCGCGAGCGACCGGCGGACGAGGACGACTGCCGTCCAGGCGAGGCCGCCGGCCGTCGAGAGCGTCGCCGCCGTCGCCGTCCCGACCTCCACGGAGGCGGCGTACGAGGAGACGGCGACGTCGTGTCTGAGCAGGAACCACCGTCGCTCGGGGTGGCCGATCAGGACGGCGCCGTCGCCGACGGCGAGCGAGGCGATCACCCACAGCAGGGAGACGGCGACCAGCGCCGAGAGCGTCGCCGCGGCGCCGTCGACGAACGCGCCGAGCACGCGGCCGGCCGACGGTCCGTCAGTGCGATCGGCTTCCTCGTCGCTCCGCCCGTCGCTTCCCGCGGACGCATCGTCGATCCGGCTTGCCGACCCGGTGACGGTCACCCGTTTCGCCGACCCGGTGACGGTCGCTCCCGCGGGCCCGTAGATCCCCACGCCCGGCCCGTCGGGGAGCGGGCCGACGCGGACGTCGGACGGCTGGCCGAGCAGGACCGACGCGAGCCGGAGGTCGCCGACCGAGCCGGCGACGTTCGCCGCGACCGGGAGGATCCAGAGTGGGTCCCGGAACGCCACGAGTGCGAGGGCGCCGGCCAGGCTCAGGAGGAGACACGGCGCGAGTGCGATCGCGATCATCGCGTCCCGGGCGTACAGCGTCCCGTCCGAGCGGGCGTAGGCGTACGGGAACAACAGGCCGTCGGTCCCGATCCCGAACGTCGGTCGGGCGCCGTACCGGCGCATGAACGCGCCGTGGACGAGCTCGTGGGCGAGGACCACACCGGCGAGGACGGCCAGAAACAGCGCTCCCGCGAGCAGGAGATCCGCGGGCGAGGCGGCCGCGAGCGTGACCGGCTGGATCGACTCGCCGGAGAGACGCTCGTGGAGGACGCCGAGGGCCGCCACGGTCCCGAAAAACGCCAGCACCGAGCGGACGGCGAGCCGAGGGCCGGTCACGGGGCGGACCGCGGCCCGCAGTCGGAGGGTCGGGGCGCCTGAACTCACGCCCGAACGTGGCCACAGCGCGGTCAAATGGATGTCGATGTGTGGAGACGAGTCGTCGCGCGAGTTCGACGACACCGCTCGCTACGGACGACGGTGCCGCCCGCTGTGGGTGACGGCGCTGCCCGCTACGGGCAACGGGGGGTCCCTGGACGTGTCCGGAGAGGCCCCCGATACGGCTCCTGGGCAGTATCCGGACGCGCCGTCCGGGGAAGCCCCCGACACGGCCCCTCTATTTCGACGCTCGAACGGATATATCGACGCCGAAAAGCGGGACAGTAAAGTACGCTCGGCCGAAGACACGTGGTGATGGCCGTCGATTCGACGCCGTTTCCCCGCCCGATTCGGACGCGGCCGCGGTTCACCGGGCTGCTGGCAGCGACCGCTCTCGGGGTCTACCTGCTCGTCGTCGTCGGTGCGACGACGTCGCTCTCCGGTGCGGCCTCCGCCTGTTCGAGCTGGCCGCTCTGTACGACCCCCGTCGACCCGCTGAACCAGACCGAGCTCGCGATCGCCTGGAGCCACCGGCTCGCGGCCGTCGTCGTCGGCCTGCTGGTCGCCGGCGCGGCCCTCGCCGCCGGGCTCGGCGACGCCGACGGTCGGGTCCGCCTGACCCTCCTTGCGGCTCTCGGGCTGTACGCCGTCCAGATCGGCGTCGGCGCCGTCACGGCGACGATGGGTACGGCGGCGATCGTTCCCGGACTCCACCTGACCCTCGGCGTTCTCACCTTCGGCGTCGTCGTCCTCGCGCTGGCCTGGGAGCTCGAGGTCGCCACGGGCTCGACCGACGACGGCGTCGACGTCGAGCCGGCTCCGCCCGCGGACGACCCTTCCCCCGAGCGCGAACTCCCCGATTCGATCCTCGAACGCGCCACTCTCACCGCACGGGCGTACGTCTCGATGACGAAACCGCGGCTGATGTGGCTGCTCTGTCTGGTCGCCGCCGCGGGGATGGCCCTCGCCGCGGGGCCGGCACTCGACGCCCCCACGGTCGTCGCGACGCTGCTCGGGGGCGTGCTCGCGATCGGCGCGAGCGGGACGTTCAACCACGTCTTGGAACGCGACGTCGACCGGCGGATGTCCCGCACCGCCGACCGCCCGCTCGCGACCGACCTCGTCCCCGTTCGGAACGCGGTCCTCTTCGGGCTCTTTCTGACCGGCGCCTCCCTGAGCGTGTTCCTGACGATCAACCCCCTGGCGGCGGCGCTCGGGCTGATCGCGATCGTCTTCTACAGCGTCGTCTACACGCTGGTGCTCAAGCCGAACACCGTCCAGAACACCGTCATCGGCGGCGCGGCCGGCGCGTTACCCGCGCTGATCGGCTGGGCCGCGGTCACGAACGAGATCGGCCTCCCGGGGCTCGCGCTGGCGGGGCTGATCTTCCTGTGGACGCCCGCACACTTCTACAACCTCGCGCTGGCCTACCGCGAGGACTACGCCCGCGGCGGGTTCCCGATGATGCCCGTCGTCCGTGGGGCGACGGCCACCCGCAAACACATCCTCTACTATCTCGCCGGAACGCTCGTCTCGGCGGCCGCGCTGACGTGGATCACCGACCTCGGCTGGCTGTACGCCGCCACGGTGGTCGTCTTCGGCGCCGTCTTCTTGCATTTCGCCGTCCGCCTGCACTTCGAGCGGACCGAAGCCGCCGCGTTCCGCTCGTTTCACGCCTCGAACGCCTTCCTCGGCGCCGTGCTCGTGGCGATCGTCGTCGACGCGCTCGTCTTCTAGAACTCCTCGGCCGGCGGCGCGATCCCGTCGTCGCCGTCCACGTCGAACTCCTCGCGGAGCTCGCGGATCCGGTCCCGGATGTCCGCCGCCAGCTCGAACTCGAGGTTGCTCGCGGCCTCCTGCATCCGCGTCTCGAGCTCCGCGACGTGGCGGGCCGCCTCCTCCGCGTCGGCGAGCTCGCGTCCGGTGACCCCCGAGGTGTCGGTCTTGCTCCCCGGGAGGCTGGTCTCGCCGATCTCCTTGTCGATCGTGGTCGGTTCGAGCCCGTGTTCGGCGTTGTACTCCCGCTGGATCTCCCGACGACGCCGGGTCTCCTCGATCGCCGACTCCATCGCCGCCGACGGATCGTCGGCGTACAGCACGACCTCGCCGTTGACGTTCCGTGCGGCCCGCCCCATCGTCTGGACGAGGGTGGTCTCGCTGCGGAGAAACCCCTCCTGGTCGGCGTCGAGGATCGCGACCAGCGAGACCTCGGGGATGTCCAGTCCCTCCCGCAGGAGGTTGATCCCGACGAGGACGTCGATCTCCCCCAGCCGCAGCGAGCGGATGATCTCGTGGCGCTCCAAGGTGTCCGTCTCGTCGTGCATGTACTCGACGTCGACGCCCGCTTCCTCTAGGTACTCCGTGAGGTCCTCGGCCATCCGCTTTGTCAGCGTCGTCACGAGCGTTCGCTCGTCGCGCTCGATCCGTCCGTCGATGCGCTCGATGAGGTCGTCGATCTGTCCCGTCGCGGGGGCGACCTCCACCTCCGGATCGACGAGGTGGGTCGGGCGGACGATCTGTTCGACGATCCGGTCGCTCTCCTCGCGTTCGTAGTCGGCCGGCGTCGCCGAGACATAAAGCGTCCGGTCGGTTCGATCCTCGAACTCCTCGAAGGTGAGCGGCCGGTTGTCGTACGCGGTGGGGAGCCGGAATCCGTTCTCGACCAGCGAGTCCTTCCGGGACTTATCGCCGGCGTGTTGGCCCCGGATCTGCGGGAGGGTGACGTGGGACTCGTCGACGACGGTCAGAAACTCCTCGGGGAAGTAATCGAGCAGGGTGTACGGGGTGTCCCCGGGCTCGCGATCGTCGAGGTACACGGAGTAGTTCTCGATGCCCGAACAGTAGCCGGTCTCCTCGATCATCTCGAGATCGAAGGTGGTCCGTTCTTCGATGCGCTGGGCGGCAATCAGGTCTCCCGCTCGCTCGAAGTAGCCGATCCGCGACTCGAGATCCGAGCGGATCTCGGCGACGGCCTCCTCCAGCCGTTCTTCGGGCAACGAGTAGTGCTCGGCGGGGTGGACGAGGACGGCGGGTTCGGTCCCTTTGGCCTCCCCCTCCAGGGGGTCGATCTTCAGCATCCGATCGATCTCCTCGCCCCAGAACTCGACGCGGACGGCGTACCGGCCGTACATCGGGAAGATCTCGACCGTATCGCCCCGGACCCGGAACGTGCCCTGGGTGAAGTCGACGTCGTTGCGGTCGTAGTTCAGGTCGACGAGCCGTTTCAGAAGCCCCTCGCGGCCGACCTCCTCGCCGACCTCCAGACGCATCGCCATCCCCTCGTAGTTGCGGGGATCCCCGAGCCCGTAGATCGCCGACACCGAGGCGACGACGATCACGTCCTCGCGGGTGAGCAGCGAGCGGGTGGCGCTGTGGCGCAGCCGGTCGATCTCGTCGTTGATCGAGGCGTCCTTGTCGATGTAGGTGTCGGTCTGCTCGACGTAGGCCTCGGGCTGGTAGTAGTCGTAGTAGGAGACGAAATATTCCACCGCATTATCCGGAAAGAGGTTCCGGAACTCCTCGTAGAGCTGGGCGGCCAGCGTCTTGTTGTGGGCGATGACGAGGGTGGGTTGCTGGAGCTGCTCGATCAGCCAGGAGACGGTGTTGGTCTTCCCCGATCCCGTCACGCCGAGCAGCGTCTGTTTCTCCGCGCCCGACGCGAACCCGTCGACCAGCTCGGCGATCGCCTCGGGCTGGTCGCCCGCGGGCTCGAACGGGGCGTCGACGGCGAACGGCCGTTCGGCGTCGGGACGGTCCGGCTGCAGGGGGCCTTGGCTCACGGTTGGGCCGGCTACGGGGTCGAGACACTTCACCCGCACGTTCGCCGCCGGCACCGTCCCGACAAAAAAGAGCCGTTCCGGATTCTCCAGCACGAGAGGAGCTAGGAGAAGCGATTGACTCGATCCCCCTGTCACGTGAGGTCGGTTACCTTCCGTTATCTGTCCCACTCCGGGCGTGGTGTCGGCGACGGGAGCTCGGCAACCGCAGTTCGAAGTTCCTCCTCCGTCGTCCACGGGAAACATCGATCGTGTAATTCGAATTTACGGAACTTGTTGAGGTGGACCCAACTGTACGTCGCCGGTTTCTCCCCCTCGGCCGTTCGCTCGTCGATAACGTTCCGGACCTCGTCTCCGGAGACGTCGACACCGGAAGCTTGTGCAGCATCGACGAGCGATTCGATTTTCGAGCGGGTCCGTTCCTCCGTCAAATCGTCCGTGAACGCCATTTCGAGGGCAGCCTGGATGACGTGCTGTTTCGACCCGAGATGCGCGTCGGTCACCCACGCGTAGTCGCGTGGGAACACGTACGATTTGTCGAAAAACGGCGGATCGTCGATCTCACCTAGCTCCGGCGCTTCACCACCGCTCTCTTTCTCGAAGACACCGACGATGTAGTCGCTGTACGTTGCCAACAGGGAGAACATGATATCGAACGTGTTGAGCCGCTCGGTCGGAAGTTCGAGGAGGTCTCCCATGACGAACGGGTAGGCACCGAGCCGTTTCGTGAGCTCGTTGTGTACAGCGCGAAGACGACGGAGGTAGGGGTCACGATAGCTGCCGAGGATGAAGTACGACGTCCGTTGACTCCAGAGGTACGGTAGTTCACGCCGGGTGAACCGCCAGATTTCACGTTTCTCCGCCGGTTCGAGTTCGAGATCACCGATCGCGTCGTGGACGGCCGTCATAATCTCCGTGGCGTCGGGCGGAGGGCTCGGATCGCTCATCGGTCCCGGTTCGAACTGGACTGCCTTATCGCTTCTGAACCACTTCGGTATATTCACTTACAACCGACTTGGATGATCCTAACCGTTATACCGTCGCTACTCGTAGGACACGTATGAGCGAGAGCCACGGCCGCACGGCCGATTCGGGGCCGTTTGCGGAACAGCAACGACTGTTCGAGCTGTTATCCCAGGATACACGCCACCTCGTCATCCAGGAGCTGCTGGGCCATCCCGCCCACCTCATGTCACTCGCCGAACTCGCGTACATGACCGGGAAGAGCCAGGCGGCGATCAAAGACCAACTCGAGACGCTAACTGAGGCCGAAATCCTCGCGTGTTACACGTACGAACCGAGCGAGGGGAAACGCGACCTCCCCTCGAAGTTCTACGGCTTCACGGAGCGGGGCGTGGAAATCCTTCACGAGTACAAGTACCTGCGTGGGCTCCCAGTCGCTCGCGCTCTCTACGAGAACACCCGCAAAACCGAAAAGATCGAACGCCACGAAGCGGCACCGCGTCCGGCACTCCCCGACACCGTTGTGGACGCCCTCGAGTTCGATGAGCCGCCTCTCGATGCCGTTGCTGAGTAGTACAACCCGGCAAATCCCCTCTCGGGATCGAGCTCCAAGGTGGTCGGCGTGTTTCACGCAGGCTCCACTCCCCTCGCCGTCCGCACGAGGCGAAACCGGTTAGCCCCTCGGAGCCCGACCGTCGGACGATGATCGCCGTCGTCCGTAACGAGGTCGATCCCGACCGCGAATACCACTGCGACGCGCTCGCGAGCCACTTCCCCGGCGAACCGGAGTTCGACTTCGTCCGGGGGGATCGGCCCCCGCTCGACGACGTCGACGGCGTCGTGCTCACGGGCTCGACCGCGGGCGTCTACGAGGCCGACGACCGGCCGTGGATCACGGAGCAGGCGGCGCTCGTCCGCGAGCTCGTCGACCGGGGGGTTCCCACCCTCGGCGTCTGTTTCGGCCACCAGCTCGTCAACGCGGCGCTGGGTGGGACGGTCGAACACGTGGGCACGACCAGCCGGCTGGTCGAGGCCGAGTTCGCCGACGACCCGCTGTTCGCGGACGTGCCGCCGGTCGTCCCCGCGGTCCACGGCGACGTCGTCACCGAACCCGGCGAGGAGCTGGCGGTGATCGCCTCGACGGAGTACTACCCGGCGTTCGGCACCCGACACCGCGAGGCGCCGCTGTGGACCGTCCAGTTCCACCCGGAGGTGACCGTCGACCTGCGCGAGCGGATCGCCGAGGACTTCGGCTGGACGGAGAGTCCCCTCTCCTTCGAGGACGCCGACACCCCGCGGCTGTTCGAGAACTTCCGGGAGCTCGTCGCCGACGCGGCGGTCGGCTGAGCCCCCGCCGGCCGAGGCGGTGCTTCCGCCGTTCGTCGGCCGACGTCTGCTCCCGACGTTCGTCGGCCGACGTCTGCTCCCGACGTTCGTCGTCGGCCGAGAAACACCGAAGTGTCCGGGCCGCGTCAGTGTGGACCATGTTCGTGGATCGAACCGACGCCGGCGAACGCCTCGCCGAGGAGCTACGCGACCGCGGCGTCGAGGCCGACGTCGTGCTGGGGATCCCCCGCGGCGGGCTCCCGGTCGCCCGGCCGGTGGCCGACGAGCTCGGTGCCGCCCTCGACGTCGTCGTCGCCTCGAAGATCGGCGCGCCGGGCAACCCCGAGCTCGCGGTCGGCGCCGTCGCGGCCGACGGGAGCGTCTGGCTCAACGACGAGCTGCTCGAACGCCTCGACGTCCCCGAGGAACACCTCGAGCGCGAGCGCGAACGGGAGGCCGAGTACGCCCGGGGGAAAGCCGACCGGTACCGATCCGGGGAGGCCGTCCCGGAGCTCTCGGGCGAACGCGTCGTCGTCGTCGACGACGGGATCGCGACGGGGGCGACCGCGCGGGCGTGTCTCCGGCAGGTCCGGGACGCCGGTGCGAGCCACCTCGTGCTGGCGGTGCCCGTCGCCCCCGAGGAGTCCGTCGCGGAGCTCGCCGGGGAGGCCGACGCCGTCGTCGCCCTGGAGACTCCCCGTCCGTTCGGCGCGGTCGGCCGTCACTATCGGCGGTTCGATCAGGTGAGCGACGAGGAGGCGATCGAGTACCTCGAAGGCCGGTGAGCCGCGCGCGGGGCGGAGTTAGCCCCGACGGAGCCGTCGGCCGTCCTCGACCAGTTCGCCGCGCTCGACGGCGTGGTCGACGATCGCCTCGACCTCCTCGCGCTCTAAGTCGTACGCACCCGCGGCCAGCCCCTCGACGTCGTCGCGGTCCATCGGGAACTCGCGGTTTCGCAGCAGACGCAACAGCTTGCCGTACGCCCGTGGCGGGCGGTCGTCCGCGCCCGTTCCGCTGTCGGCCGTTTCGTCCGCGCCCGTTCCGCTGTCGGCCGTTTCGTCCGCGCCCGTTCCGCTGTCGGCCGTTTCGTCCGCGCTGGCGTCGTAACCGACCGTCACC
>LKMJ01005426.1_pt1 | contig 12016 bp, 16 predicted proteins | sample 643391 | NCBI WGS metagenome assembly LKMJ01 (sample SAMN04112250, study PRJNA286221) | soda lake metagenome | biome: soda lake; feature: Kulunda Steppe; material: water; isolation source: sample PL-Br10 brine of Picturesque Lake | place: Russia: Kulunda steppe | collected 2010-07
ACACCACCCACCACCCACCACCACCCGGCCCTCCCTGGCCATGCCCCCTGCACTCCCCAGCACCTGTGCCTTCTCCAGCGCGCCGGCCTGGTCCGCGAGCATGCGCTGCAGCTGCGCCAGCTCATTGTCCTTGGAGTCCAGCAGGGCGTTGGCGTGCGCCTGCAGCAGCAGAGGGCGGCGAAGTCTCGCTGCTTGAGGAACATCGCACAGGATTGAGCGATTCGGTCACACCCCGCAATTGTTGCAATTGCTCAATTGTCCACACTCCCTGTCAGCATGCGCGTGCAGCAGCCCGGCCGCAGGGTGGGTGGGAATTTCTGCTTTGAGGGGCCAGGTGCGCCACATGGCCACACAAGGGGCATGACCACACGCGCGCACAAAAAGAAAATACACATGCACATGCACACACACTTGCACAAGTGTGCACGAGTGCACAGCACCCCCGCCAGCAATGTACAAGCAAAACAAACCCGCAGACTGGTGCAGGGTCATCACGAAGTTGCGCATGCATGCACGCACGCACATGCTCCTTGCGCAGTGCCTCGAGGTCGTCCTCCAGCCCCTTGGCCACGTTCTTCAGCTCGTACTCGTGCACCACATACTCCTCCTGCGACCTGCAGCACACACCGTATGATGCACGCGGTGCGTGCCCACACCAAAATGGATGCGTCATCTCATTCCCTTTGCCATTCTAACCCCTACACGCATGCTAGCGCGTGGCTCTCACGTGCATGCAAGGCCTATGTGCGCACGCGCTGCTGGAGCTTGCATATGGAGCGGCCAGGTTGCGGTGCGCACCACAGACTTTGCTCTCCCCTGAATATTGGAGCGTCCGCCCCCTCACAAAGGGGGGCACACCCCACTACACACCACAAAATGCACACCGCACCCCAGCACAAAGGGCACACCACACTACAAGGCGTGCTTGCTGACTGCTGGATCCCGGACTTCCTTCCGCAGGAACAAAGAACAAACACAAGCATAACATGGCACATGCCACCGCAGGCGCGCAAGCACTGCAGGGCCTATAGGGGACTGCGTCAGGGCAAGGATGACATTTGGTGTGTTGTTCCCTGATCTCATCACACAGCGCAGGGCTCATCAAAAGCCGTCTGCTCTGAATTTGGATGCTCATCACTCACAGCCCCCTGGCACACAGCCATGTGCACAGCCACATGCACGCACAGCCGTATGCACGCACGCACGCACGCTGCACTGCACTGTTGCCCCTTATACCCTGCACACTTTCAGGGCAATCGCCAGGGCCACCCATTATATGCACAGCCTTGGTGCACAGGGATTGCATGCATCCTTGCAGATCTCGTGCCGGAGGCAATGCCCCAAAAACGAGACGAGTGCAGCATCAATGGTGCACAGGGATTGCACGCACCCTTGCTGGTCTCATTTTTGAAGCAATGCTTGATGCTTAACAAGAGAGGCACACGGGTGCGTGCAATCCCTGCCCACTGCTGCCACTGCGCCACTCGCAAACAAAAGGGCAAGAGGACAGTGCGCGCAGCTTCTCTGTGCAAAGGCCCAGAGGGTAACAGGCGCAGAGGGCGCAGAGGGTGACACTGTCCCTTTCTCACCACTTGCATTTCACTTTACAAGGCTCATTTCACAGGCCTCACTCCATCTTGTGTGTAGTGCCGTGCCCACGCAGCATGCCACAGTTCAACGAAAATGTTACACATGCATCCCAGCAAAGCACGCAGCCACATGCGTGCTTGCAAAGCGCGGCAGAGGGCAAGTCACCACCCAACCTGCACAGCACGACTTTTTTTGATTCCACATCCGTACCCACTCCAAAGCCCTACCCCACCTGCACGTGCACGCACGCACCTAATGATCTCCTTCTGCAGGGTCGCGATCTGCGCCTGCTGCTCCTTTGCCGCCACATGCGTCTGCAACTCTGTCTCCTTTGCCGCCTGCTCCAGCGCCGCCACCTCTGCCTCTCGCGCGCTGACCTGCTCCTTTGTGTCCGCCAGCTGCTGCTCCACCTGCAGGGGCAGCCGCACGCGCATCGGCAGCGCAAACAGGAGGTGAAACACGCTGCCAGCCCCAGGTGCTTCCCTTTGACTAAAGAATCGAGTTCCTGACAGAATCCTGACTGAATCCCCCAAGCCCCCATTCCTTGACACCGATGCGTGCCCCCGCATTGCGCCGCGCTCCCGCACCGCACCCCCAGTCTTGATGCTTTGACGCATACCATGCGCGGTCCATCATTGTTGCCGTCACCGGCCCATGTGTGGTGAACATGTGATCGATGTGTGTGATGTGTGATCCATGCCCGCCCGCCCCCTCACCTGCTCCATGCCCGCCTGCTTCGCCGCAAGCTCCTGCCCCTGTGTCGCCACCTGCTGGGACAGGCTATGCGCCTGCGCCTCCACGCCTGCCAGCTGGTCACGCAACGCGCCCAGCTGCTCCTGCACACACAAACCAGGACCGCCGCGGCAGTAGGAACGACACGCAGGGCCCAGCATCTCCCAAGCGCCCCCAGCTGCACAGGTGCAGGTGCAGCTGCACGAGCAGCAGCAGCAGCCACAGAATGGTTGCACAGGGCGGCCAGCCAGCTGCTCCAGCAGAAATGCAGCAGCGCGGCACCCGCACAAGCAGCGCCGACAGTAGGGTAAGACACAGCCTTCTTCTGCCGGGTCAGAATTTCCCCCCTGCCAGGGGTCCCCCCGCCGGTCCTGCAGGCCCACCGCAAAACCACACAAGGCTTGCACACAGCCCGGCTTCCCCTCAGGCTAGGGTTGGCCCAAACTGTATATATACCCCGTATATTTTGAGATTAAAGCACGGAAAAGGAGAAATACGCTCAGTATTCATAATGTTTGGGCCAACCCTACCTCAGGCACATCGCCCAGCCCTGGTGCTCGGGGGTTCATGAGTGCACGCACACACATGCACACATGCACACACGCATGCACACACACACACACACACTCACACACATACACACATATGTACACACACGCACTCACAAATACACATGCACATGTACACGCACACATGCATGCACACACGCATGCGCACATGCACACATGTGTACAGACACAAGCACATGCATGTGCACAGACACGCGCATGTAAACGCCCACATTGCTTGAGCACGTGCGCACACTCGCGCACACGCACTAACATAACACAAACTTGGGGCGCATGTGTGCATGTGCAGATGCGTGCACACATACACACCCTTCATCAAGAGTCATAAGTACCACCGCTCACAAGCAGCAGAAGCGTGCTCGCTATTGACAGCAGGGAGGGGTCTGCGGGACTTAGGTGACTTAGGGATCTACGTTACCTAAGTACCGCAGACCTATGTCCAGAAGCATCATGCCCTTATTAACAGGATGTGCAACGCCATTAAAGCAGAAGACAAACACCTGCCCTCCCTCAAAAGCCCACACCAACAATGAGTTTTTCCACATTCCCGATTGGTCTGCAGCCTCGGCACTCTTAGTGGATGGTACATCTTTACCCCGTACCTCATCCAAAAGCAAAAGGAACTTGTAGCTCGCCAGGAGCAGGAGCAGGCCCAGTCCCCAGTGCCACAGCCCTCCCTGAACCAACCTGACCCCAAGAAGTGAAGCGCCTCGCATCAGCTAGGCAGCCCTTACACACAGAAGCTGCACGCACACAGTGCCCAAGCAGGCGCAACAAGGCCGTGGACCCCTGTTGTCTGCAAGGACCGAAGGTATGATAGGCAAATCTGGGGATCAGGGGCCTCTGTGCTAAAAGAAGGCCACCTAGTCTTGATGATGACTCATCATTGATGAGTGGTAAAGCTGTGCAAGAGCAATTAGCCCGTGCTGCCATTAGAGTGTTTACATCAAGGGCTCATGGCAAAAGGACTCAAGACTGCTGTGTGACCATCAAGGGTGCATGACAAAGGACTCTGGACCCGTGGGCTCCTAATGATCACATGCCGCTGTGGCTCAGCAGAGAAAGGGTGGGCCTTCGATTTTGAAAAGAAGCGGACGTGTAAAGTTATGGATGTGTATGGTGACCAGGCCTATTGCTAGTGATGGATTTGTTTGTTGGCATGGGGTTGGCTTGGCCTGGCATCCCTGCCTCTGGATAAGCTCTCACGAGGGGTCAGGGTCTGGATAAGGGGTCAGGGTCTGGGCTAGGGGTCAAGGTCTGGATGAGGGGTCAGGGTCTGGATAAGGGCTTAAGGTCTGGATAAGGGGTCAAGGTCTGGATGAGGGGTCAGGGTCTGAATAGGGGCTCAGGGTCTGGATTAGGGGTCAGGGTCTGGATAAGGGGTCAAGGTCTGGATAAGGGTCGTCCCCACAAACACCAACCTCCAAACTGTCTCACCGAGCTTCATGGTGCACTGTCTCGGACAAAGCCGGATAAGTGGGAAAGAAATAGCGCGCTTATGTGACACTTTTTGAAAGTGTCGGACTCGCAGCTGCCCATCCCCAACCACTGCCCCCATCAGACCACCTCAGGGCAAGGGTTACTAAGCTGTGCCTGCTGCATGAGAGCAGATCAGCTGAGTCGAGTTGGGAGATGGAGAGCAGGGAAGAAGAACTACACCAGCACAACAAGGAAAGGAGTAGAGGTCCGGGTTGCCCAGCTGTCCACAGAAGGAGTGCGGCTGAGCTGTCCACAGAAGGAGTGCGGCTGTCCACAGAAGGAGTGCAGCTGTCCACAGAAGGAGTGCGGCTGAGCTGTAGCCTTTCCGTGCTATCAGACCAAAGCCTATGAGACTCAACTTGAGTCACTCAAGCCTATCAGACCTAAGACTAGGAAAAGCACCAGCCCTCTTGGGCTGTCAGCCCTTATGTTTTTGAGCCATTGACCAATATCATATCATTATGACATTATGAATCATAATTTAAGATACATAATTCATATGGCCTGCATACGGGCCCTATGCAGGCAAGGGGCAAAAGGGCAGGCCGTGCAGACTGCAAAAGGGCAAGCTGTGCAGACCACAGAGACAGGGACCCCCTCCTGCAAGCGCACTGCATGCGCATTGTGTGGTATATGAAGATGCAGCTTGGTAAGTGTGAAGAGGGTGACATAACGGCATTCGTCACTGCAGACAGGTCATGCTTCTGCTCCTTTGCAGGGTCTTGATGGGCTAGCAAGGGAGACGGGCTGTGTGTAGCGGGCGTAGGAGTGGAAGAGCGCGGTAGTGGGGCTGCCTTTGTGGAAGGCAAGGAGAGGCGCAGCAGCAGCAGCTGCAGCAGCGCCCTAGGCGGTGACGTGGACATGGGGGGCGCCCCTGTCCCGAGCTTGGTGAGCCTGTGTGTGCATGCCATCAGCTGCGAGCTCGTGCAGCTGCAGAGGCAGGAGGCAGCAGCTGCAGCGGCGGCGGCGTGCGCGCCACCTGCGCCGCCCCCAGTAGTAGCTCATGCTGGCCTCTCTGGGGCGCTCCCAACCTTAAACGCGGTAATAGCGCCTGCGGCCTCCCCCACCACCGCGCCAGCTCACACTTTGGCAGTCCCTTCAGTTGGAAGTGCCCATGGAGGGGTGGGTGCCCCGCATGGCCAGGCCGCTGCGGTGGGGCATGGGCTGCAGCCCTGCGATGCCACGCCAAGCGCTGCGCAGCAGCGCGACTGGTGGCTGGTGGTGCTCGAAGCGGTGCTTCCCCCGGAGCTGCTTCTGCGGCTGCTGGGCCAGCTTGCGCGCTGCTGCCTGCTCACGCCGGAGGCACTCAGGTGCGCCGGGCCAGATCTGTCTGCTCACGCCAGAGGCACTCAGGTGCGCTGCGCCAGACCTGTCTGCTCATGCACGCATGCGGTGTGGCCCTGCGCATGGCGTGCGCGGGTGCTGGGTGTAGCCCTGGCATGTGCGGGTGCTGGTGTGGGTGCGGGTGTAGCCCTGGCATGCGCGGGTGCTGGGTGTAGCCCTGGCATGTGCGGGTCCGGGTGTGGGTGTGGGTGTAGCCCTGGCATGCGCGGGTGCTGGCCCTTGCAATGCAGGCAAGCAGATGTGGACGTGTATGGGAAAGAGTGGGTGTGTGTGAGAGTGGATGGTGTGGCCCGGCGCATGCCATGCGCGGGTGCTGGCCCTTGCAATGCAGGCAAGCAGATGTGGATGTGTATGGGAAAGAGTGGGTGTGTGTGAGAGTGGATGGGTGTGTGGGTGGGCGGCTAGCGCGCGCCCTCATGTGTGCAGTGTCTCCATCTAAGTGCAGTGCCATTTATGTCTTGTGTTGGTCCTGTGCTTGCCTGTGTGCCATGCATGCCTGTGTGCCATGCTTGCCTGTGTGCCATGCATGCCTGTGTGTTGCAATCCTGTGTGCCACGCATGCCAGTGTGTGGTGATCCTGTGTTTTCTCATGCATGCCTGTGTGCTGTAATGATGTGGGTTTATGGAAGAGGGAAATGTTTGACCTCACAATTGCATGTTTGTGAGGGCGTCGATGGTAGCTGAGAGAGCTTTGCCTGCGAAAAAGGGTTTGTGTGTGCTTCCTCTTGGCCGCGTCCATCACCAGATGCCTTGCCTCCCTGGTTAACACAGGGCTCTGTTTGGCCCGTGCAGCCCTGCACAAGGGGCGACCAGGTCACTGGACCTGAGCGGCAACGTGCTCCTTGACGCAGGTTGGTTGCCACGCAGACCCTGCCCATCATGCAGCAGTGCTGATGCAGACGCCATGCAGATCCTACCCATCGTGCACCAGTGCTCATGCAGACGCCATGCCGATCCTGCCTATCGTGCACCAATGCTGATGGCGATGTGGCTGATTGAGACGAGCACCATTCTTTCAACCATGGGGCAGCAGCCTGCAGCGCAGTGCATTCTTTTGCATTGTTGCTGTTGCAGGTAACACATGTGCTTTTGGTAGGCTTGGTATGTGTGTGGTATTTTGCGGTGATTGCATGCATCTGTAATGTGCTGTCCATGATGCAAAGGCCAGATCTGGTAATGAAACACAATAAGTAAGCAAGATAACAAGCTAATAAAGCGTTTGGCTTGCAAAGCTTTGGGCCTGCTTGGCATGGAGTTAAGGGCTAGGGCTTAGGATTCAGGGTTGATTAGCAAGGGCTTCCTAGCTAATGGACAAGGCATGGAGCATGCAAGGCGCTGAGCTTGCAAGGCGGCTTCTTAGCTTAGTGAAGCCAGCTGCACATGCAAGGTGGCTCTTCCCTGCATGGACGCCAACTGAGCTTGCAAGTTAGCTCTTTGCTGAAGTGAAGCCAGCAGAGTTGGCCGGTCTTCTGGCACACCTTACCCTGCCTTACCCTCCATTGTTTGCTCACTTAAAATGGCTAGCCGTAGCTGCTTCATGCTTGCCTTGGCCTGCAGGCTCCGTGGTCGCTGCTGTTGTGGGCGACGTGAGGTGCGCGTCAGCAGGCAGATCACCGAGCGTGGGCGCGGCGCTGTCGTCCCTGAACCTCAGCAGGGTTGAGAGCTTGAGGTGAGGCTGAGGGTGAGATGGCGCTCTTTTGAACCCACAGTGCTTTGTACCTGGATTGTGCAGGTGACTGACGTCACGTTGGGCCCATGTCCGGGAGCTGCTCCCATCTGCAGGTGCTCATGATTGTGCCACTTGCAGCCTCACTTGATGACACGCCAGACATGGCCATGTTACCCGCAGCCTCACTTGATAACATGCTAGGCATTGCCTTATGCTCGCAGCCTGACTCCATGGCACACCGAACATGGCCATGCCACTTACAGCCTTGCTCCATGACACGCCAGGCATGGCTATGCTAATTGCCCCTGACACACACTCACACGTGCACACCCACAAGCCCCACATTCACGCATGTGCTTGGCTGACAGGGATGCCGACATTGCGGCCATCACCCACGGCTGCGGCACGCAGCTCACGTGCCTGCAGCTAGGGGGGTGCCTCCAGCTAACCAGCTCTGCTGTGCGCAGTATTGGGCACACATGCCCGCAGCTGCAGCTGCTGGACTTGTCCGGGTGCTGGGGTGTGCGAGGCTTGGAGCCCCTGGCATCCTGCACTGGCCTCAGGTCAGTTCTGGTCTGGAATGGCGTGAGGCGGCAAAGGCAGGGGGAGTTTCCCTCTTGTGCTAGTGTGGACAGGCACTCTTCCAGGTCAGGTCTGGAATGGCGTGAGGCGGCAAAGGCAGGGGGAGTTTCCTTCTTGTGCTAGTGTGGACAGGCTCTCATTCCAGGTCAGGTCTGGAATGGCGTGAGGCAGCAAAGGCAGGGGGAGTTTCCCCTTTGTGCTAGTGTGGACAGGCTTTCATTCCAGGTCAGGTCTGGAATGGTACAGAGGCTTGGGCTGGTCTCGTGCTCTTGCTTCGCGTGATCAGGCGATCACCTTGATTGTTGTGGTTGAGCGCTCAAACGCATCTCAGATCAGGTGCATGTGAGCGGTTTGGCAAGGTGCACGGGCGTGCTTTAGCCTGGATCTTGTATGCTTCGGGGAGCGAAGGAATGATGTGATGCCAATGTTGAGCTGCACAGCCTGAATCGTGCAAAAGGTTTAGCTTCCGATACCGTTTCCTTCTTTGTGTCTGTACGACTTAGATAACAGGGCCTGCCCATAGTGCATGCTCCCATGGATCCCTGCCATCCTTCAATAGTGACCTGGTTTGTGCTGGCCATGTTTCTGTTGCTGTATCTCCCCCCTCTCTCACACACACAAATAGGGGTGCCCCCTTGGAAGTGCTTGATCATGTTTGTGTGCATGCGTGCTGCCACAGCTGCTTGGTTGCCACATGCATGCATGCTTGGTTGCTTGCTTGCTTGGTTGCCACATAAGTGCGTGCTGCCACGATTGCTTGATGCTTTTCTCATGCACCTGAGACACGTTAAAGTGAACCTGTCAGCCCAAAAGCCTTGAAATTGAGTTTGCCGTGATTCTTTTTAAGTTGCAGTGCAGCACAAAATAGCACACAATAGCTCTCTTGTGCTCTGCCTGTTATTGCTCACAAACCTGCATCACACATGTGCATGAGGGTATACCATGCATGCATATTGCTATGCACACAAGAAGAATGCATGTGATTACATGCAACAAGAGTGCATGTGGTTACATGCATCTCTGCACAGGTCGCTGGAACTGAGTGGCTGCTGGGCCATCACTTCAAATCAGGTCTGCTTGAGTGTGAGCAGCATGTTGCTAGCATGTGTGTGCTCTTGTAAGTTTGTGTGTTACAGCCGCAGCACTCACGCCTGTGTGGGCCAATCGGCAATCGCAAACACTGTGCACGTTCTTGAGTCAGGTACATGTGAATCTTGCTTCTGACGTCTGAAAATTGAGCAATTTCCAGGGCCAGGTTCTGGCTAGATTGTGCAGCAGTACTCTCTTGCTCTTCGCTCGGCAGCCTTCACTCCCTGCTGGCTTGATCAAAATCAGCGCGCACGGCAGCCAACTGTCCATGACCAACCGCCCGCGGTGTGTACAGGTGTGCAAGGTGCTTTCCGCGTGCCGCATGCTGCATCACGTGGGCCTGTCCCAGTGCCATCTCCTAGATTGCGGCGCGTTCAGCTTCCTCTGGTCAAACCTCCCCCCAACCCCACAGCAGCAGCAGCAGCAGCAGCAGCACCACCACCACCACCACCACCACCACCACCACCACCTCCATGACCAGCATCTGGGCGGCTTCATGCAGCTGCAGCATCTGGCATCCCTGCCCTTGCTCGACAGCCTGGACATCAGTGGCACACAGGTAGCACCGCTTTTGCACGGGCATGCACAGAGCTTCATCGCGTGCGCGGCGGGGCGGGCAGATGTGTGTGCATTGGCATGTGGGAAGGAATGTGTTGGTGTTTGGGAGGGGTGCTGTGGTGGCAATTGCGGCTTAGCCAGGGCGGTGCAATATTGTAAGATGCATGCGCTCAGCTGCCCATCATTTGTTCCGGAAGTGCCCGGAGCCCTGCCCCCCATTTCTTCTCTCATCTGTTACCCTGGGCATGCCCAAATATTTCTATCAAACCCCAACCCGCATGCCCGGATATATTTTCTTAAACCCCTACTCACATGCCTGCCTCAAACAGTGCCGCACGATGCAGCCTCTGGCAGCGTGCACAATCTAGTGCTCTGGTAGAGTGTGCAGTCCGGTGCTCCAGCAGCATGCGCAGTCCGGTGCTCCAGCAGCATGCGCAGTCCGGCGCTTGAGCAGCATGCGCAGTCCGGTGCTCCAGCAGCATGCACAGCATGCACAGTCTGGCGCTTGAGCAGCATGCGCAGTCCGGTGCTCCAGCAGTCCGCACAGTATGGTGCTTGAGCAGCACGTGCACAGGACCAGCCCTTACTGTGTGAGCTGCCCTGCGCACCTCTGCCCCCACCCGTGCTTAAAATCAGCCTCACGCAAGCCTGCGTGTTCACCGCCCTCAGCTTCTGCCTCATGACCCTCTGCGCCGTTAAAGGTCGCCCCTGTCGCCCTACACATGCTCACCCCACTCCACCCCTGCTGCATCACCTCTTGTTTTGTCCAGGTTGGCCAGTCACCCTCTGCATGCTCACCCCACTCCACCCCTGCTGCATCACCTCTTGTTTTGCTACCGCCAGCCCCGTTACCCTCTGCATGCTCACCCCCACACACCCTGCCTCATCACCTCTTGCTATGTCCAGGTCGGCCAGTCACCCTCTGCATGCTCACCCCCACACCTCCTGCCTCATCACCTCTTGCTCCGTCCAGATTTGCCAGTCACCCTATGCATGCTCACCCCCACACCTCCTGCCTCATCACCTCTTACTTTGTCCAGGTCGGCCAGTCATCCTCTGCATGCTCACCCCCACACCTCCTGCCTCATCACCTCTTACTCCATCCAGGTCGGCCCCGTCGCCCTTGGCATGCTTGCCCTCCTTGCCCCCCGCCTCTCCTGCCTTACACTGAGCGGCTGCTCTAACATCGGCGGCCTCAGCGTCCTCAACTGTGTGCACCTACGGGGCCTGGCCCTGAAGTGGGCGGCTGCTGGCACTGCAGGCGCTCGTGCCGCAGCGCCTGCAGCAGCAGCCGCAGCGGCACCAGGGCAAGCTGCAGGAGCACCTGCGGCCTCCGCAGCGCATGCCTTGCATGGAGCAGGCACGTGTGGCGCAGCAGGCAACGTGGCTGCAGCAGGGGGCGGGGATCCAACGAGGAGGCTGCTTCAGCCCGCTAGATCAGAAGAGCCAAGCCCCTGGCCGCTGAGCGCCCTGCCTCCCCCAGTGCCTGTGGAGAGCCTGGCACTGCGCGGGATTGACTGGACACAGGCAGGAGGCGTGGGAGGCGATCTGTGGCAACCCTCGCAGGTGGGGTCCTCTGCAGTCGCGCCCCTGTGCTGATGCACGCGTGTGTATGTGTGTGTGTGCACGCATGAGTGTATTTGTGCACATGTGTGCGTGTGTGCACGTATGTGCCTGCCCCAAATTGCTCATGGGCACGCCACTCAGCCTGTCCGTTATGTGTGTGCACACGCGCTTGTGTCTGTGTGTCTGTGTATGTACATGTGTGTCTGTTAGCACGTGAGTGTGTGTGTTTGCAGGCGTGTGTGCGTGTGTGTATGCATGTGCGTGCTCAAATCTGCTTGTTTGGGCATATGTAGGCAGGCACCCTTGATGGACGGCATGATCCCCCGAAGAACCCCCTTAGCCCTTACTTGTGTGAAGTTGTCATCATCACCACCGCCACCACCACCACCATTGCAACCACCACCAGAACCAACCATCTGCAGCAATACTAAGTTTGACAGCAGTGGCAGCAGGGACAGCAACAACCAGGCAAAGAGCCCACCGCACAGCACCGACAGCGCTGCTGACTGCACGCATGGCCTGCTCATCCGCAGCTGCTTTGCCCGCCGTGGCGGCCTACGCCAGCCCACCTGCTCCGAGCCGCACGCTGTTGCTATCAGGCCTATACCTGCGCCCCCGACAGCCCTAACACGCCAGCAGCACACTCGGCGCGCTCACCTCCCTCACGCTCAGCAGCGCCAGCAGCCCCCGCAGCCCAGCCTCCGCCAACTCCGCCCACGCCTGCTGGGCAGCATGGAAGCCCGCAGGCCTGCGCTTGGCACCCCTGCTCCCCCATCCCGACACATCTCGCGGACCTGCTGCCGCACTTGTCGCTGTGGCACCTTGCTGGGGCGCGTGC
>LKMJ01005428.1_pt1 | contig 12012 bp, 8 predicted proteins | sample 643391 | NCBI WGS metagenome assembly LKMJ01 (sample SAMN04112250, study PRJNA286221) | soda lake metagenome | biome: soda lake; feature: Kulunda Steppe; material: water; isolation source: sample PL-Br10 brine of Picturesque Lake | place: Russia: Kulunda steppe | collected 2010-07
CACCACAACCGGAGGCCCGGACCGCACAGGCCGTGCAGCGAAACGACACCGAACACGTCGAAACACTGCACAACCCCTTGGGACACCACAACCGGAGGCCCGGACCGCACAGGCTGTGCAGCGAAACGACGCCGAACACGTCGAAACACTGCACGATCCCCGCCGCGGGGCCGGCCGCGGACCCCGCCGCCGGGCCGGCCGGCAGACCCCGCCGCGGGCGATCAGGCTTCCTGCACCACCGGCAGGATGAAGGGCCGGCGGCCGGTCTCGCCGCGCCAGAACCGTCCGAGCGCCTGGACCACGTGGCGGCTGACCGCGGCGGTGTCCTCGAAGCGCGCGGCAGCGAGTCCGGCCAGCTCCTGGTCCACCGCCTGGCGCGCCCGCTCGAGGATGCCCTCGGCCTGCTCGTGGAAGACCACGCCCTTCTGGGTGACCACCGTGTCGCCGCTTACCCGCCGGGCGTGGGTGTCGATCGTGACGATGGCGATGCAGATGCCGTCCTCGCCGATGCGACGGCGGTCGCGCAGCAGGGCAGGACCGACGTCGTCGAGCAGCCCGTCGATGTAGACGTGGCTGGTGGGTCGACCCGAGCCACGGGTGATCTGCCCCTCGGAGAGCAGCAGGGAGTCACCGTCCTCGCACACGAACACCTTCTCCGGCAGGATGCCGGTCTCCCGGGCGATCTCCGCGTGGGCGCGCATGTGCCGGTACTCGCCGTGGACGGGGACGAAGTACTCGGGCTCCACGATGTTGTGGAACAGCACCAGGTCCTCGCGGCTGGCGTGGCCGGAGACGTGGACGTGGGCGACCCCACCGTGGATCACCGTGCACCCACGGCGTGACAGGTTGTTGATCGAGCGGAACACCGCCTGCTCGTTCCCGGGGATCAGGCTGGAGGCCAGGATGACCAGATCCCCCTCCCCCACCTCGAGGCGGCGGTGCTCACCCGCTCCCATCAGCGACAGCGCGCTGAAGGGCTCGCCCTGGGACCCCGTGGAGATCACGATCAGGTCGCTGCGGTCGTGGTTGTCGACGTCGTTGGCCTCGACCACCAGGTCGGGGTCGAAGTTCAGGTAGCCGAGTTCCTCGGCGATGGCCATGTTGCGCACCATCGAGCGGCCCACGAACACGGGGCGACGCCCCACGGCCACGGCAGCGTCCAGGATCTGCTGGATGCGGTGGACGTGGCTGGCGAAGGAGGCCACGACCACCAGGCCCTCGGCCTCCAGCAGGTGCTGGCGGATCGTGGCACCGATGGTGCGCTCCGGGGCGACGTGGCCGGGGCTCTCCGCTCCCGTGGAGTCCGCCAGCAGCAGGTCCACGCCCTCGTCACCCAGCCGGGCGAAGTGGGCGAGGTCGGTCGGCCGGCCGTCCAGTGGCGACTGGTCGAGCTTGAAATCGCCGGTGTGGACGATCAGGCCCTGCGGGGTGCGGAAGGCGAAGGCGACCCCGTCGGGGATCGAGTGGCTGACCTGCACCGCCTCCACGTCGAAGACCCCGTGCTCGACCCGGTCACCCGGCTCCAGCTCGTGGAACCGCGGGGTGGGCAGCTGCGGCCACTCCTCCAGGATCGCCTCGCAGAAGGCGATGGTCAGGCGGGTACCGTAGACATCGATCGACCGGCCGAGGTCACGCAGCAGGTAGGGCAGGGCCCCGATGTGATCCAGGTGGCCGTGGGTGAGGAAGATGACGTCGAGGTCGTCGGCGCGCTCCAGTAGCCAGCTCCAGTCGGCCAGGATCAGATCGACGCCGAGGTGTTCCGCATCGGGGAACAGCACCCCGACGTCCACCACCGCCAGGCGGCCCGCCACCTCGATGGTGGCCATGTTGCGACCGATCTCACCCAGGCCGCCGAGGAAGGTGACCTCGACGGTGTCGTTGCTGCTCATCGTTGCTCCTGGACCGGCTCGAGGGCTGCGATCAGCGCGTCGACGGCCGCCGGTGAGGCGTCGACCAGAGGGGGACGGACGGGGCCTGCGGGCAGTCCGAGGCGGGCGAGGGCGCCCTTGAGGGGGGCCGGTGACGGCTCGGCGAACAGCGCACGGTGCACGGGCAGGCAGGCCAGGTGGAGCTCGCGGGCACGGCCCGGGTCGGTGGGGAACGCCGCGACCATCGCCGCGAGCTCAGGGCCGACGAGGTGCGAGGCGACGGACACGAACCCGACCGCACCCACCGACAGCAGCGGCAGGTTGACCTCGTCCGCGCCCGACCACATCGCGTAGCCACCGGGCGCACCCGCGGTCACACGCAGCAGGTCGCCGGCGCGGCCGACATCGGCGGTGGCGTCCTTGACCCCGACGATGTTGTCCACCTCGGCCAGCGCCACGTGGGTGGGCACCTCGATGATCCGGGCGCTGCGGCTCGGGATGTCGTAGAGCACCACGGGCAGGTCCGTGGCCGCGGCGGCGGCCCGGAAGTGGGCCTCGAGACCGCGCTGGTCGGGACGGTTGTAGTAGGGGGTCACCACCAGCACCGCATCCGCACCCGCATCGGCGGCGGCGGCGGTGGCAGCCACGGTCTTGGCGGTGTCGTTGCTGCCGGTGCCGAGCATGACCGTGGCACGGGTACCGACGGTGTCCTTGACCACCCGCAGGACCTCGTGCGCCTCATCGCCGTGCAGGGTGGGGGACTCACCGGTGGTGCCGTTGACCAGCAGCGTGTCGCTGCCGGTGGTCACCAGGTGCTCCGCCATGACGGCGACCCCGTCGAGGTCGAGGGTGCGTTCGGCGGTGAAGGGGGTGACCATCGCGGTGACCACCCGGCCGATGCCGGGCGGCGGGGCGGGATGTGCGATCGCTGGGGTGGGCATCGTGGGTGGTCGCCTCCTGGCGGGGACGTGCCGGATCGGGCCTGCGGGGTGCGGCGGGCGTCGGCAGCGCGACGTTCGTGACGACCGCCGACGATCGACCGGGCCGCTGGCCGGTCCTCCTATCCTAGTGGTCGACCCTGCCCGCCCGGCCGGTCCGGCGACGGAGCTGTCGAGGATGTCGCGGTGACCGCCCTGCCGGGGGCGGCAGCCGATCGAGGAGACCGACGTGATCTGGCACGTGGTACGTATGGACTGCACCGAGGTGGACGAAGCGACCCGCCGCGAGCTCGAGGCGTCCCTGGAAGGGCTCGCGGCGCTCGATGAGGTCGCGTGGCTGCGGGTCGCGCGGGACGTCGAGGAGCCTGCGGTCACCGGCCTGCTCACGGCCTTCACCGATGCCGATGCCCTGGCTCGCTACCGGGTCCACCCCGAGCACGTGCCGGTGGTGGAACGCATCCGCGGGCTGGGGATCCCCGTGGTCCGATTGGACATCGCCACCGACGACGACCCCGCCGAGCTGCCCTGAGCCGCAGGCCGCGACGGGGTCGCGGACCGGACTGGACAGACCCGGCCCGGCGGCGCCTCAGGTCTTCGGGCCCCGGATCGCCGCGTAGACGTAGGCACCGGCGATGGCGAACACCACCGCCTGGCTGGCTGCAGCTGCGGGCAGCAGGGGCAGGCTCGGCAGCCGCGCTGCCATCCCGACCGGCACCGTCGGCAGCACCACGAGCAGCAGGATGACCGCCCCGGCTGCGGGCACCAGCCGATCGCGCCGGCCCGCGCCGATCCCGAAGGCGGCGATGGCACCGGCGGCGAGGTAGGACGCCACGGGCCACCACACCGAGGTATCACCACCGTCCGCGGCCACCGCGTCATCCAGGATGCGAGCCAGGTCGAGGAGCAGCAGCGGGACGATGCCGACACCGACGCCGAGCAGGACCGAGCGCAGCCGCTCGTTCATGCGCTCCCCCCGCCCGTCGTCGTGTCGCCGGCCACGTCACCTGGCGTCGCGGCCCCGCGCTGCCGGCGACGCGTCTCCGCGGCCTGCTCCGAGGCCAACCGCTCGAGCTCCGCGTGGCCGTGGTCGACGTGGACCATGGCGTCCGCCACGGCCCGGTGACCCGCGACCTCGCCGATCTGGCGGTGCATCTCCTGCACCACCCGCCGGTACTGGGGGTGGCCCTGCGGCACGGAGCGCAACTCCAGCATCTGCAGGGCTGCGCGGGCGTTGAGCTGGATGGCGTAGCGCACCCGGTAGGCGAAGCAGACCGCGTACTGCGCTGCCGCCGGGTGCTCGGGAGCGAGCAGCGCCTCCAGCGCCGCGGAGCGCTCCAACGCCTCGTGCCAGCGGTCCTCCACCCCGGCCTCGGCCAGCTCCGGTGGGGTCTCGTAGCCGTGAGCGGTGGTCAGGTCCTGCCACTCGATGGTGAGCATGCGGTGGCGCTGCAGGTCACGGAACCCGCCGTAGTCGCCCAGCACGTCGAAGCGGTACCACACCCGCTCGAACCCACGGCCGGGCTTGTGACGGCGGTTGGTGCGCTCACCGACGTAGGCCGCCAGCACCTCGGCGCGGCGCTCCGCGGGCCAGGTCCGGACCTCGGCCTCGAGCTGCTGCTCGGGGATGGTCACGTGGGGGTAGAGGGCGGCGGTGACCAGTGCCACCTCGGCCTCGACGGGGTCGCGGGGCGAGCAGTCCGTCAGGGTGACGAGCTCGGCCGGCTGCACGGGCTCCTGGGGCACGAGCTCGCGCGCCAGCGCGCGGGTCTCATCCCGCCGGGCAGCGAGGTAGGCGGACCAGGCGCCGCCACGGTCGGGACGGTCCACCCGGGTGAGGAAGGAGGGGATGACCCGACGCAGCTCGAGGAGCAGCTGGTCGGCGATGGCGCGTGACTCGGCGAGCTCATCGGCCTGCAGCCGCAGCAGCAGGCCCTCGTAGGACTGCCCGGTGGCGAACATCCCGACGTTGGAGGTGGTGGCCGCCGGCAGCAGCCCGCGGATCAGATCCAGCGCCTTCGCCTTGGTGGCGTTGCGGTAGGCGAAGGGTGAGGTCGTCTCGTCCTGCGGCCAGCGCTCGCGTACCCAGGCGAGCATCCGTGGCACGAGCGCGGCGTAGCTGTCGAAGATCGCGTCGAGGTGCGCCTCGTAGGCCGCAGCGTGAGGACCGGCCATCACGTCGGCGTCGCGGTGGTAGCGGTAGCGGCCGTGCGGCTTGGTGTCGTAGGGGATGTAGCGGGTGGACTGCTCCAGGTAGGCGGCGAGCCGGCCCCACTCGATCCGCTTGGTCAGCAGGTTCGACACGTCCTCGAGCGCCACGTGAGCGCCCCCGAGCTGCGCCACGGAATCGTCGCCGTACTCGCTGAACACCTTGTCGTACAGCGTGGCGGCCCGTGCCACGGGGTCCTCGGTGTCGAGGTCGGCGGCGAACTCGTCGAGGAACAGGTGCTTGAGCGAGCCGCGATAGCGGGAGTAGCGGGCGAACAGCGCACCCTTGACCACCTCGGGCAGTCCCGTGAGCGCGAAGACAGCACCGTCGACGTCGGTGACGTAGCGGCGCAGCAGCTCGCGTTCCTGCGGGGTGAGCTGGCGCGCGGCGGTCTCGGACACGGTCAACCTCGAGGTCGGGTTCCGGGGTGGTGGGCTCGTGGCGAGGCTATCCATGGCCCGATCGGCGAAGCCGCATCCCCAGCATCCGACCCGGTGCGGGCCGGCGGGCGGTCGCCCGCACCAGCCCGCACCAGGGCGTCGTCGAGGTTCACGACCGCGCCGGCTGGTGGCCGCCCTCAGCAACGAGCAGGTCGGCGACACGCCCAGCGAGCCAGGCGTGGCCCGTCACTCCCGGATGGAAGCCGTCGCTGCCGAACACCTCAGGGGTGAGCCTGGCGCGAGGCAGGTCGATCACGGGCACACCATGCAGGGCGGCCACGGCCGCCTGCGCCGTGGCCGTGGCCCGGCAGCGCCAGCCCACGGCCGGTCGGAGCACCGCCGGCAAGCCCGGCGCCGCGGAGAGGTCCGGGCAGGTGTGCAGGAGCAGATACGCGTCGGGGGCCGCGAGTTCGCGGACCGCGGTCACCAGGCGGTGGGTGGCGTCGACCAGTTCCTGCCGCCGACGCTGCGGATCCAGGGCGTCGTTCGCGCCGACGCCGAGCATGACCACCTCGGCGCCCCGGACAGCGTCGACCTGGTGGGCGAGCACCTCTGCGGTGGTGGCGCCGTCGACGGCGACGCTGCGCACCGCCGTGGCCCGGCCGTCCGCTGCCACCAACGCGCGCGCGACCCGCCGCGGGACGGCCTGCTCCGGGTCCGTCAGGCCGTGACCGGCAGCAGCCGAGTCGCCGAGCATCACCAGGTACCGCGGCGGGAAGCGGCCGGGGAGGTCGACATCGTGGGTGAGGGGTACGACGTCCGCGGCACGGCGACGCATCGCGTGCACACCCCAGGCAGCGTGGAGACCCAGGGCCAGGGAGCTCACCAGCACCCCGGCTCCTGTCCGGGCGGCGAGGGCACCGGCGGCGGTCGAGGTCCGGCTGCGCCGTGACCTGCGGTTCGTCCCGGCCACCGACCCCACACGCACCGAAGACACCACGTCGGCAGGCACACGGCCCCCAGCTGAGCCGATCAACTCCTCGACGCGCCCGCGACCGGCGTGCGTGGGCATGGGTGAGGTCCTCACGGGTCGGTTGCAAGGCGACGTACCGTCACAGCCTACGAGCGGTCGCGTCATCCGTCGCACCGTCAACTCACCCCGCTGCCCAGCAGCGCCAGGACCGACCAGGAGCACCGAGGTGCGAGGACACGGTGGTATGCCCCTGCGGCCGATGGGCGACGCCGCGGAGCTCACGGCGCGTGGGCTGGACCGCACCGTCGCACGCCGTGCCTGGGGGCTGACCAGCCCCTATCGCCGCCGGTTGGCGGCCTTCGTCGCCCTCATCATGTTCAGCGCCGCGGTCACCGCGCTGCCGCCGCTGCTGATCCGCGAAGCGATCGACGTCGCCATCCCCGAGGGCGACCGCAGCCTGTTGATCGGGCTGTTCGTCGGCCTGGTGAGCGTTGGGATCGTCGTCGCCGGCGCCTCGATGGTCGAACGGTGGTTGTCCTCATCGATCGGTGAGGAGCTCATCCTCGACCTGCGCACGATGCTCTACCGCCACGTCCACACGATGCCGATCGCCTTCTTCACCCGCACACAGACGGGATCGTTGATCACCCGGCTGAACAACGACGTGATCGGTGCACAGCGGGCGCTCACCGGCACCCTCGGCGGGATCGTCGACAACCTGATCGGGGTCACCGTGACCCTGGTGGTGATGTTCAGCCTCGAGTGGCGGGTCACCCTGATCGCCGTGGCCCTCCTGCCGCTGTTCATCGTGCCGGCCCGCATCGTGGGCCGCCGGCTCCAGGCGCTGTCGCGGGAGGGCATGGGCCTGAACGCGGAGATGAACACGGTCATGACCGAGCGCTTCCACGTCGCGGGGGCGCTGCTGGTCAAGCTCTTCGGCCGTATCGACCGCGAGGTGGAGGTCTTCCACGACAAGGCCGAGCGGGTCGCCGCCATCGGGGTCAAGCAGGCGATGACCGGTCGGGCCTTGTTCGCGGCGCTGGGGTTCGTGGGCACGCTCGCGACGGCGCTCGTCTACCTCGTCGGTGGCTTGCTGGTCATGGGTGACGCTTCAGCGATCCAGGTCGGCACCGTGGTCGCCCTCGGGCTGTACGTGACCCAGCTGTACGGACCGCTCGCGCAGCTGTCCAACGCCCGGGTCGACCTGATGACGGCGCTGGTCAGCTTCGAGCGCGTCTTCGAGGTGATCGACCTCCCTCGGCCGATCGAGGACGCGCCCCACGCCGTCGAGCTGGACGCTCCTGAGGGCCGCGTGAGCTTCGAACACGTCTGGTTCCGGTTCCCAGCCGCGGACGGCTCCAACCTGGTATCCCTCGAGGGACCGAGCGCGGAACACGGCAGCGACGCCTCCGACTGGATCCTCGAGGACATCGACCTCGACATCGCCGCTGGTTCGATGGTGGCGCTGGTCGGACGGTCCGGTGCCGGCAAGTCCACGCTGTCCTCGCTGGTCCCCCGGCTGCACGATGTGACCCAGGGCGCGGTACGCATCGACGGCCACGACGTGCGCGAGCTGACGCTGACGTCCGTGGCCGCCGCGGTGGGTGTGGTCAGTCAGGACCCGCACCTCTTCCACGACTCGATCGCGGTCAACCTGCGGTACGCACGACCCGATGCCACCGACGAGGATCTGGTGCGGGTCGCCCGTGCCGCGCGCATCCACGACATGATCACGACGCTGCCCGACGGCTACGACACCATCGTCGGGGAGCGCGGCTACCGCCTCTCAGGCGGCGAGAAGCAGCGGTTGTCCATCGCACGGGTGCTGCTGAAGGATCCGGCGATCGTGGTCCTCGACGAGGCCACCGCCCACCTCGACACGGAGTCGGAACGGCTGGTGCAGGCGGCGCTGAAGGAGACGCTGGAGGGACGCACGAGCCTGGTCATCGCCCACCGGCTGTCCACGGTCGTCGATGCCGATGAGATCGTGGTGCTCGACGCGGGACGGGTGATCGAACGCGGCCGACACGGCGACCTGCTGGCCAGCGGCGGCCTCTACGCCGAGCTGGCACGCACGCAGCTGGTCGGCGTGGGCTGAGTTCGGCAGTCAGGTGTGACGCCGTGGCGATGCGGGGCGTTGCGACCCCACCAGCCCATGCGCGTGACCACCCAGAGGTGGTCTTCGTGGTCATCTCCTGGGCTCCAGCCCAGGAACCGACCACCCCGCCGCCGAAGGGCCTGCGCGAGCACCTCAACCTGGTCATCCCCTGGGCTCCAGCCCAGGAACCGACCACCCCGCCGCCGAAGGGCCTGCTCGACCCCGCCGGACCCTGCCGGAGGACGTGCCCGGCCACAGTTCCCGTTAACCGACGGCACATGTCAGGGCGCACACCGCACCTCGTGACACCGTCGGGAAGGTCAGATGCTCACTGCGCCTGCTGGTCGTCCCCCACGTCGTCCCCGCCGCCCGTATCGCCCATCGGGATAGGTTGCGGTGCCGGCCCGGGCTCAGGTGCGGGTCCAGGTTCTGGCGCCGGATCGGGCTGCGGTGCCGGTCCCGGCTGTGGCGACGGGTCGGGTTGTGGCGACGGGTCGGGCCCCGGCGCCGGCTCAGGTGCCGGTCCTGGCTGCGGGGGCTGCGGCACGGGGTCCGGCACCGGCTGCGGCGGCTGCGGGTCCGGAACGGGAGGCGTCACAGCCTCGGGTTCAGCCGCAGCCTCAGGCGCCGGGGGCTGCGCGGGGGGCACCGGAGCCTCCGGCTGCTCACCGGCAGCGCCCTCGGCCGTGGTTGCGGGCGGCACGGCACCAGGTTGCGCGTCGGCGGCGTCGCGTGCCGGCGGCTGGTCCGATCCACCAGCACCGCCGTGCTGGGCGTCGGCGGCGTCGCGTGCCGGCGGCTGGTCCGATCCACCAGCACCGCCGTGCTGGGCGTCGGCGGCGTCCTGAGCGGCCTGTTCCTGCGCAGCGGCCGCATCCTGGTCCGCGGCAGCATCCTGGTCCGCGGCAGCCTGCTGCGGAGCGGAACCATCTTCCGGCAACCGGCGGCGGGTCTCGCCCGACGCCCACTCCAGGGCCTTCTGGTGCCGCTCGTCAGGGGTGATCCCGGCAGCGACCATCCGGTCGTAGAGGGCCTTGGCTGGCTCATGCTCACCGGCCCGCGCATGGGCCCACATCAGCTCGCGGTAGGTCGGCTCGTCCACGGTGACCCCTGCGTCCTGCAACGCACCGATCAGCGCACCCGCACGCGCGTGCTGCTTGCTCTTGATGAGCGAGCCCACCAGCTTGGACGCATCCGCGCTCGTCGGCTGCACGCCCTCGGCCAGCAGCCGCTCGAGCAGAGCGACGGCTTCCTCGGCCCGCTTGGCGTTGACCAGCGCCTGGAGGATCGAGCCGTAGTGCCGCCCGTGGGTCAGCGTGCCGTTGGTCCGCAGCCGCTCGAGCAGGGCCAGCGCCTGGTCGAGGCGACCCGCGCGGACCAGCCGTTCGACCAGGTCCCGGGCGACCCGGCGATCGGCCGGAACCCCCTTGACCGTGAGCTCCTCGAACAGCGGCAACGCCACGTCGAGCTGGCCGGCCTTCAGATGGCGGGTCAACACGTCAGCAGCCTTGGCCGGTGGTACCGGCACGCCGAGCAGCACCATCCAGTCGAGCACGCCGCTGGCCGCGTCCAGACGCCCAGCGGACAGTGACACGTCGATCAGTCCCTCGAGGTTGGCACCGGAGGGGATACGGCCATCACCGTGCAACGCCAGGGCGTCGGACCAGGCTCCGGTCGCGTCGCCCGCCGCGATCCTCGCCTCCAGCACCGCGTTGCGGTGGAAACTGGTCGGCTCGGTCCCGGCGGCGCGCATCGCCTCCAGAGCGGCGGTCGCAGCGTCGGGGTCACCTGCCTTGGCGTGCGCGAGGAGCAGCTCGGTGTGCACGTCACCGGGCAGGGCGATCCCGGCAGCGCGGAGCCGCTCGAGGAGCTCCAGCGCCCGATCGGTGTGGCCGGCACGCGCGATCATCGCGATCAGCTGAGTGGCCAGGTTCGGGTGCGGTCGTGCACCCACCTGCAGCATCAGATCGATGACCGTGCGGGTGTCCTTGATCGCACGGCGGTCGAGGCAGTCGCGCAGGAGGCGCTCGTACTCCGCCGCGGTCGCCGGCTCGCCCTGCTGCGCCATCTGTCGCAGCACCGCTCGGGCGGCCGGGTACCGGCCGGCACCGAGGTAGACGGCGAGCACACCGTGAGCGTGCTGGGGTTCGGGATCCACCCCATCGGCGTGGAGCTGGTCGAGCAGCTCGAGCGCCTCACCCGGCCGACCGGCACGCGCGGTGGCCAGTGCCACATCCCAGCGCACCGAGGCCGGGGGTGTGACCCCGTCGGCAGCCATACGGGCGAACAGCCGTCGGGCGCCGCTGAGATCGCGGGCACCGAGGTAGGCCTTGACGAGGAGCTCGTAATGCCCGGCAGTGAACTGGACGCCGCGGGATTCCATGGACGTCTCGACCTGCTGGATCATGCGAAGGTCGCCGGCGAATCGCTGTAGCGCCTCGAGATAGGTGTCGCGCTCGGTCATGGAGCTGGCCTCCCTGGGCTCCCTCACCGGTACCGCGGGGCGTGCGCGCCCGGGCCCTGAGGAGCAGGTGCGCTCACCCACGCGCACCAGTGGCCGGCCGACCGTCGGCCGGAGGCACGACCGTAGCCGCTGACCGCAACCGTCGCCGACCCCAGCTGCGCTACGGTCGAAGGCCACCATGGGCGATGTCGAAGCGCCAGGAGCTGCCACGCGGCGCTCGATCACCGAGGCCGGCGAGGTCGAGGCAGGAGCAGGCCGGCGAGGTCGATGCAGGAGCAGGGCGGTGTCGGGACGTGAGCTGATCGTGTTGGGCACTGCGAGCCAGGTGCCGACGCGTGCCCGGGCCCACCACGGCGCCCTGCTGCGCTTCGACGGCCACGGGATCCTGCTCGACCCGGGTGAGGGCACCCAGCGGCAGCTCTCCCTGGCGGGTGTCCCGGCCTCGACGATCAACCGGATCTGCATCACCCACGCCCACGGCGACCACTGCCTCGGGCTGCCCGGTGTCCTCCAGCGGCTCGCCCTGGACAACGTCACGCATCCGGTGCGGATCCACCACCCACCCCACGCGACGCCCTACCTCGATGCCCTCCAGCACGGCATCGCCGGGGAACGCGCCGCTGCGGCGTACCTGCTGCCCGCAGCCCCGGGCGTGGTGTCCACCGACCCGCCGCTGGAGGTCCATGCCCAGGCGTTGTCCCACGTCATCGACACCCTGGGGTGGCGTTTCGTGCAACCGGCGGCACGGCGGCTGGTTCCCGCGCGACTCGAGGCGCTCGGCATCGCCTGGGAGGCACGCTCGGAACTGACCGAGGAGGGCTCGATCGTCCACCGTGGCCGCCGTGTGTACCTCGAGGAGGTCAGCGAGCCCCGCCGACCGGTCGCCGTGGCCCATGTGATGGACACCCGCGTGTGCGACGGCGCCTACGAGCTGGCGGCCGACACCGACCTGCTCCTGATCGAGTCGACCTTCCTGGACAGTGAACGCGACCTCGCTGAGCAAGCCGGCCATCTGACCGCGGCGCAGGCAGGCCGGATCGGTGCCGAGGCAGGGGCGCGGCGGGTCGTGCTGACCCACTTCTCCC
>LKMJ01005430.1_pt1 | contig 12011 bp, 13 predicted proteins | sample 643391 | NCBI WGS metagenome assembly LKMJ01 (sample SAMN04112250, study PRJNA286221) | soda lake metagenome | biome: soda lake; feature: Kulunda Steppe; material: water; isolation source: sample PL-Br10 brine of Picturesque Lake | place: Russia: Kulunda steppe | collected 2010-07
GGGGCATCATCTTAGCTAGTTGGCTTTTCTGGCAGTTCTCCTTTTCCTAGCGTTTTTCAGCTCTTCTGCCTTGCCTGCCTTAAGGACATTGCTGTGTCCGCTCGCGTCTTGTAACAAACAAACAATGCCCAGTTGATTCCTTGTTGTTTCAACTACCCAGTTGTTTCATGGTTGTTTCAATCATTTTCTGGTTGATTCCTGGTTGATAGTTGAATCAACCAGGTTTTCAGCTGGACCTGGTTGAATCAACCATGGTTGTTTCAACAGCCCAAACATTTCCGACGTAGAGTGAGCGCAGCACCGCTGTGGGCTCTGATACTCTCCTTCGACTGAGATGTCAATCACTTGTGCCTAATTGCTGAAGTACGTGCCTTATCCGGCTGTGAAGTTCATGGCGCAAACGCTTTATGCAGCTATGAAGCCGCGTGTCAAGTGCTCTGTCCGGCTGTGAAGTTAATGGCCCAAACGCTCTGTCTGTACAGCTATGAAGCCATGTGTCAAGTGCTCTGTCCTGCTGTAAAGCCATGTGTCTAAGCACTCTGTTCAATTTTGAAGCAGTGTGTTGCTGTATGGTTGCAAAGCCACATCAGAGGCTCAAGGGGTGAGGAAAAAAACCTTTGATCACATCAGCCCACACCACAAATGTTTTGCCCCGTTTGCTGCTGTGCGCTTGCAAGGATCCGCTCCTTTGCATGCTCTCACGCATCCTGCCCAACTTGAAGGCATGTGCCCTTCACAGTCCGACTGTGTCGGAGACGAGTCGTATCCTTCATGCAAAATATGACCCACCAACAAGCCTTGAGCTTCCCCCCAGCTCTGCACAACACCGGCCCGGGCGCCACAGAGCCAAAATAAACTTGGGATGTGACTCACTCGGAGTTCTGCTGATACTTGTGACAAAACAGTGCAGCTGTTTCTTTGAGCAATGCTGCAGGCCCACTGGCTAAGAAATAAAAAAGGACATAGGCAACAAAAATCCTCCCATCAACTTAGGAAAAGAGGCCACCCAGGGCCGAGGCACCACACAATCCCTCCCACTGCAAGCGCTTGGATACGAATATGAATGTATGTTATGAAACCATGTTCACATGCGCGGTGGGATTCAACCGCATCTCTGGCAATGTATGCTCAGATTTGCAAGGTAGGTTGACTCAAGCTCAGACTCAGCTCGGAGCTGTACGCAAAGGCTGCTGAGGCAAGTAAACTTGAGATTGCTGGGGGGTTGCAATTACGTGACAAAGAGGCAGACTGACAGGTATGAAGGTGCCAAGCAGCGCCCGGCTCACAAGCTCATGATCTGGGTCCACACATCCTCTGTGCATAAGCCTTACCCATCATTTTTTCATGTCTGTTACTCCCCATTTTTAAGCCGTTTGTGTTCGCGATGAGTGGCTCTTTGAGGTCCATACCAAGTGGCCGGCCTTTTCTCTGCTACAGGTGCATTTGGACAAGGGTGTGCATGCAGTGACAGCTTGGCCTGGAGGTGAACAGTGCAAAGAAGTTGTGCATGGCTCAGATGGACTCCAGTTCCCCGCAGGAGTGAGTCATCTTGGATAGAGCTACAGACGTAGAGTGGCAAGCATGTGCACAACACTGCAGTGCTGCGGCCTGTACCTGCCAGAGGCATGTCATGCAGATGAGGAAATGAGCTTGGATAATCTTTTAAAGTTCACTCTTGCCTACAAACAACTTGCAACTGATGCAGTCATGCAAAATGAGATCAAGGTCTTTCTGCATCCCTGTGCGCAATTAAAGGCTGAAGACCGAGTCAGAGTGTAGGTTCCAGAACCCTTTCGGACGTACTCGCTCATCTGCAATGGCAAGCAAAGGCTGTAAGGCCTCAAGCTTTTTCGCTTACAAATTGCGAGAGTTTGGCATTGTTGATGCATAGCGTGCTTGGCAATCTTGCCTTGCAAGTCCAGGCAGCAATGGTTACTGCAGAGGTGCAATGATGTGTTGAGCAGAGTCTGCTTTGCTTCATCAGTCTGTGCTCTTATCTCTCAGGATAATCTCTACCCTTAGTCAAATTTGTGTGCTCAATACATCCAGGATCCCGCCCAACTTGAGATTGACCCTTGCAAAAGTCAGACTGTAGATGGTCTGAGCAACATCACAGGTGCATGCGCTTTGTCATTGCTATTCTGTAACACAGCCAATGCCGCTTGTGCGTGCTGCTTCCATGATGTATTAAATATGCCGTATCCTAAATAGAACCATATTTGTTCAACTTGGACTTCAGGCCCAATGATTGTAGGTCCCACTGGAAACTCCACTCAGGTGGGCTCACAATTCCTCATGGCAGAGCACCACGGCAGAATTACACCAGAGAAAACCTCTGCTTCGCTGTGCAGGGGCAGCTTCACTGGGCAAAACTTGGTAAATGCCATGATACAAAGAAAAAAAGAATTTGACACTATGTTTGGTTTTTTTGGAACATTCTCCTCATACATGCTGTCTTGCATTCGTACCACTTGGCTGTGCTGCAGGCCTGGGGGCCTCCCATACTCATTTCTGACCCATACTTCTGTGGCACAGCAGACCCCGGCCTGCGCGCCAAGGAGTTACAGGCTTGCCAGCATGCCCATCGAACGGGAGCCTTGACTCCTTCCTGGACATTGAGCCGACAACAGGTGGCTGATCCTAGTGGAGGACTGTTTGGGGCTTGCCCAGATGCGTGACTCTCCCTTCTATGCATGCCACAAGGGGATTCCTAACAGCTATGTCTTTTTTTCTGATTCAACCACATTCTGCTCCCAGTATCAGCTCCTTACTGCTCAAAATCTGAGCCTTTTGCTTTTCAACAGGCCATGGTTTGGCCCCGCTTGCCTACAAGACAAACACTCATGCAAACATCACGCGCGCGCGCCCGCACGCAGCCTGTGCAAAAGAATGCTGCCTTGTGTTGTGCACAAGTGTGCTTGTTCGTCTCTCTCAAGCAGCCATGCTGCCGTCCCAGATCACTGCAGCCGCCAGTGAGCACATTGAGAGGCAGGCATCTCTGACAAGGCAACCTCTGCCAGTCCTGCTGCTGCATGAGTACATCACTGCGCCCAAGGCTCCACTTGTGCTACGAAGCCATGGGCTTGCAGGGTGTGTCTTCTAAGGCTGGCTGGCACACATGTCTTGTTGTTACAGCAAGCATCTCCAAATATGTGCAGCTCAAACTGCCACCTTGCAAGCATTACAAGTGCAACTCAGGTTTCATGCTGCAAACATGGCACTCACACTAGTACCTCTGCACTCCTCTCACATTCTACATGTGTTGGGTCTCATGAACCTTTTGCACGTGCGGTGGGCGACGTGTATGAACGCATGGCTTGCATGAACCTCTTGCACATGTGGGGGAAGATGTGTAGCCAAGAGGTAGCTGCAGAGCACAATTCTGGGCCCGTTGCCTGGAATGATCCCCGTTGGATGCCCGTCACACTGAAGTTAGTGACCTTTTGCCCACTTCACCTGCGTCTGGATGCCAGTGTCTTGCATGCCTGCCTGCTTTGGCTTGCAGAGCAGCTGCAGCCATGCTCCTTGTGCGCTTGCTGCCATTGGCATTGATTGCCACTTAAGCAATCAAATCTTGGGCAAAGCCATGTGCTGACACAGCACCTTTGAAGCTGCAGCCCTCAAGCCTCCTAAGCGCCCAGCAGCAGCAAACCCTGCTTGAGATACATACTGAAGGGCCACCGGCGGAGCATGCCCAAGACTCTTGGCAAGAGATCACCCAGCGGTGTGTTGGGAGCGGTGTTATGGTGGATGGCCCACGAGAAAACGCAGGGGCAGCAGGCCTGCTGTGCCTACCTTGTCTCCAAGCAGCCAGGATAATGCAATTCCGCTCAACGCTTGCACCACAAATTGCATGTCTCAGAGAAAAGTGTTTTGGACTGACCTGCTGCTTGGCTGTTACTGCCAACCCATCTTGTATACAAGAACTGGTCTGCTGTGCTCCTTCTTTTGCAGAGAAGCCAGTGGAGAGATTGGCGGCATATGACTCGCACATGCATTCTTTGCGGGCATGAGATGGACAGCCATTGAAGCTGAGGCGAAGTCTCCTTTTGCAGAATGGCACAAGACATAGGAAGTTTGCCATGACATCCACGTGTGCACATTGGTGCTTTTACTCAACTTTCCCTCGCACTGAATGCATTTTCAATACTCTGGGTATGCCTATCTATCTTACACAGTTGAACATCCTGCATAAGCTGAACTAAAGAGGAACTTTGCTCCGGAAAAGCAAGGTGGAATTTGTTTTGATATCTAGGGCGTACAATCCATCTTTGTGGTACACGAGGCTTTTGCCTAAGGGAGATAATACCATATCATGTTTTTTGTGATTTGAATTCTGGAGATTAGGAATTAGGTTTTTATGTAACAAAGATTCTTTAAAAGCATAGCATGTGCTTTACCCAAGCTAGCTTACAAGCCAGGTGATACTGATAAGTACTGATAAGCACTGTTGCAATTGCATTGTGATTGCAGTCACTATTTTCCCTGCTGTTTTCCACAACGCAATTAAGTTTTCTGCCTAAGTCTCTTGTTGTTGTCAAACAATATGTTCTCAACCAAACAGATTTCTCTGTTACGTATGTACACATTATGCGCAACTGCAAGCCAGCCTTTTCAAAAGTAGCAGCCTGCTGACCTTGTTCTATTTCAGCATAGCCGCTCATTTGTGTGAGGCTTTTATCTTGTAGGTCTGATAGATACATTTTAGCCAACATATCAAGGAGAAAGCGCGTGTGAGGCTGCTGTGAGGGACAGGCTCAAGGAAATGCGTGCAGGCCAGCCCAGGCATAGGAGCATGTAGGCCCAAATCAACTACTTTTGTATAAATGATCATTACTACTATTGTATAAATGAACATTAAGGCCACGGTCACACACACTTTCCACTTTTTTTAACTTGACCCTTGAAATAGGTGAAAAAACGGTCACACACGAAAAATTTTCCAACCCCTAAAGTTTTCGCTTTTTAATTCAATTCCCCAAAGTGCACTTATCCTTTTGGGCGGAAATGGGGGGTGGTCTCAGGAGGCCCCCAGGGAGGGTCCCAATCGTGCAAGACCCCTAGAAACCCCCTAGAAAGCCCTTGTTTTGTATGTCGAAAAGAACAATTACCTCGGGAGGATGTCTGGGGAGGCAAGGTTAACACACGTGATTTATGCAGCTACAGCACTAGCTTGTGATGATTCTCCAGGCCTACAGTGCACCGAGATGATGTCTAATGTATGTATTTGCCAGGCTTACAATTGCAGGGTGCCAAATGTGGTGAAAAATGTCAGGCAAATAGAAAATGAGATAGATAGCCATCACTAACATTTCCTGGGCCTTAAGACTGTCAATTTGAGGAGCACTTGCGCACAACAAAGGCGTTCCTTGCATGCGTGAGGACGTACTCTCAAATGAAGGCAAGGACGGATGCACCATGGCCACGTGCACAGGGGGAAAAGATGAGTTTTCAAGTGTGCGCCGGCCGCAGTAACCACACACTGCAAACTCTCCGGCATTCTGTCCTGGCACTCTTCCCTGATGGCTCAGGGTCGATTGACTGTCATGCAAGACCTCGCAGGCCTAGTAGGCCTGCGAGGTAGGCTCATAGTATGAGCCGAGTGCTTAAGCAAGGGCGTCTGCAGCATTGCAGGCTCCTTATGTACAGCGCAGTCTGTGCTGTGATGCTGCCTCATTGCGGCTTGAGGACCTGTCGCAAAGAGCTTTTTGGATCCTTTTGCACTTTGGGAGCTTATAAACGGGAGAGTGTGTTTTAAAAAATTTTTAGTAAAAAAAATAAATTTTTAGTAAAAATATTTAGTCGGAGACAAAAATATTAGAAAAACATTTAGTGTTCGCTCAGAGTGAAAAAATCATGTGTGGCTGCATATTTTTTTCACTTCTGAGTGATAAAAAAGTGTAAATTTTTATTGTGTGATCAAAGCCTTAGTAAAGCATATCAGGGGCTCCCCCTGAAGGGTGGTTCGTCAAATCGAGGCATGGTCCGATGTTCGTAAAATCGAGGCGTGGTCACTTTTTTCATGAGCGACGAACATGCATATAAAGTGAAATACATATTTACTTCAAGAACGCAACAGCGATGAAGGCCGCGGTCAAATTGCTCTGTGGGCTTGCTTTCTGCCTGTGTGCCCTTTCGCAAGATGCGACTCCTTCCCTCCCTCTCTCATTCCAGCCTCCTCTTCGTGCACCCAACTTTGTTGTCCCAGGATCAGATCCCATGGGTGTGTGGGGTCGTATCCAGGACAAGGTGTGTGCATGCCTCGATGTTGCTCCCAATCTGGGAGCCTGCCCCATTCCTTTGCGTACGTTTCTGCGCGGCCTAGCACCACATAAAATAGCGCTTGCATGATGTGGCACAGATTATGTTTACTATGGTTGCAAATATGTAATAACACACCCCACCAGCTGCACCATGCAGGTCTGCTCACAGCCCCCCTGCCTTGCTGCTGTCCACGCCCTGCCTTGTGCAGCTTTGGAATGAAGTTTTTGCAAGGGATACACACTACGTTTGCCCAAACAACCTGAGAGACAACTGTGCCTGCATTCCTGAGGAATTTGCAAGCAGCAACACAGACCCGGCGCGCATTTGCTTTGCCTTCAGAGAGGTCAGTGAAGCTTGAGGCGAGATCTGCACCCTTCAGCCGTATTAGGGACTGATCCTTTTTATAGAGGCGTTAATGTCTGGCTTTCCCTGACTAATCCAGCTAAGTAGAGTACAGGAGGCGCACATGATCTGAGTTGCACTGATCGAGCCAGCCAAGCGAATTACATTGCTTGTTGATGTATACATGCACCCTACATGTTGCAGGTGCGTTGCGGCTTTTTGGCACGCAAGGCCTGGCGAGCAGTGTTCCACGATGCAGGCTCTTTTGACAAGTGAGTGCTGGCCGAGTGATTTTGACTGTGTGTCATACGAATGAGCGGGATCATGGCGAGTTGCAAGTGATTGGCCATTGATGGGAGGGTCCATGAAGGATGGAAATATACCTAGTGCCAACAGGCCTGGCGGCAAAGGATGCACATGCCCCTCGTACCGTGCAGGAGGACCGGCAAGGGTGGCATGAACGGAAGCCTCAGGTATGAGCTGGACCACCCCAAGAACCAGGGCACGGAGCTTGGGCTCATCATGCGCGACGTGTACGAAGTGATCCTTGAAGAGGAAGTTGAGCACCTTGGCCGCCTTGGCAATGGTGATCCGTCCGGCATGGCAGACATCATGGTGCTGGGAGGTGAGCTGGCTGGCCCAGAGGGTGACTTGCTCGAGCCATCATGCAGGGCTGTGCGTGGTGTATGGGTCTGTGTGTGGCATGTGGGTCTGTGCACGGCATATGGGCCATGCTTTTTACGTGTTGCACTACTGTGGCACAGGTCATACTCTTGTGTTGCACTGCTGTGACATATGGGTCATACTCTTGTGTGGCACTGCTGTGACATGTGGGTCATACTCTTGTGTGGCACTGCTGTGACATGTGGGTCATACTATTGAGTTGCAATGCTGTTCTGTGCGTGGCTCATGGGTCGGTGCGTAGTGTATGGGTCATACTCTTGTGTTGCACAACTGTGGCACGGGTTATACTTGTGTTGCACTGCTGTGGCATTTGGACATTTTGGGAGCGTGGGCGGTGTGGGCACACGGTCGCAGGTGCCCTTGCCTTGCACGCGTGCGGCTACCCTGGCCTCATGTTCAGCCCGGGCCGCAAGGACGCGGAAGCAGCTGATGACCTGACCGTCTTGCCTAGCGCTCTGGACGATGCCCCGACAATGGTGCGCCTGCACAAGGCTCGAGCCCTCTTGCGCCTGTAACTTTTTTTGGCAAGTTTACTTCTGATGCTTGGGAATAATCTGGTCCTCTTCTGGCATCTGTTGATTCAGGGAGAGGGCCAGATCATCCCCAAGAGCCAGCTGCAAGAAGGCTGGCTGCTGATCATCCCTGCTTGTGCACGGCAGCGCGCAATATCAACCCCCTTGCCTGTCCAAAATTGGCCGCCACCTGATAATTCATCTCAGACAGCCTTGAAACCTCAAACCTTATCTCAGACTGAGACAGACCGGGGCTCACTTCAGCAGGCGCATAGTGCATGCTTGCAATGCATGCCAACCCACTTGCAGGACTGTGGCTCCGACTTGATGAGCTGTTGCCTTGTAGAAACGCATGCAAACTTGTCCAAAAGAAGCCTGTCTCTTGACAAAAGTAGACACACAGCAGGCTTGCCGCTTGGGGCAATGTACTCCTACCCGCATGCAGCTCAAATCATCTGAGCTTATGGCCATTGATCTGGTCAGTACCCTACCTGCCTGCCAAGCGCAGTTCCACAACTTTGACATGATGGGCTTCAATGCCGTGGAGATGGTCATCCTGAATGCTGCTGGCCACACCGTGGCAATGGGGCTTGAAGGCGCGGCATTTGACCACACTCCTGACAAGTTTGACTTGGCTTGGTTTGAGGTGCGTCAACCTCCTGCGTCCCACCATTCCTACTCCTTTTGAAGGAGCTTGGCTGTTTTTGCTTTGATCTTGCTGCATTGTGGAATGGGGCATGTGGCTTGGCTCACGCGCAGCGGTAAATCAAGGCATACAAACAGGACTAACAGGTATAAGCTGCAATGCTCCTTCCTCATCCATTGATGTACCTGGCAGCGCCTGCAGCATTGCCTGCACAGTGTGCTAAAAGCTGCATCTATCATCTCCTTCTTGCTTACCGTGTAAATGCGGAGGCTCTGGTACAGCTCCCATAAATCAAACTCACCTGACTTCTCCAACAAGAAGCAGACTGCAGATGCCCCTACCAGATGACACATGCATATGTTCACCTCCGCCATACCGAACACCGCACAAAGCTGCCGCTGCTAGTCATGAGTTATTTGCTCACACCAATTGCTGCAGGAGACAATTGCTACTGTTGAAGGGCCTGGCCGATTCAACTTCAGACCAGCCCCTTTCACAGTGCTGACAGACGGGCACTTGGTCAGAAGCCCAGACACGCGCCAGATCATGATGGATCTTGCAACCGCCCCCAACAGGAAAGCCACCTTCAACGAGCTGTTTGAGAAGGTAAGTTTGGGTGACAGCTTGCCTAGGTGTCGTTTGTGTGGGTGCAATTTGGCCAGGTGGCACAGACTGTGACGTAATGTTTGCTTTCTTTAGGGGTCCTTTTCTCTGAAAGTGGAGCTATTTCATGCGTCATGAGCAGTGTACATGTGTATGTGTGCCAGGGGTTTGAAGGGGGGGGGGTGGCACATGAACCGCGTATCCTTGTTTGTTCCAGGTTATGGTCTAAACGTGATGCCACCTTCTCAAATGGTTTCTTGAAAAATGCAAAGACGGTGTTGATCATCACGTGTTTCAAAACTGCAGGTCTTCTACAAAATGTGCTACCTTGGGCAATCTACATGCACAGCCCATCCCTCAATTCGTGGAAAGATGGTCTGAGGTGATGGTACACTTACCTTCAGTGTCAGAAGGCACGTTGAATAATTGCATGGCCTCCTGCAGCCATGAGTATGTATCTGCAGTGCCATTATCCACACGAGAAGATCATTCCTGGGTGCAAATTGCCTGAATGATAAACTGAGCAAATGTGAAATTGATCATAATTCTAATCAAAATTGGTTATGGTTCATGCTGGTGATGCTGCTGCTGCTAACAGGTTGTTGTTGCTAGTTTATTTATCTGCAGTTACTTCTATTTAATAGAATTAAACTATGATCAATTCTTATTTGCCTTTGGACTGTGATTATTTCACCACATTCCAGATGTTAACCAAAAGCAGCCTTAAGCAGAGAGCGGCTGAAAAACTCCAACTGTTTTGCTCAATGTCACAAAACGAAAAGAAATTTCTGTAGGCAGTGAAAAACTCTCTACATCAAGCAAGGGAAATGGTTTTCAGGGCCTAGGAATTGCATGCCCTCTCATTAACTTGTAATCCCCATGCAAACCCTTTGTATGCCTCCTCCACCAGCAAAATAGAAACAAAATAAGTCAATGGAAATCAGGAGGGTGACTTGCAGTCCCACAATCCTGATGGTCAAACCATCAAGGTTGTCAAGTTGGCAATGAGAGGTTAAGTTCAAGAGTAAGAGCATGAACCGAATAAGCATGAAGTTTCATGAACACAATCTGGTGTTATTTAGTGTAAATATTTACATTCCTCACATACACTCTAGCTTTATATACATTCCTCACACTTTGGTTCCTCTGAAGAGTCTCGGCCTTGATTTACAAAGAGTCAAGAAACTTGCTTTCAAGCTCCATGCTCATTCTGTGCACTATGCTCATAAGCTTGTTCGGACCAGACGTTCTCTTGAGCATTCTCCTCACCTTCAAACCAATCAGGAGAGGTCTGCTGGCTTGTCTGCCCGCAACCCTCCTGATCCTCACTGACTTCTTTCTTCTTTCTGGTGAAGGGGCTTTTCTTCCCAAGTGGCCCCTTTTCCTTAATTGATGTGATGAGCTTTTTGCTGCTTGCGTAGTTTTTTCTCTTTTTCTCTTTTCTCTTTAAAGTAACGTAGGCAGTGAAACCACTCTCCACATCAATTAAGGAAAAGGAAACACATTGGCCCAAAGAGCCGTGAGTCTCCTCCACCAGCACTGGTAGTAGCTTTTTTAAATTTAAGCCTTAAAAGGCTCCATGCTGCAATGCAAGGGCACAAAATACACACAAACACACTCTCTCTCTCTCTCTCGCGCGTGCGCGCTCTCGCACAAGGGTACCTGTGCTCACGCTAGGAGGGACGCAGCTTACCAACAAAGATTATTCTAAATACCTGGGCATGATCTTCACCAAGACACACAACATGGCTGCTGCAGCTGAGCATATGCTTACGCCTTTGATGGCTGTTTGTCGTAGAATCAGGCAGTTTGCATCGGAGCACCGGTTAACAGATAGGCCACACAGCATGCTATGGTTGGCTAAAGGATATGCTCTTCCAGCAAGTAAGTATGCAAGTCAAACATGGGGGCACTAGGTACATGAAGCAAGGAGCTCAGATGGACTGCCCTGTGCAAAGAGTTCGCATGTGCTTGCTTAAAGGTATCTTAGGTGTGAAGCACACTACTCCCAACTGGTCTGTCACAGCAGCACGGTGTTGCGTGAGTGTGGCCAAAAGCCCTTGCAATTCTATTGGTACCGAGCGGCTGTGAGATTTTATAATGCTCTGCTATGTAGTAACAGTGGCACTCTTGCCAAAGTCCTCAAGGCTGATATTGCGATGAGCACTGTCAACAAGGAGTGCTTGAGTGCTGACTTCTTTGATGCTTTACATGGCCTGGAAAGAAGCGGTGATTTCCAACATCACTTGAGGACATTACAAACGATCCCACAGTCAGAATTTGTTGTTGATGTGAGGTAGAGGTTGAGGAGTATCTGGAGCCAATGCGGCATTCAAACCAACTAGGCAATGAAGATCAGATGGACAAGGCTGCAAAATGTCATAACTGGGTTGCTTTGCCTCTTAGGTCGGTGACTGTTGATGGACCGCCTTTTTCTGTACCTAGGTATTTGCATCTGGACTTGGGCAGGCAAACACAGCGGAACGTGGCACTACCTTTCTCCTGATTTGAGTGCTTTAGTTTTGGTTTAGGGTTACAGGCCTTTTAGGCTTCAGCTAAGCTGCCCTCGCTCGGCGGATACAGCTATGTAACCAAACCTAACCTAACCTAAACACAGCCGAACGTGGCACATTTCAGGTTACACTGTAATGGCATTCCCATGCGCTGCGTGTCGAGACAAGAGGCTGGGAACATCATGTTGATCATGATCATGATGATCGTGATGATATCTGTGATAAGTGTGGATTGTAGGCAATTCAAGATGAAGAACACGCTCTTTTTTCTGTCCTTGCATGCAAATGTTTTCTTAAAGGCTTTCTTAAAAATCTTTTCTTTGCATTTGAATTTCTTAAAGGGCACCCTCGGTGTGAAGCGGTCTGCGCCTAACTGGGCTGTTTTACGTGAATGTGCACATGAACCCCTGCAATTCTATTGGTTTAGAGCTGCCATTCGGTTTTACA
>LKMJ01005431.1_pt1 | contig 12010 bp, 17 predicted proteins | sample 643391 | NCBI WGS metagenome assembly LKMJ01 (sample SAMN04112250, study PRJNA286221) | soda lake metagenome | biome: soda lake; feature: Kulunda Steppe; material: water; isolation source: sample PL-Br10 brine of Picturesque Lake | place: Russia: Kulunda steppe | collected 2010-07
ACACACACACACACACGCACACACACTCACTCACTCACTCACACGGGATGCATACTCTCAAACAGGCATACTTGCATGTATGTCAAGCCAAATGGCTCGATCACTTGTGGCCACCCACTTGTACATGTGTGCATGTGCAAGGTGTCCGCATTAGGACACAAGATATTTGTCAGCTTAGGTATTCAATTGAGATGTGCTTGGTGTGCTTGATAAGGGATTGTTTTAAAAAGAGTACAGACATTTCAACAACATTTATGAAACTAGAAACTAGTTGACCAAATTAGTTATCAGCATATGAAAATTTCCAGATTCTCGGTTGCTTAGGCCTAGCCATGGCCTGCCACAGAGTTCATTCTAGGAGCAGGACTAGGTACAAAGCAGCAACACAACCCTCTAGATGACATGTAGTATAGGAAGAGGCCTAGTGTAGGTTGTACCAGGTGCTAGGTCCAAGCATGCTAGCAGGTCCAGTTTTTCGAGGGTTGGCCAGCAGGAGCCCCCTCTGGCTCCAAGGCCTGGCCTACAGCAGGGCAGCAGCTGCAGAAGCAGCAGCAGCAGCAGCAACAGCAGCTTCAGCGTCGCCATACAGCGACGTGGCAGTTGCCAGCACTGTGGCGAAGGGGGTGCGGCTCATGGATGTGCACGAACAGCCCCTGGTGCGAGTCTCTGCTACTAGGTGTCGAGCTCGCTTTCTGTTGATCGACTTTCTGTTGCTCGACTTCATTCGGCATGGGAGCAATACCCAAGTCCGCTCATGTGTCTGCACACACAGGTTGACGATATATTTGCGCACGCTTTGAAGAAGCAAACAGGCGTCAGCTTGAAGTACATGCTTGATTTTGGTGCCAACCCCATAGAGCGCCAGCTCATCCTCTCTGCACAGGTGCGTGCACTTGCATATATATATTTATCCACATGCGTCTGGTTGCTTGTCTGCTTCTGTGTGTGTGTGTGTGTGTGTGTGTGTGTGTGTGTGTGCGCGCGCATCCATGCAAGTGCGTGCTTGCACCCGTATGCGTGCTTGTGTGCGTGTGTGTGTGCACGAGTATATACGCTTGTGCGCTTGTATCCGTTGCGTTTGTGTGCACGAGTTCATTTGCTTGTATGTGCATACTTGCATGCAAGTGCGCACGAGAGCGCATGCATTTGCTTGCAGGCTTGTGTGCGTTACGTGTGTGTGCATGGGCAGACATGCACTTGTCCTACTTGCGTGTATGCACTGTGTTTGTGCATGTGGGCGCGCACACATGATTGCACATACGCTCCCGCTCTAGGCTATGAGAAGGGGCTTTCGAGTGGTGGAACCTCAGGTGGACGAGTGCCTTGGGTGCCTACTATGACTCTGATTGAATTCTGTTGTTCTCCACCCCATGCCCCCGCGCAGTTCCTGCACAAAGAGCTCCCAGTGAGGCTGGCGCACCGCGTAGCTGAGCTGGAGAACCTGCCGTACGGCCTATCTGCAAAGTCTAGTATCTTGAAGGTGCGTACATGCTCCTCCATCGCGTGTCATACGAGTTTGTTGGGTGCTCCTGAGTGCTCTGGACGTGAGCTCTCTAGGGATCAAAAGGGCTCTCTTGGGAACAAGGGTGCAAGGCAGTAGGCGCCCTGCTTTGCTGCATGAATTTCATCCGTCCGTCTTCAACACAAATAGCGCGGTGCATGCTGTGCAAGCCTGAGAAGCTCAGAGGGTTGGGCGCGTTCATGGCTCTTAGGTGCATGCATGCATGGGCAGCGACTGCGCATTGGCTGCCGATCTGGTGGGGGGGATCCCACCTGCGTGCTTGGCTTGCACGCACACTCAGCTGCTAGATGAAGGGCCCATACGCTGTGCTCTTGGGGTGGTGCCGCACACGCTTTGCCGGCCAGCAGCATGGCCGGCAGTGCAACAGGCGATGGCAGGTGACGGCAGGACCCTGGACCTGTACGCGAGGAGAAAGATCCGTGCATGGTAATCCAAAGCCAATCTGCTGCTCTACCCGTGCGCCGCAGACACCTGCTGCCTCTTGGCGGTGCATGACGCCCAGAAGCAGCTCTGCACCCAGAGCTTGATCCTGCTTGTGGCCTATTCGTGTGCGCCAGGAGCACGGCCCCTGCATGACCCGCAGCATGCATCATGCTTGTATGACGTGGCGCCGGCTGTGATGGCCCGGGGTGGGGCGCGGCTCCACAATGCTTTGCCATTGCTCCACCATTGCTCCACCAATGCTCCACAATGCTTCGCCAGGCTCCACCATTGCTCCACCATGCTCCACCATGCTCCACCATTGCTCCACCATGCTCCACAATGCTTCACCATTGCTCCATCATTGCTCCACAATGCTCCACCATTGCTCCACCATTGCTCCACCATGCGCCACCATTGCTCCACCATTGCTCCACCATGCTCCACCATTGCTCAATCATGGGGACTTGAGTCATCGCAGGTGCAGTGTCCTGATAGCCTTGACCTCACTCCAACCAGGTGCTGCAGCAGGCCCAGGGCAGTGTGCGCCACCGCCACAGGCCGTGCAGCCCCTCCACCTGCGTAAGGTCCCCTCGCGGCTCAGCACTATGCAGCTCAGCCCTTTGCGGCTCAGCCCTAAAACCTAAACCCTTGTGCCTGCCCTGTGTGCTGCGCTCTTGCAGGTGCGCGACTGGTACGTGGACTCGTTCAAGGAGCTGCGCGAGTTCCCCACCATCACCAACGCGCAGGACGAGGCCAACTTCACCATGCTGCTGCGCTCCATCTACCGCCGCCACGCGAACGTTGTGCCCGTCATGGCAAAGGTGCGTGCCCTGGCTCTGGCGTGCATGTGCATGTGGGTGTGCGTGCGCGCGTGTGAGCGCGCATGCCTGAGCACAGCCGCAAGGGCTGCGTGATCCTTGCATGCATGCGTGAGTAGAGCAGCAGGATTTGTGCGTGGTTGACTGTGGCCATGAGGGCACCTCATGCAAACCCGCACGCGCTGCCCGCAGGGTGTGTCCGAGCTGCGCATGGAGCTGATCAAGCAGCAGGCATCGGAACGCGTGCTGTCCGAGATGCCGGAGGTGCACCAGTTTTTGGATGGCTTCTACCTGTCGCGCATCGGCATCCGCATCCTCATAGGTGAGTGCACTGATTTTCTGAAGGCTTTGACCTGCCTCAGCATCTGCATCCTCGCTATAGGGCACCCACCTCCTGGATGGCCCTCGCAGAGCCTCGCCACCCACATCCTCAAACTTAGAGGGCAGGGCACTGCGCCGCTGGCCTGCGTGCCTTTTGCCGCCCACTAACCTTAAAACAAGGATTTTAAGATCCGCTCAAAACGCACATAGAACGCTCATTTTAAGAGCAGGAAAGCATGCTCGCTGCGTGCAGGAACTTTGAGCGCACCTAGTGCAGTGCTCTGAACAACCTGCACAAGCAGAGCGCAGCATCACCCTTCAAGCACAGTGTTTCTACTCAGGCACCATTTCCTCCATGGTGCTCTGTGCCCTTTTGGGGCGTCCCACAGGCTGCTCATTGCAGCAGCTGGGTGCTTTTAGTGGATGATGCGTATGTGTGTGGTACAAATTTAGTGTTGGATGGCTCTCCATGGTTAAGGGCCCCGAGTTGAAAGTACTCCTTGTGTTGGTGAAGCGTGTGGAATGGTGCAAAAGGCACCACCTGCAAATCATGCATGGCCCTGATGACCGTTATCCGCGCTACTGAGTCGTACTCGCTGACGATACATGGAACATGGTTGAATTTCTTCGTCTGAGCCATGCTTGCTAGCATACCCGATTAATTTGCAACACCATGCGCTTATAATGCTGAACTCCTAGTGCGGCACTGGTGACCATTACCTGGATTTTTGAATCATGCTGACGATACTGATTGAACATGGTTGAACTTCTTTGCCTGAGTTAATCGCACACTAGTTATGCAATTCCTGCACCATTAGCATGTTCCGGACGACTTTTGACATTGCGCTGGTGATCAGTATCTGCATCACACCTGCCATGATGATACCTAGGACAGTGGAAAGCTTGCTTTGTCTGTGCCAGAGACATGATGCATGCTCAGATTGATTGGAGATATGATGCACGATGAGATTGATTGGAGACATGATGCACGCTCAGATTGATTGGAGATATGATGCACGGTGAGGTTGATTAGAGCTCTCCATGGGGCACGCTCAAATCAATCGGAGCTCCTGTTGTGGCTTTGCAGCCTTGCTGGCCGCACAAAACGAGCCGCACCCGAGGGCCTAGCTGGGTTTCCAACTGGACTCACAGGTCTTGCATGGTACAAACTCAAACAACACTTAAACTAACAAATCCACTTCCAAGTTGGCTTCTTTTGTCGGAGCGCACGGCACTTGTTGGCAAAAGCTGCTGGGCATCGGTTTGCAATTCCAGCAGGTCGCCCAGTGTGAGGTTAAGCCACATAGGCTGCAGGCGCGCTGAAAGGGCGGCGGCATGAGCAATGATAGCGCACTTGTAAATGTGTGGGGCTGCGCAGGCCAGCACATCGCCTTGCATGAGCCGCCCAAGGATGATCACATTGGTCTGATCTGCACGGCGTGCTCCCCCGTCCAGGTCGCGCAGGATGCCATCAACGATGCAAGGTGCGCAGGGTATGCGCAGGGTGCCATCGGTGCAGGTGCCATCAACGATGCAAGGTGCGCAGGGTGCCTGCAATGATGCACGGTTCGTGCAGCAGCAGCATCGACTTTGTCGAGTGCTCCTGCTGCCCGCATGCCACCTCCAAGGCCATCTAGGTGTGCGAGCATCATCGAAAACGTATGGCTCCTGGAGGGATTCCCAGGACCATGAGCCAGTGGGCTTGCCATGGTCGGCAGGGTCCAGCCTGGACCTTGCACCCAGGCAAGGCCCAGCCTGGATGGCTAATTAGGACAGAAGCATACATAGATGAATAGATAAACAGGTAAGTAGATCTGCGTGCACACAAAAGCTTGGCATCTGAGCGAGGTCCAGGCTGGACCCTGTCTGCCTCCGCACGCTCCCATGGCTCGCGCATGAGTACTAAGCTCAGGCATGCAAGCATGCATACCAAGGTGTAAGAGGTGGGAGCTTGCACACGGACGCTTGCAGCAGCTGCTGCAGCAGCGCCCCTCTGCTATCTACTGGCTTTGCCTGCGCGCTGCTGCTGGTTTCTAGCCCCAACAGTCCATCGTCCTGAAAGAGGAGGGTCAAGTCCTGGCAGAGTTTCGTGCCAGAGTCGACTCAATTGTTTTGTCAAGAGCCAGTGGCACGGGCATAGCAGGCAGCGCAGGCCGACATTTAATGCACTTGCAAGCCATGGCAAAAGCCGTGCACCAAGAGCACTGGATGCCCATCAGCGCCAGGCGCGCATGCACAGGCTTGTGTGTGCGTCTGTGGCGCAGGTCAATCTGCTTGCGTGAGTACGGCAGCGCACCAGAGGTGATGGTGTACGGCGCGCCCGAGTTTGTGTTCCCCTACGTGCCGTCCCACTTGCATCACATGGTGTTCGAGCTGGTCAAGAACAGCCTGCGCGCTGTGCAAGACAAGTATGAGGACGCGCTTTCGGACTCGCCGCCCATCAGGTAAGGCCTGGGCAGATGGGGCCAGTACTTTGCGCCCCGCTCTGGAGAGCTGAGTTATAAGCTGCGGATGGAGAAGTCTGTGCCATGTGCGCTGCCAGCTGTGATGGGTGCAAGGGCCCGCTCTCAGACTCGCTGCCCACCAGGCAAAGCCTCTATTGTGGAGCGATGGCCCATGTATAGTATGGGCATGTTTGAGGTTTGGGCGTGTTTGAGGCTTGGGTTTGCACGTAGTTTGGGCATACCTGAGGCTTGGGTGTAGTATGAACATGTTTTGATGGACTCACCAGTATGGGCTGCCATGCCTGATGGCAGCACCTTGCCTCGTGCCCCTCTTGTGGAGCTTGCGCTTCACTGCACCTAACAGCACCGCTCATGCCGTGTGCACAAGCGTCCTGGGCCGCAAGAGCACACGCGCTATCTGGTGCGCTGGGTCTGCGCCAAAAGCCGCAGCAGCAAGCCTACAGCCTGCTCCTGTTGATGCCAGCCTAGCTGTCGCCTGTGCGCGAGGAGGTGTGTGTGTGTGTGGCTGCGCGCTTGCCAGTGTGCACACGTGCACACATCAGCCTTGCTGGTTGACATCCAGCTCGCAAATGCGCACACAAATTCACACACATCAACATGTGCGCGCATGCCCACAAGCACCCTCCCCCATGCACACGCGCTTGCAGGCTGGTGGTGGCAGAGGGCATGGAGGATGTGACCATCAAGGTGTCTGACGAAGGCGGCGGCATCCCGCGCTCCGGCATGCCCAACATCTGGACCTACCTGTACTCCACCGCCAACCACCCGGTGGAGCTGGCCCACCAGGAAATCCAGGTTGTGGCTGAGTTGTGCAGAAGGCATGTGCGGTGTGTGTGTGCACGTAAATGTGTGCATGTGTGTGCACGCGTGCACGCCTGCAGGCAGTGTTGGGCGTGGGTGATGTGTGTGCACGCCTGCAGGCGATGTTGGGCGTGGGTGATGTGTGTGGCGCGCGGCCTCCTGTGTGAACGAGAGCCCTCTGCAGCCCGCTCAATTGTTGTTTATTCTGCGCAAGCAAGGGAGCGCTGCTTGCAAGCCTCTGGCCGCCTGGGTACGTGGGTCATTGGGGCCCATGTTGCAGCCTGGCTCTGAGAGGTCTGGCGTGGGTGCTGCTGCAATCATGCACCTGTCACTGCTGATTCGGAGGCTCCTGGAGCTTGATGCAATGGATGGGGGATGGGGACAAGGGCCATGCCCACCCCCCTTCCCCCCTGAGCAAGGAGAGCTGTTTGCTCTTGCATGTACCGACCCAGATTTTGTGCATTTGTGCGCAAGCAAATCAATCGCCAGTCTGATGCGCGCAGTATGGAAATCGGAGGAGTACACTCCTGCTCCCTGCCTTGCCTCTGCCCAGGCCACAACACATGCCCCTGCGCCCTGGAGTCCTGTGGCCTGCTCTTGTGTGCTCAACACTCTTCACCCACCCCTCTGATGCTGCGGGCCCCAAGTTTTCCTTTTGCCTGAGCCTGCTCTGTTGTGCAGACGGCAGCCCTTGCTTTGCTCAGCCCCATGCTCTGCTCTGCCCCTTGCTCTGCTCCTTTGCCCGTTCTGCCCCGTTGCTGGCAGCTTGCCTCACCCCCTTGGTCAGCAAGCCCACCCTCCTACACGCCCACCTTATCGTTTTGTTTTCATGTCCTGCAGAGGGATGGCTCCCTGCTCCCTCCTTGGGCCTCTGCGGCATTGGCCGCCTTGGCCTGACATGTGTGTGTGTGTGTGTGTGTGTGTGTGTGTGCACCTCGCCCATACACAAGGAGGGCTATCACTCATGCTCCCCTCCGTGGCGTCCTCGGCCATGAGCATGAACGGCCATCCCTGACTTCACATCCTTGCGCCCCGTGCAAACAAAGGCATCAACCCCTGATGCCCCTCTCACCTCGCATCCTCGCTTCCTCCCTGCGCAGCCAACTGTGGAGGACAGCCCCGTCGTGCTGGCTGGCTACGGTTACGGCCTTCCCATCAGCCGCCTGTACGCGCGCTACTTTGGAGGCGACCTGCAGATTATCTCCATGGAAGGGTGGGTCGGCTTCGAGTGTCCCTCCCACTGGCTTTTGGGGAGAGGCAGCACACGGGCTATGTATCTGCCCATTCGGCACATGGTGAGCCGACGCAGGGCTTTTGTCACCCAACGAGGCCAAAATGCTGTGGCTGTTGGGCAGGCGTGGGAGCAGCTGGGGCGTGCACTTTTGAGGGGGGGGGGACGCAGGCGCAGGCGCTCCACCAAAGCCATGCAGCCTCACTGTTGTGCACCTGAGGTGGGGGGGCGACTGTGACCTGCGTCGTGGAATGGCGTGGCTGCAGCTGGGCCGGCGGCCTTTCCCCCACTGCAGCCGCGTCCTTGAGTGTACACCTTGCAGTGCGTGCAGCAGAGAGTGCCCTCCGCGCGCCCATGTCCAGCGCTGCACCCAGGCTGCTGCCCGTGCTGAGCAGCTCGACCAATCCGCTGATCGTGCCCACGCCCCTCGTGTTCTCCGGGGAGAGTGCAACGCCTGTCCAGGGGCGCAAGGGTGTGCACCAGGGCATAAGGGTGCGCACATGTGGATGTGGCTCAACAGGGTGCCCACCAGCCCAGGAGTGGCGCCCGTCATTAAGAGCCGAGGCGTCTGGGCTCGTTATGGAGCAAGGGTGGAATGCTGCCACCAGGGCACAGGCTCAGAGCGCCTGTGCTGCGCTTGCATGCCCATGGCATGCACCCTACCGCCCTCTTGTGCGTGTGTGTGTGTGTGTGTGTGTGTGTGTGTGTGTCACCTGGGGCCAGGCCCTGGGACTCCGGTCTGACCGCCGCCAGGCCCCTGCCCTTGTACACCTGTCAACACTACCCCACCCACTGCTTTTGCACTCAAGACAAGACCACCAGCCCTTCGCTCGCGCACCTGTGCAGATACGGCACCGACGCGTACTTGCACCTCAACCGGCTGGGCAACTCGCAAGAGCCGCTGCCATGAGCTGCACGGGTGGGACCGCCCACCTGCAGCTGCGTGGGCCACCCAGGCACTCAACCCCATGCCTCCTCATCGAAGAGGCCCCACCTCTCCAGTTGCCAGCTCCGCACCACATGCACGGCAGGCCCTCACTCCACGCCAGCAGCCTGTGGCCACTAAGTCCAAAGGGACCTCATGCAGCCCGTGCCATGCTGCTCCACAAGCAAGCAAGTGAGCAAGCAAGCGGGCAAGCAAGCGCGCTGGGCTTCTTCACCCCAGGGGGGAGCACAGTCGGGCGAGTGGCGCGTGGGGCCGCAGCAATTGCTAGGGCGCGCGTGGATGCCGCAGCAGCAGCTGGCGCGTGCGCGTGCAGCACGCACAGTCAGAGGCGTTGAGCAGCACGCACACACAAGAGGCGTCGAGCAGCACGCACACACAAGAGGCGTTGGGCAGCACGCACACACAAGAGGCGTTGAGCAGCACGCACACACAAGAGGCAGTGGGCCGCACGCACACACAAGAGGCGGTGGGCAGCACCCACGCACAAGAAGCGTTGAGCAGCACCTCCTGTGCATCATGGCGGCGCACCGCGTCCGTGCAGAGTGGTGCACGCGCAGCGCGCCGTGCCTATGCAGAGCGGTGCAAGCGCAGCACGCTGTGCCTATGCAGAGGCGCAAGCGTAGCCCGCCGTGTCGCAGCTATAGGGCAGCAGCCGCTGGACGTAGTGGGGCCCTGGCCCTTCCGGAGTGGCGCGGCCATATGGTCATACCCTTGACGCAGCAGTGGCCCTGGCTGCTATTGATGTGGCGCGGTCATGGCTGCTAGTGGCTAGCCCACTATGGCCCAGCTCTTGTTAGGCGACTCCTTGCACCACGCCCTCTGTCACGTGCGCACCCCTCCTGCGCGTGTGCTCCCAACGCTGCTGGCCTCATTCCCACCCTTTACCCGCCCCTCCATCCTTTTGCTCCTTGCAGCAGCGGTCCTTGCAGCTGGCAGGGGTGTGCCTCTTCGTGCGCGCCAAACACCTGTGCACCACCACAGGGCAGAAGCTGGGAAAGACCTGGGCAGTTGCAAGCGGTGCTGGGTGTGTGGGGCTAGAGAGGGATGGAGTGCAAGGGGGATGGCCATGTAGGTCATACACGGAGCGGCTTGCTCAACGCGCATGTCTTTTATGTTGATGATGCGGGGGGTTTTGGCATACAAACCAGTGCCCGGCTTGTAGATTTTGCCGGGGCAGCCTGCTGCTGCCACTGCACAGTAGCTCCTTCAATGCAGCGCAATCAACTTTTTTTACGCCTAGGACATGCTTAACTTATAATGTTGGCCCCTCTGTGTGTACATGAGGGTGTGTGCGTGTTCATGTGTGCGCGCCTGCCGGGGAGTGCTTGCAGATGATGAGAGATATGAGAGTGCGCAGACGTGCAGCGTGCCTTTTTGAGGTAGTAGGTGGAGGCCAAACAAGTCTCTGTCCTGGGCTTCATTTGCACGGATGTTTGTCCCGTATGTTGCCGGTACTGCCGTTATTTGCCTTGCAGCCTTCATTCATCTGTGCGCGGTAGTCTGTGCGCAACAGCTGGGCTGAGCATGCCTCCTGTGTGCTTGCAGACACTGCACCTACGGAGACTCTTGCACGAGCTTTTGTATGTGTCCTTGTAAAATAGGTAAATAGTGTAGACTCCTGGCCTATCAAAAACGATTGGCCATGCAATTTTGAAAATGCGCTGTATGTGTAGGGAGCAGTAAGGACTGAATAGATGAGAGTAGAGTGGTGTCCAGTCTAGTTAGGCAGTTCCCTGATTCATTAAATAAGCAATATCCTTCCAGCGCTTGGCATAGGCCACGTAAATTGATGCTCGTCATCTTGGTTTTGCAGCGTTAGCGCTGGACCTTCCCCTTCCCCTTTTTTATCATGATCACTGTCTATACTGAAGCTTGAGGGCTGGCGCGCTTGTAAACCGGTGAATCCCCATTCTTCATTTGGCAGCCACTCCACCTCCAGGAGCTGTACTCCTGGCTTTTCCCTCGGAACCCTTCTCGACCACTGCCCGCCCAACCTTCAAGGTTTGCTCCTATTGCTAACTTAATTTGAGATGATCTATATATAGGTTGTTCTCCATGTCTGCATGTCCTCGCCTGTAGTGACCATGGAGGTGTCACGCCCCAGGGAGATCATCCACTAGCTTCACGCCTCCAAATTTGCAAAGGAATGTAATGGAATTCAGATCGGGCACTCTCATTCTTTTTACAATCTGAAGCTGGCCCACCTCTACGCAAAGCCACTAGTTCACAGTGCCTTCAAGTTGTCACAAAAGTTTTGTGTCATCACTGATCTGGCTGGCAGCCAGATAGCTAAATTCATATGCTTCAATTCAACACATGATATTGAAAGGCATAACACTGCTTCTCACCAGGCTCACTGGCAGGCTTACCACCATAACCTTGAGCAAGGGTGAACTTGGAGGAATGTTACGCCGAATCACTGTTATTGGCTAACCAAGAACTTGTTGATAGACTACAGTAGTCTTTGCTTTCCTTTTCCTTTGGAGTGTGACACCAGCAGGGATACCCCCTTTATAACTTATAAGTTTGTTGAACGAATTTGCACGAGTTTAGGAATAGATTCACACTTGGTCTGTTATGCAACAAATTCTGACTGTGGGATCGTTTGAAATGTTCTCACGCAATGTTGCAAATTACCGCTCCATTCCAGACCACTTTTTACATGTAAAGCATCCAAGAACTCAGCACTCCAGCACTTCTTGTTGATACTATCACTAGTAGTGCTCATCACAATATCAGCCTTGTGGAGTTTGGCAAGAGTGCTACTATTACTGCATAGCAGAGCATTATACAATCTCACAGCCGCTCAGAAACAATAGGATTGCAAGGGCTCTTGGCCACACTGTGGCACTCACGTAACACAGCAATAGAGCAACCTGCAAGCAGTCACTGACTGCTTAACTGTCAGTCAAAGATCATGCTCAGCAACTTCTATGTGTCATGAGGGCACATGTTATCTGGCATTGTCCTCCTCTGGTAGACAAAGTATTCCTAATCACATGGTACATTGCTAATTTCCTTAGAAAATGATGGGGGACAAGTCCTTTAATAATTTAAGCATGCACATGCAACTTGAAGTTTCATCAAAATGGTTTGTTTGTTACACGACGCGAGCGGACACAGCAATATCCTTAAGGCAGGAAAGGCAGAAGAGCTGAAAAACGCTAGGAAAAAGAGAACTGCCAGAAAAGCCAACAAGCTAACAGATCGCCCCCAAGGCTAAGAGGACAGCTCAGGCTAGGGCTACCAGTTTGGCCCGTGGGCAGGCCGGCTCAGGCTCAGCTACCACTACGGCAAAGAGCTCGCACAAAAGAAGGCAAAGAGAAGGGACCTTCTAAGGGCACCGAAACTAGGAACTTACTACAGAGGCACCAGCGCGCTAGAGCAGAACACACTCCAGGCCCCCCCCCGGCCTAGCTCGGAGGAAAGGATGACCTGACCCTATATCACCCACAGAACTCTGTGGGCCTTGGCAGGCCGCAA
>LKMJ01005432.1_pt1 | contig 12009 bp, 6 predicted proteins | sample 643391 | NCBI WGS metagenome assembly LKMJ01 (sample SAMN04112250, study PRJNA286221) | soda lake metagenome | biome: soda lake; feature: Kulunda Steppe; material: water; isolation source: sample PL-Br10 brine of Picturesque Lake | place: Russia: Kulunda steppe | collected 2010-07
AGTCGCCGTCGGGGCTAATCGACGGGTCGGCCGTTCCCAGTTCGTCGTTCCCAACCTCAATCGCGGTCATCTCCTCGGTCTCGCGGTCGAAGACGAAGACGTTGTTCCCCTCGACACCGCTCACCAGATTCTCACTGCTGGACTCGAACGCCACGTAGCGGCCGTCAGCGCTGATACTCGGGTCGACGCTCGCCCCGCCAGCCTCGGTCCAGACGTCGGCGTCGTCGTATCCGCTGACGAGTTCGGTGCTCTCCTGTGTGACGTCGTAGAGGAAGACCTCTCCGTCAAGCGTGTCGAACGCGACGACAGAGCCGTCCTCGTTGACGGTCGGGTTGACGAACGGCGTCTCGTAGCTGTCCCACTCGGGGAACACTTCTGCTGGCGTAATCTCGAATCGCTCGCCCGTTTCGAGGTCGTGGCGATAGATGCGCTCGGAGGTGTCTTCGGTTCCGCCCGAAGAGTGAACGAGATAGCGCCCGTCACCGCTCAGAACTGCGTCCCTGACCTCGTTATTGGTTGTGACACCGTCCGAATCGACGCTGGCTTTCACCGTTGCGCTGACGACGCCAGTCGTCGTGGTCGTTGAGACCGGCTCCGAAGCGACGCCCTCGACTATCCGGACGACGTCGTAGGTGTACTCCTGGTTGGTTTCGAGACCGTCGCTGTCCTCGTAGGTCAACGTGGTGAGGGCGTCGGCATCGAGTTTCTCGATGACCTCGCTGTCACGAGATATCTGGTACGTCCCACTGTCCGGGCCGTCCCACTCCAGTGTGACCGTGGTGCGGTCAACATCGGCGGTCAGGCTACTCGGCCCGTCGGTGGACTCCGTGGTAACCGTCACGACCGGCCCGTCGTCGCTCTCCTGACCCTCGACGTTTCGAACTTCAACTCGAATATCGTACTCCGTCTCCGGGGTGAGTTCTTCGAGCGTCTGTGTCAGGGAGTCCGGTTCGCCGGCGGTCGATAGCTCAGCGCCGGTGTCGTCGTCGTAGAAGACGAACTCCTGTACGTACTCCGCATCGATGGGATACTCGTCTATCTCAATCTCCGCGGTCGTCTCGGTTGCCTCACCGTCCCGGGCCCCGATATCGCCCCACTCCGGTTGTGACAGCTCTCCTGTCGTTCCCGTCGCAGTCAGTAGGTCGTCGTTCTCGCTAACGTAGCGGTTAACGGACTGCGTCGCTATCTGGGCGTCGATATCGAACTCGTAGGTCGTATCCGGCGTGAGGATGTCCTGCGTTTCGTACGTGAGCTGTCCGTTCGTTTCTGTCAGCGCGACGTCCTCGTTACCAGAGAGAACGAACTGACCAGTCTCGTTTCGTGAAAACGTCGATGTGGAGACGGGATCTCCCTCCTCGTCTTTGATAGTTACGTAGTAGAACGTCACTTCCATAGCGGGTTCGGCCTCCGGCCACGTCAGCGTGGCAGACTCGTCTGTCGTGTCGGTAACCGTTGCCTCGGCCCCGTCAGGCCAGGTGAAGTCGTCGAGCGAGAGCGTTTCGAAGGTGACTGTCGGACCGTCACCAATCTGCTCTCGGTCCTCATCTACCGCCTCGATAGTTACGTCGTACTCTGTCTCGGCATCGAGATTTCCTATCGATATCGTGCTGTCTCCATCGAACGTAAATATCGGCTCCGGGTCGTCCGTTTCACCGATCTGAACCGTGGAAATCTGGTCACCGTTTACGAACACCTCGACTCCCTCCATCTCATCTGGAATATCATCGAGCTCGATTGTGACCTGTGTGATGCCGACATCCGAGGCCGTCGTGCCTGTCCCCCACTCGTCTTCGTTCAGCATGAGACTCCAGCTGTCCTCGCCTGTTGAATCGGCTGCTCCGGCAACGCCACCGGCTACTCCGATACCGATAACAGTGGCCAGCAACAGCACGATAGTCAAAAGTATTCGCTGTCGAGAACGGTTCGTCCCACTCACGAGGTGAGACGTTACTCCCGCAAACGCTCCTGTCATTCCTGGGCTGTTCAGGTGACACCTACCTCATGTTACGGGTCGCTACACTGTTTCGCGTCGTGAAACAACCGCCACGGCGCGGCGACGAAACCTCCGAAAACAGGGTCAGATTTCCCGACAGTTCATATCTGGTGGAGAGATAGAGTCGGTGTCCCCCCACGAGTGATACGTTGCGGTATATGTCGGCGTCTCGAGCCTGACGGGGTAGCCAGTGTCGGAGCTGATGTACCAACGTGCCTCCTCTTCGGACGGCATTTCGAAGACGTAGACTGATTCGCCATCGATTGTGGTCGTCTCGGAAGACCGGACATCTGGTGCATCAGAGCTGGGGTCGTCTATGCTGGGTGCCTGCTCCTGGGCCTCCGGGCTTGGTCTGATGAAACACTGGCCCTCGACTACCTCGTATTTCTCACCGTCGACGTCGTACGCTTCCGCCTGCATTCCATCCATGTCCATGAGGATGTGTGAGTCACCCTCGTGTGCTGTCAGCGTCAGTTCCCCGGACTCCGCACCGGAGAACGCTATTTCTGCAACGTAGGAGGGGTCCCAGTTGAGAACTTCATTCAGGAGGATATCTTCGCCCTCTTCGCTGGCTTCCTGTGTCTGGTCGTCCGCATCCCCGTCGTGGGTTTCGCCATCGTCGTCAGTGCTGGGTTCGTCGTCGTCATCCGCTGGTGGTTGCTCCTCATCGTCAGGCCGGTCCGTCTCCGCTGGCGGACTATCATCGTCGAGCGGTTGCGCGTCGTCCGCTGGCGTGTCGTCGCTCCCGGTCCCCGTACAGCCCGCCAGCCCAGTGAGAACGCCCCCACCACATAGAGCAAGCAACCGGCGTCGAGTCGGTTCGCCAGTCATGGATTCCGCCCTCCGCGTTTACCCGCCAGGTTACCGTCCAACAGGCCACGTTTGTCCGCACCTGCAGGTACCTCTTCTGTAGCAATATTCGCACTGGATGGATTTCGAGAGGAGAGAGTCTCCGGCATGATATTTTCCATTGAGCCGATACGTGCCTCATTCTATGGGTCGCAACACTGTTTCACGTCGTGGGACAGTATAACACCCGTAGCGCTTCGCAGTGACGTATCACCCACATCCGAGAGAACAACACATATATCACAGAGAATAGCTGTCAGATACAGCAGATATAAGATAGCTGCGGCTAACCTAATATCAACAGATGGAGGGTGCCGACCGAACTGACGAGATAGCTACGCTGATCACTCGCCTTGAACTTCTAGACCGCCTCTGTGAGTCATCCGCACACATGAGGGATATCATCGACGAGACGGGGCAGGCTCGCTCTACGGTCCACCGCGCGGTCAACGAGCTCACCGAACTCGGCCTCGTTCATCGCGGCGAGGACGGAAACGAAGCAACACTCACCGGCCAGCTCGTACGCGACCAGCTGGCTGCCTATCTCGATGGGTTCGACGATATTCTCACAGTTCAGAGCGTGCTCAACCCCTTACCAGCGGACACAGATATCGAGTTCGACGCCCTCAGCGGTGGAGAGGGGATTCTCTCTGCGGACCCGGCACCCTACCGACCTTCCGACCGGATTCACGACGACCTGACCGAAGCGACGAGCTACCGGGCGCTGCTCCCGACGCTCGAGGAATCACGGACAGTCAGGGTGCTGTACGAACACGTCGTTACTCAGGGAAACCCGGCAGAGCTCGTCGTATCGTCGGCGGTCTTTCAGACGTTACGAGACGATTTTCCCCGTCGTATGGCGGTACTGGGCGAAGTGGACCAGTTCACCGTCCTCGTGGGCGACGTTCCACCCTATGGGCTCGGTCTTCTAGAGCGTGACACTGGGCCGGAGAGTCCAGTGTCGAAGATGGCCCATCTCGTCGTCCACAACGACAATGGAAGCGTACACGGGTTGGTCGTGAACGAGAGCGAGCGCGGAGTTTCGTGGGCAACAGCACAGTACGAGGAGTATCGAGACGACGCTACGGACCGGACGAACGAGCTAATCGCCAATAGCGACGGCGGTGTCCGGGTTGCAGGGAACGACCCGGTTATCGGACAGTCACTTCCAGTCGCACTCGAGCGGGAAGGGTTCGTCCAAATCGATGCGTCGTATTTCCGGAACGAACCAGTCTCCTCGCCACAGACAGCCTGGCGAACCGGACTCTCGCTCACGGAGGTGCACACGGGCTATGCAATCCCGCGGATAGCACCGACCGACCGAACGCGAGAGTCGACCGAAAGCAAGCATCTGTCAGCGAATATTACAGCTGCGCTTGAGTCAGGATTGGACTGTGTCCTCGTCGGTCCCCCGGGGTCGGGCAAGAGCACGGTCTGTAAACAGGTAGCGTGCGAGTGGTACGACGCCAGCCGCGGGCACGTTCTCTATCGTGACAGCAGCCGTGGTCGGGCGTTCGCCTCGGTCGACGACCTCGTAGCCACAGCAACCGACGGCGACGGACACACGCTCGTCGTTGTCGAGGACGCCGTTCGCCCCGATGCCGAATCCGTCTTCGACGCAATGGAGCGCTTGGCTACTGAAGACGCCAGCGTCAGCGTGTTACTCGACGCACGCGAGCACGAGTGGAACGCGTACTCCGAGCGGTCGACCACCCTGCCGGATATCGACGTATGGTATACGCCGTCGATGCGTTCATCAGACTGCGAGCGACTCGTCGCTCACTTCCAGCGAACTACCGGAAAACCAATTGAGATGTCTACCGACCAGCTGTGGTCTGCAGTCGACGAAGAGGGGGAATCCGACGACGCTCCAAACGAAATGCTGCGGTTGATTCACCGGCTTGCGACCTATGCTGACCCGATAGGAGGCGGCCCGACCGCGCTCGAAGAAGCGGTCAGAGCACAGTACCAGGCAGTCGCCGAAGATGAGACAACGCTGTCAGTCTGCACTCTCGTACACGTGCTCAACGCCGCGGGGGTCGGTATCGACAGAGCGCTGCTCTATGCCGTCGCCGATGGTGACCGCTTCGGAGCAGTCGACGCTGCGCTGGAGTTTCTGGAGGACGACGTACTCTTTCCGCGGAGTGATGGAAGCTATCGAACAGTCCACGAGGAGTGGTCAGTCGCGTTTCTCATTACCCTCCTCGACCGGGACGAGGCCAGAGCGAGAGCGCAGTTCGGTGCTGTCGCAACGGCGGTACTAGCGCTGTCGGCGGATACTGACCGCTGTAAGCACATCGAACGACATCTCGAGGGCCAGCATGCACTCGAATACGTCATAGCCGAGCCACAGCAGTGGACCGACGAAGTCGTCGAGTTGCTGTACAGCCTTTGCAGGCGACGTTCGGTACTCTCACCCCTCTTTCACGACGGAGCGCACGACACGATCGCGCTCCCGAAGACGTGCTCCGATGCCATCGTTGAAGAGCGATCCGCCTGGCTGGGAAAGGCGTTCCTCACAGCAGGATACTACGACCGTGCAGAGCGTGCCTTCGAACGTCTGTCTGGAGACGAGACCGCAAACAGACGTCTCGTCGGACTTGGTCAGGTCGCGCACAAACGGGGAGAGTACGAGAAAGCACTCACATATCACGAAAGAGGATTGTCTAACGCGCATGAGAACGACGATCTGGAGGGCGAAGTCAGGCACTTGAACGGCCTCGGACTGGCTAACTGGCGTCTCGGGCGCTATGAGCGGGCGCGTGAGTATTTCGAGACGTGTCAGAAACGGGCAAAAGAGCTTGGTAACCGAGTGCTCGAAGCGAAGGCAAGCGCGAATCTCGGGGCGATTGCGTGGTCGAAAGGGGAGTACGACCTGGCAAAGGAGCACTTCGAGGAACACCTCGCTACCGTGCGTGATATCGGCCACCGGAGCGGTGAAGCGACCAGTCTCAACAATCTCGGTTCAGTGGCCTACTACCGGGGAGCGTACGACCAAGCACGAAGCGACATCGAGAGTAGTCTCGCTATCAGACGCACGACCGGGTATCGTTCCGGCCAAGCGAGTTGTCTCAATAATCTCGGCCTCGTCGCAACCAGACAGGGCTCGCTTAAGGAAGCAAAGCAGTTTCACGAATCGGCGCTCGAAATCTGCAGAGAAATTGAGTACCCTCGAGAGGAGGGTCACAGTTTGTGGGGCCTCGGGGTCGTCGAGCGGAAACAGGAGAACTATAAAAAAGCCGAGCAGCTCTTCGAAGATGCTCTGGCAGTTTTCGACAAAACAGGAAACCGGTCGTACATGACTCGGGTTAAACTGGAGCGAGCGGAGCTGACATTCGTACGCGGAAATGTTCGCGAAGCGCGCGAGCAGGCCGAAGATATTCTCACCATCGGCGAAGAGCTTGAAGACAGTCAGATGCTCGGTCGGTGCCGAGCCCTCCTCGGTCAGATTGCGCTGGCAGACGGTAACCGCGAGGAGGCGAAAAAGCACTGGAAATCTGCACTACTAACGTTTGAGGGCAACAGATCCTACGACCTCGCACTGGAGACGGTTCACCGACTCATCGAGACAGAAGACTCCGACGGTGTTTACAAGTGGTACAATCGGGCACAGAGACTGCTCGACGATGCGCCAGAAGCCACAACGGAGCTGCACCGTGAATGGATTCCGAAGTACGCTACAGAGGTCGAGTACAGCTGAGTTACGTTACGCAAACCGTCGAATAAGTCGGAAGACAGTATCACGAACACCGTCGGGGAGGAACCGCGTGTACATCGCCATACTGGTGAGCGGTCCAACAGGGTAGCGTGGCTTCGGGTCCGCAACAGAGGCCGCGTCGTGGATGGTTGCGGCGACCTCCTCGGGTTCGACAGCGATAGGCAGCGAGCCGGACAGCGTGATTGCGTCTTCTATCGAGTCGTACACCCAGTCGTACTCACGGCCAGGAATCAGGGAGTCGACCTCGTTACCTACTCGCTGCTGGAACCCGGTCTTCACCGGCCCCGGCTGGACGAGAACCACGTCGATGTCGAAGGAGTCGACCTCGGCGCGGAGCGCGTCGCTCATCGCTTCGAGTGCGAACTTCGAGCCGCTGTAGGCACCCGCACCGGGCATCGACAGCCGGCCCTGCACGCTCGAGATGTTACACACCGTCCCCTCGGCCTCGCGCAACAGCGGCAACGCGGCGCGGGTGAGACGGTGCGGACCGTAGACGTTCACGTCGAACTGCTCGTGCAGCGTTTCGACTGGCACGTCTTCGAGCGGGCCGTACAGCCCGTAGCCAGCGTTGTTAACCAGACAGTCCAGTTCACCGCGTTCGTCGTCGACCCGGTCGACGACGCGGGCGACGTCGTCGTCACTGGTGACGTCGAGCGTGTCGGTTCGACAGCCCCGCTCGGCAAGGCCGGCGATGTCGTCCTCGTTCCTGGTAGTCGCATAGACCGTCCAGTCCTCGTCGAGAAAGTACTCGGCAGTCGCCCGACCGATACCCGAAGAACAGCCCGTAATGAGTGCCGTCTTGTTCGTCATATGTGTGACATAGACCGGCTGATAGTTAACTGTCCACCTTCGTCGGCGAAACACTCCTTCAGAGGGTGTCCGACTTCCTCGACGAAACACTCCCTTCAGCGAGTCAACTCGCCCGCGTACCCGTCGGCCAGCCGCGTCGGTTCGGGAAGTTTGTACTCGGTGGCGTACTGAGCGACCACGTCTGCGGCAGTCTCCGCACTCACTCGATGGCCGGGGCTGACGTACAGCGGATTGATATGACGCGACCCGGAGTCGTACTGTCGGGTCTGGACGGCGTACCCGATGACCGTCCCATCGGGAGCGGTCACGTCGGTATCAGCCTCAATGGCGACCCGTTCACCCTCCGGGAGCGGCGTATCGAGCGACTGGCGGGGGCGGCCACAGAGCAACCGTTTCGCGACGCCAACGGTTGGCACGTCGAGCGTCACGCCGATGTGTGTCGCCAGTCCAGCCTCCCGGAAGTGAATCCGGCCGCTCCCGTCGACGAGGACGATATCCGGCTCCGATTCGAGGCGCTCGAACGCGGACAGGATGGCCCCACCCTCTCGAAAGCTCAACAGCCCCGGAATGTAGGGAATTTCCGTGAGCTCGCTTGCATGGACACGTTCGATAACTTCGTCTCCTTCTATGACGACGATCGCACTCGTCGCGGTGTCGCCGTCGAACGCCTGGTCGACGCCGGCGACGACGGCCTGCTCACCGAACGTCGTCGACTGGAGGTCCACGTCGAGGTCGTCCTCGAACACTGCCGCCGCTGCGATGTCGTGCTGAAGCGATTCCATCTCCGTGCGGGAGAGTGAGGGGTCCGGGACGAACTCGGGTCGAACTGGGCGCATGGGTCCTCAGGGTCGTCGGCCGGGACCACCTGGGCCCGGTGGCATGCCGCCGCCCGGGCCACCCGGCCCGCCACCGAAGCTGTACTGGCTCGGCAGGCGGACGCGGTCTTTGACGCGGTACCCGTAGGCGAGGCCGATGAGCACACCGACGAGGTGAGCGACGTGGGCGATACCGCCCGCACCGGGACCCCCTGTGACGATGAGCAGGGCGCTGATAGCGATGGTTCCGCCGGTGATTATCCAGATCTGCAGCGGGATGATGAAGTAGAGGTAGACCGTGAGGTCCGGTTTCAGAATCGTCAGGACGCCCATGAGCGCGAGTGCCGCGCCGCTGGCACCGACGACGCCGGCACCAGTTCCGCCGACGTCGATAAACAGCTGGAAGAGAATCTGGCCGGCACCCGCAAGGATGCCGCTGACGATGAACAGCACCGCGAACTCCTTCGAACCGAGATACTGCTCGACCAGCCGGCCGAAGAAGTAGATGACGATGCCGTTGAACAGGATGTGGATGAAGCTCCCGTGGGCAAAGATAGAGGTTATCCACGTCCAGACGTACAGCGGATTCTCCGGCGAGAAGACGAAAATCGCCTGCCACGTCTCCTGTGGCAAGATGGGTTCGAGGAGCAACTGGAGCGTGAACGTGACAGCCATCAATAACAAGAACAGGTACGTCACGTTCCCCCGGAAGTACGCCATCGTTCCGCCAGGCCCGGTGTCGATGCCAAGCTTCGCCGCCAGTCCCTCATCTTTCGTGTTGCCGTCGAGCAACGTATCGTCGAAGCCACTGTCGAAGACTGGGCCCGAGTTCTCCCACTGCTGGAGGCCGGGACAGTTGTGGTTCTCGGGGAGTCGGTGTTCCGAGCAGTACGTCCCGTCGCAGTGGCGACAGTGATACGGCATACTCTCGTCGCGACCGCAGATGTCACACTCCGCCATTGTGCCACCATTGGGAGGGCGGTGGGAAAGAGATTGTGCTTGGCGAGTGCAGAGCGTTGCGGAGAGATGAAAGCACGACACGCTAAAATGGATTCGCCTGTAACTGTCGAGAGCAATGTCGGAACACGCCGCCCAGTTCGCCCGCGACGCGCCCGGCGTCGAGGCCGCCGAACTCCTCCACGCGACACCTGCCCATCATGTCTACGCTGCACGCCTCACCGACCATCCCGACCAAGTTCGTATCGTCACCACTTCGCCCGACGCCACCAGTGAGGGACAGACGGAGGTTGAGAACCAACTCGAACACTGGGAACGGTTCGCCTCACACCCCTCTATCAGCACGGTTCACACGCGAGGTGAGAAACCCCGTCCGTGGCTCGCAACCACCGCATCAGGGATACCACTGTCTGCAGTCGCACCGCTGTCGGTCGAGAACGCAAAATCTGTCGTCGCAGACGTCGCCGAAGCGCTCCGGGAAGCGACGACCGCGGGCCACGACGGGCTGCCGGTCGAGCCCGAAGATATCCGTGTGACCGGAGCAAACAGCGGGTCGAACTCCGAACCGGAGCCGGTGACAGGAGCGCAACTCGACTGGCCAGTCCGACTGACGGAGGACGTGGGGTCACCGTACTCGCCACCCGAGCTCGTCGACACCGAAAGCTGGACGGGAGAGCGTGCTGCAGTCTTTCGACTCGGGGCCCTCACGTACTACGCAGTCACCGATCAGCCCCCCGTCAGTGAGGGAGCAGACGAATCGGCTATTCGCGAACAGCGCTGGCCCTCCCCGTCGTTCGTCAACAGCGACGTTCCCCCGGAGTTCGACTCACTCGTCGAGAACGCACTCGCGTACGACCCTGACGAGCGCTACGACTCGCCGTACGAGTTCAAACGAGCACTGCTGTTCGACCAGCAGCCGACTGCCACCGCAGCCGGAACAGGTGGCGGTTCTCCTTCAGCTGAGAACGGTGCCGAAACTGTCGAAGATACGCTCGACGAGAAATCCGACGCCGTAACAGATGCGAAAGAGATCGACGCCATCGCCGGTGTCAGCCGCCGGAGCGTCCTCGGGGCACTCGGTGTCGGGGCGCTCGGCGTCACGGTCAGTGGCGGCTGGCTCGCGTCGACATACCTGTTCCACTCCGAAACCGAGCGCTTCCCAGTGTTCCGGTACGACGCGGCAAACACGGGCTACGCACCCGACGCAGTCGGGCCAACAGATGGGGTAACAGAGGCGTGGTCGTTCGACGCAGATTCGCAGGTGGACTCCTCGCCGGTCGTCGCCGACGGAACCGTACTCATCAACAGCGGCGACGGGACCGTCTACGCGCTCGACACAGCAGACGGTGACGCGCTCTGGCGAGAGTCACTCGACGCTTCGACCTTCATTTCGGGAGCTATCGGAGACGGGGTCGCGTATCTCGTCGACACCACCACCGACAGTGGAGAAGTCATTACGGCCAGAAACCTCGAAGACGGCTCCGAGCAATGGCAGGGTGGAGAGCCGGAGATGCGAGCCAGAGCACCGGTTCTCGGCGACGACCGACTGTACGCGTTCGGCGGAGGCACGGTGTACGGCCTCGGTATCGACGGCGGCGAGACCGAGTGGACGGCAGAGGGTGTGTCGGTGACGAGCCTCAGCGGGGCAGTGAGCGACGACACACTGTATCTCGGCAGCTTCGTCGACGAGGACCCCGAGACAGATACCCCCCGGCAGGACCAGACCGAGGGTATCGCTGCCCTCGACGTGACTGACGGGAGTCAGCGCTGGGTGTTCGACATGGAATCGCTCGTCAGTTCGTCGCCAGCCGTCGTCGACGGCACCGTTTACGCCGGGAGCGGAGACGGAGATGTCGTCGCAATCGGCGCGGACGGCGGCGAAGAACGCTGGCGCTTCGAAACCGACGGCTCCGTTCCCTCCTCCCCCGCCGTCACGGACCTCGACGGCGGGACCGTCTACGTCGGAAGCACCGACGGCCACATCTACGCAATCGACAGGGAGAGTGGCGAGGAGCGCTGGCGCTTCGAAACCGACGATGCAGTTATCTCCTCGCCGGCGGTCGTTTCAGAGACGGTCTACGTAGGTAGCGACGACGAGCACGTCTACGCCATCGACGCAACCGACGGTGAGGAACGCTGGTCCTTCGAAACTGGCGGTTCGATAACCTCCTCGCCTGCGGTCGTTCTGAACACGGTGTTCATCGGAAGCAGCGACGGGACCCTGTACGCACTCACCGAGCCCTAGGAAGCAGGGTCAATGCTCTCGCACAATCGATTCTCCTTTAATCCCTGCGAACAGTTGGAACGTATATGAGCGACGACGCAACCGAGGACCGCCGGTTCGGCGAGGTCGGCGACCAGTACGACCCGGACGACGTGGAGGACCGCGTCTTCGAGTACTGGGAGGCGGTCGACGCGTACGAACAGACGAAACGCCATCGAGCGGACGACGAGCCCTACTACTTCCTCGACGGGCCACCTTACACGTCGGGGTCAGCGCACATGGGCCACGCGCTGAACAAGAGCCTCAAGGATTGTTACATCCGATACAAGCGGATGTGCGGCCACGACGTCTACGACCGCCCAGGGTACGATATGCACGGTCTGCCCATCGAGACGAAAGTCGAGGAAGAACTCGACTTCGAGAACAAGAAAGACATCGAGGCCTACGGCGTCGACAACTTCGTCGACGACTGTCGCGAGTTCGCCGAGGACAGCCTCCAGCAGCTGACGGAGGATTTCAAGTCGATGGGCGTCTGGATGGACTGGGACGACCCCTACCGGACGGTCGCGCCGGAGTACATGGAGGCCGCGTGGTGGGGCTTTGCGAAGGCCGACGAGCGCGACCTCGTCGAACAGGGCCAGCG
>LKMJ01005433.1_pt1 | contig 12007 bp, 16 predicted proteins | sample 643391 | NCBI WGS metagenome assembly LKMJ01 (sample SAMN04112250, study PRJNA286221) | soda lake metagenome | biome: soda lake; feature: Kulunda Steppe; material: water; isolation source: sample PL-Br10 brine of Picturesque Lake | place: Russia: Kulunda steppe | collected 2010-07
CGATACGGTAATGGCAGCTCTAAACCAATAGAATTGCAGAGGTACCAAATAAAGGAACTAGTCTAGGAACCAAATCGAGGAAAGCACTCATTTCAGAAGGGAGGTACTGTCTAAAGCCAGCGTTGGTGAAAAGCAAAACTCGAGAGACAAATTAGGATACGTGCAAAAGAAGCGAAATAGCAAGATTTGTTGTGCCATTGCCATTTTGTTTCACAAAATTAAATCAATACAGGAATATTCTATCGAAACAAGCGTTGACTTTTCAAATTTCAAACTTGAAATGTCTTCCAGGGAGCATGCACACCCTACCACACAATTATGATTATGAATTAAATTATAAAATTATTCTGTAAGTAAATCAGGCAGCCGTAAAAAAGCGATTGAGTACCTGTTGTTTTCCATAATAAATATAATACTGACTAATTAGTTATCTTTATAATGGTTAAAACAATGGACGTTTGGCTTTTCGTCAAGAAAGACGGCCACCTGGTACGGCGGACCCTCGCGGGCCTGTCGCCGGACGTGAGTAAAATTTTGGGTAGGAAGTGCTTGATTTAAAGCTTGGAACTCCCTCCAGCACTGATCTCACTCTATCACGAGCTGTCAGCGTTTGTTCTGGCGTCCTTCTGCGCACGCGCATACCGCAGTGCGTGGTGCTGTGGTGCTTCTATTTGTCTGTGCCTCGCTGACTATGAATTTGACCACCTGCAGGTCCAGCTGAAGGACGTAAAGGAGGAGGGCTGCGCCCTCTTTGGCCTCCAAAAGGAGGCCACCCGCCTCCTTGAATATAGGAGGAAAAGAGGATTGGAGAGATGGCTAAGGAGGACGTTGAGGACTGTGCCTCGTGGAAGGAAACTTCCCCCGGCATTTATCCTCAAGACAAGGGTGATCACAGTGTCAGCGCTGACACTGGCTAGCCGCATTTTGAATTTGGACGGGGATCCATCTCTGAGCATGATCAGTGCATGTATTTGCAGTTTGACAGCTTTTGTCTCCATCTTTTTGCTTGGTTATTGTTGCGTTGTTTATTTCATGTGGCAAGTCCGATGTATCAAGCTGCGGATCAAAACAAGTCTTCCGCGATTCTGCTACTTTGCTCCTCAGTGTGTCTGCCCAGAGCAGTAGAGCCAGAGTTACGCAGATCTGAAGGCACAACCTGCGTGTCAAACAGTTGTCAGCTGCACTGTGCCGGCATGTGCAATGAGAAGGGCTGTCATATGGAGACCATCCACTTTGCTACACATCCGAGGGAGTTTATCCCCAAAGAGAACGAAGAGAAGCAGCAGCAGCAGCAGCAGCAGCAGGAGGAGAAGGAGGAGGAGGAAGAGGAGGAGGAGGAGAAGCAGCTGCAGCAGGAGGAGAAGGAGGAGGAGGAGAAGCAGCAGCAGCAGCAGCAGCAGCGGCAGCAGCAGCAGCAACAGGAGAGCATAGCTGCGATTGAAACCGCTCATGCGTTGGCTGAGAGAGTGGAATACCAGCTGAGTAAGCTGGATGTGGCAAGACTGGCGCTCCAAACGTTGCTGCAGCTGCATAATGAGCAGCTGCGAGCGCTCCACGCAAAGCAGGCAAGTGCCAGTCTGTCAAGTCTTTGCTAATAAAACAAGCAGGATTCAAAGAAGGATCGGCCATCAATATTTCACAAAGCTCAATCATTTGGCATGTGATACTTTAATCATGATCAAGCAGCATTACAATTCAAAAAGTCTGAGCACCTAAGTCGTGAGCTTTGCAAGATTTGCTACCAATTGACAATTTATGCAGCAGTCTCTTCTACCAGATTAAATTGGTTCCTGCATTAAGTTCTGTGTTTCTTTATACACACACAAATATGCAGATGTGTTGAGTTGAAGTTGACACATTTACCTGACCTTTGAAAGCACAAAGTTCCTCACATCAATTAAATCGTGAGAAATGTGAAGGGAGTGAAATTCATCATGGACACGGTGGATCCCCTTGCATAGATCTTGTTTTTGAAACGTCGAGGCAGATGGATCAGACGGTCACTGGATGATGTATTTCTGATTGCAACACTTGCTTGGCTTTCGATGCAGGCGCAGGAGCTGGAGGGACCTCTGATGGCCCTCAAAAATGCCATCGTGCAGCTGCAAAGCTGCTCCTCTTCCAGTTAATTAGTGCCAGATTACCGATGATTGGCTCTTTCTTGGTAGATATAGCCACCACTTAAGGCTAAACCATGTGGAAGTGCACTGACGCAATTTACCAATATCACTCTTGAGTAGACCATGGAGCAATTGTGTGAATTAGCAGATCTAACCACTTGAATTCCTCAGGCTGAAGGGCCCCATTAATTGTCCGCCCTTCCAATGTGTCTCCTTCTCCTTAATTGTTGCAAGATTTTTTTGCTGCCTGCATACTACAAGTAATTTTTCTTTTTTGTCCGCCTCTGGTAAACAGGCATTTCCCTGTCTTGCTACTAGCTGCAGTAATAAACTGCAATTGGGAACATGGCTATGCAATGAAAGCTGAGCTAGTAAGGGTCCTATGGAATTTCTGCCAGTGCAAGTAGTCAGCATAGTCTCCTTCCTTCCATACCTAACCTGCAAACTTCCCCCCCCTCTTCATGAAATCGCGTGCCCTGTGGATGCAATGTGCTAAATAAGTAGAAAGAGTGTTCAAAACTGCAGTATGTAATTCACCATAACATTCTTGCTTCTCAAGCTGGACCATGCTTTATCAGCCAGCTACATTCCTCTGTCCTCTTAGACACTATCTTGCCTTACTCAGTAATTTTCGTACCTTCCTCGCTGCTTCCTCTTTAAAAAAGACTCCACCATCCAAAAACAATGAGGAACAGGAACTTCCTTGAAGTCAGTATAGGGTAGGAGAGGTCCGGGACGACCCGTTGACTGCCCTACAGAGAAAACGAACATGTTTTCAGTGGGTCCCTTTTCAATGGGTCGAAATGCCCCGCCTTGTGCTTGCACAAGCTTGCACAATTGTGAGTTTTATTGCATCCTGACGCGCTAATGCTCTTCGTGTGCTCTAAGTAGCAGTTTGAGCTGCGAGTTTTGCAGACGGCTTTACCAGGACATGTCATAGTTCTTGATGCCAAAAAGGTGCACTGATCAAGCGGCGGGGCGCGTGTTGAGTACTCCTGGTGCAAAAAGGCCTTCTCTGTAGTGGGGAGCAGGGGTGAAAAGAAAATACTACGCTAACAAGGTAACCCCTGTTTGCGTGAAATAAGGATGAAATTTACACCTGGTGCAAGCGCCAGGCAAACCTCCACCTTTTAATTAGGAAGAAGGACATAAGTGGGGGGAGGGTTCTGAAAAGAGCCATATGTTCCTTCCTTGATATTTTTCAATCTCCTACTTGTTTACGATCTCTGTTGCATACTGAATAGGATGAGTGTTTGAATCGAGAGTAAATTTAGGTAGTGACCTCAGGTCTTCACACTGACGATTTTTTGTTTTAATACGATCAAATTTTGAAGACAGGCCTCCTGACACTCATCACTCATTAGTAATAATTAACAAGCATGGCATCTTTTACCGACGGGGGGCTGCACCAGGTACTCCCTGCAGCCCACTGCACAGATGCGACCTTAGGCTGGTGTGAGGAACACAAGGTGGCCCCCTCTCTTGATGCAGGCCCCCAGGCCACTAGCGCATTCCAAATGGTGTACAACCAACATATTTGATTTCTAAATTAGCTTATTCACCGTCTCCTTCTTTTGATCCCTGCAACTGGAGGGCAAAACTTGTATCCTTTGCCTGAGTCAGCTGCTTCCCATTGCTTGCCTCAGACCAAGTCTTAGACTAGATGCAAAGGTGCCCCTGCTTGGACTGTGTGCACCCCACTGGGGGGCATCTTTAATTGCTCTCAGTGAGAGTTCCCCATGAAGTTGATGGAAAGGGGGACCTCTTCCTGTTTCCTTTTCAACTTGTCGTTCCTTCATAACTAAGTATCTTTGCAGCATTGCAGAAGAAGAAGAAGAAGAAGCAAACAGCAAGACATTGTCCCAATTAGAGGTGAAGTGAGCAGGCGTGCTGCTGCGTGTCCTATCTACACACATCAGCAATGCCCTGCAGGATGGCCGCCTGCTCTTGAGTCAGCGCCTTCAACAAGCGCGCCACATTGAATGCCGGGCCCTTCTGCCAAGCCCACAATTGCTGCACATCAGAAGCAAAGCCATGCTGCTGCTGCTGCTGCTGCTGCTGCTGCTGCTGCTGCTGCTGCCACCCTTGGGCCTGTTGCACTGCTTCGCGCAGCCGTGCCTTGGCATGTTGCAGGGCCTCAGTCATGCAGGCCAGTGCAGACGACAGGCTGGCTACACACATTTCATACTCAGGCTGCTTGGTTTTGGCCTTCTTTGCCCGGGAGTGCAGGTGCTGTAGGCCCTCAGCCCACACCTGAGTCGTGCGCACAGCATTGAGGCAACCGAGGCGACAGCGCTCATTCAATGAGGTAAAGGACAAGGACATGCGGCAAAGGAAGTGAGGCAGGGCACATGCGGCAAAGGAGCTCAGGCAAACAGAGGGTGACAGACAGCACTTGCCCTATGCGCACGGTTGCTAGCAAGCAAGCATGGGCAACACTGCCTCGTGGGCAGTGAGCAAGCAAGGACGTGAGAGGCAACCTAGCTCTTTTGTCTGTGCACATGGGGTGACACACAGCACATGGCACATGAGCAGACTGATGCACATGCGGTGGGCAGCACCCGGGCAAGATGCAGTGCTCATGCACTTCCGCAAGCGCAAGCGGACAGCCTGAAGCATGTGCACGAAGTGGTGAGCGAGCGGGCCACCGCCCATCCACAGTCAAACCACATATGAATGGCACTCACCCTGACTGACACGGCGCACATATGTGAAGGGTGCACCCTGACTGACACGGCGCACGTATGTGAAGGGTGCGCCCTGACTCACTCACTGGGCACCACACCCTTCTCCCTCCCCCCCCCCTTCAAAGGTCCTCTCTGCTCACCTGGAGGAACAGAGGCAGCCAAGTCAGCACGCCATGGGCCAGCGCTGTCGCAAGGGCCAGCGGCGCCCCCGGCAGGAGAGGCGGGCGCCCAGCTTGGGCCACATGCCCCTGCGCCCCTCCCTCCTCCGATGTCGCACCGCCGCTGCGCGCGCTGAGCAGCAGGGCGTCCAGCTGCACACACGCGGCCTTCAGCAACTGCCCCGCCAGCTGCGTGCGCGGCTGCACTGCAGGGCAGGGCTGGGCTGCAGGGGCACCGGGCAGAAGGGCGGCAGTGAGAGGGGGCCAGGTAGGCTCAAGAGCTCAGGGGTTTCCAGAGTGGGGTGGGTGCACGGCATATGGATGGATGGCTGGGCTGCAGGCATCTCATTGCAGGTGTCACTGCGCTGCTCTGCTTGCAGTGTGACCAGGCAGTGCCTACTGCGCTGCTCTGCTTGCAGTTTGACCAGGCAGTGCCTACTGTGCTGCCAGCCGCACCTCATCGGCTGCACCTGCTGATGACCTGGCCGTTCCTAGAAAGCTGCGCATCTGCATCCCCTGCTAGGCCTTCTTTCAAAAAACAGGCGTGGTGCCCGTCTGAGTGTGTGTGTGTGTGTGTGTGTGTGTGTGTGTGTGTCCATCCGGCTCTGCATGCAAGCAAGGGCACCGCCTGCTTTGTGCGTGCGCAAACATGCAGGGCCACCCTTTTGCTTCATGGAACATTGCACCACCACCTACACCCACAACAGAGGGTGACACGCGCACCGGCTTGCCCCTGTTCAGCCTCCAGCAGTGCATGCGCCGCTGTGATGCCTTCGCATGCGGCCACCATCGCCGCCCCCGCTGCCACTTCCACGCGCTGCATCTGCTGCGAGCACGGCACGCCCGCAACCCCCTGCCCACAGCCGGCCTCCGCCGCCCACCGCTCCAGGCACTGCTCCAGCTGCTGTGATGGCTGTGGGCCCTGGGGCGCAGCAGGCTCCCCATTGCTGCTGCTGCTGCCCCTCCCGCTGCTGCTGCTGCTGCTGCTGCTGCTGCTTGTGTGGTGTGCCGCCAAGGCCGTCAGTGCTGCTTGTGCGTGCGCAAGGTGGGCATGGGGGCGGCCGCCCGTGCCAGAGGAGGCGGGCTGGTGTGCGTGGCTCATGGACTGCAGGGCGGCCGTGAGGAGCTGGGGCAGCAGGAGGCGGCAGCAGGCGGCTGCGTGCATCGCCTGACGCCAGGCCGCCGCCTGCATGTGAAGTGCATGCACCCAGGCCACCCCCTGCATGTGAAGTGCATGCACCCAGGCCACCCCCTGCATGTGAAGTGCATGCACCCAGGCCGCCGCCTGCATGTGAAGTGCATGCACCCAGGCCACCCCCTGCATGTGAAGTGCATGCACCCGTATGCCTTAGGTGCCTCTGTGGGCGGGGCGCAGCGTCAGAGGGCGCAGGCGGTGACCGTGCAGCGTCAGGGCAGCGACCGCGCAGGGGAGGCAGACGCGCGTGTGCAGGGCGCGGCGCTGCGCAGGCACCAACCCCCCTGCTTGCACGTGTGCTATGCTCAGCAAGGCTTTGTGCAGAGCATGCCTGGGAGTGGGCAGCCTCTGCTTGTGCAGTGCTGGCCTTACCTCATCTAGCCTCTGCTTGTGCAGTGCTGGCCTTACCTCATCTAGCCTCTGCTTGTGCAGTGCTGGCCTTACATTATCAAGCTTGTGCCTGTGCAGTGCTGGCCTTTTATATCATCTAGCCTCTGCTTGTGCAGTGCTGGCTTTTTATATCATCTAGCCTCTGCTTGTGCAGTGCTGGCTTTTTATATCATCTAGCTTGTGCTTGTGCAGTGCTGGCCTTCCATCATCTAGCCTCTGCTTGTGCAGTGCTGGCCTTACATCATCTAGCTTGTGCTTGTGCAGTGCTGGCCTTTTATATCATCTAGCCTCTGCTTGTGCAGTGCTGGCCTTCCATCATCTAGCTTGTGCTTGTGCAGTGCTGGCCTTCCATCATCTAGCTTGTGCTGCACATCTTGACTCTTCAAGGCATGCGCATGCACACACAAACTCACACCCTGACACACAGGAAGTTACGAAAGCGGGCATGCTTCCAGCGACCACCGCACAACCAGCACACAGCACACAGCTGCGCTGTGCAGGTCACTTTGCGGTACTCTTGCCTGAATGGGCAGCTGCCTTCCAAACTGCCACCCAGTCATGCAGCCACATGCAAGTGACAAGTATAAGCGCACCCTCTGCATGCGTGCGCTTGCACGTGCACCCTGCGGCAGTCTCCCCTCCACTCCCCCGCCCATCTTCAGTACACGCTTACGCGCTTACAAACACACATAGCAAACTGCGCAGTGCATGCACAAGCTCCCAGCCGCACACCTGCGGGTGGGGCGCCTCTGCAGACGCGGTGGCCGCCCACCAGCCCACGCCTGCCCCCTGGAGGCTGCTGCCCGCCGCCCGCAGCTCCCACCACCGCGCGGGCGCGAGGTGCGCCGGCGCAGCCAGCGGTGGGTACCACGCGGGCCGCGTGCTCAGGTCCTCATCAAAACGCGTGTGCGGCAGCAGGGGCAGCGGCACAGGCAGGGGCGCTGCGGGCGCCTGGCCCTCCGTCTGCGCAGGCGGTGGCGGCGCGTCGCGTGCTCCGCGCACCGCTACGGCGGCTGCTGCTTCCTTGAAACCCAACGCGTCCCACGCATCCGCCACATGCGCGCACGCCGCCGTGGCGGCTGCGGTGGCCGGCTGCGGCATGGGCGTGGTGAGGGCAGCGCGCATGCGCTGCAGCACCGCCTCCGCGCGCGCCAGCAGGTAGGTGTGGGAGGCGCTGAGGCGGTCCTTGAATGCCGCAAACTCCAGGACCTGCGGAGGGGCGGCCAGCACGCGCGCGGGGGCAGGAAGGGTGAGGGTGTGCCGCAGCCCCCGCCCAAGAGGCGAAGGAGCTGTGGCCCAAGGAGCGGCTACGGCACACTGTTGCAGGGCTGAGGGGGGACGCCGCCATGTGGCTGGCGGACTCGGTGCAGGGGTGAAGGATAGCCCTTTTGCGGCCAAGCTATGGTTTTGGTGCACAATCTGCAAATGCACAGCCGCTTGGCGGCCTTCCTCCGCCCCCCCTCATGTGTTGTCTTTGGGCCTGCCTCCCTTGCCTCCCATCAGTGCCTGCAGCTGGCCCATCAGTCCCTGCTGGCAGGTACATCCCATTTTTCAATGGGCGACGGGCTGTGGGGGCGGCAGGCTGTGGGGGCATGCCCCCACCCCTGCCTTCCCTCCTTGCCCCCCTCTCACTCACACGCACGCACTTGCGCGCGCACACATGCATGTACTTGCGTATGCACACATGCACACATGCACACACTCGCGCACACACACATACGCATGTGCTTGCGCACGCACACACGCACGATCTTGCACAAGCACACACACACACGCACGCACTTATGCAAACACACAGACACACGCACGCAAGCACATTCACCTTGGAGAACGTGCCGAACATGTATGCCTGGAACATAGTCTCGCCCGCGTCATTCTCGTGGTCACTGAAGAACGCGCACGTCCGGGCCAGCGCTTTGGGCGCAGAGGGCCCGTGCCGCGGCCCCTCATAGTCCAATTCCGCGCTGCTGCCGCTGCCGCTGGTCCCCAGAATCACAGCTGCTGCCTTGTGAGACCCTTCCTCCATGGGGAAGGCCAGCAGGGCGGGAAGCAGCATGTGGCTGGCAACTGTGTCCAGCTGCACGTGCTTGATGCTGAGGATGTCCATGTTGGCCTTCACACCCGTGGGGCTGGCCTGCGAGCACAGAGGCACGATCACCCATTCACTGTAAGGGATCCATTTACTGCATCATCCATTTACTGCATCATCCATTAACTGCATCATCCATTTACTGCATCATCCATTTACTGGGGCTGGCCTGCAAGCAGAGGCACGGTCACCCATTTACTGTAAGGGATCCATTTACTGCAAGCAGGCACGATCATCCATTTACTGTAAGGGATGTGCTGGCAAGCTGCGCAGGGCTGCGCAGGCAAGCTGTGCAGGGCTAGGCAGGCAGCCTGTCCATGTGCAGGGCTGGGCTGCATGCGGGCTCACCCAATCCGGCAGCCAAGAAGGTCCTGCCTGGGCCTCTGTTCTGGGTGCGTGCATCCACGCGCCCCAGCGCGCGTGTGTGTACTCACGTCATGCACTAATGTGGGTGTAGGGTGGGGAGGTGCGGGCAGTGAGCGGCAGCAATGTTTGGGCCGCCTGAGCCGAGAGGCATGACCCATCAGTGCCTGCTGAGTCTGTTGCATGGTATGACAGGCACATGACTGAGCAGAGCCGACAGCAGAGCTGCAGGGGTGCGCGCAAACGCACAACCAGAGAGCTCTGCAGCGGCGCGGCTGCTTCTGCAGCTGGGGCCGCTGCCGCCGCTGCCGCTGGCAGCCTTTGCAGCAGGCTGTGCCCGACCCAATGCACACACACAGGCCTGGAGTCAGACATCACTCCTGCTCGCTCCTGACACAAGCACGCACGCGCATGCCCACCCCCACCATTTAGTCGTGTGCGCGTGAGCGCTCAGCAAGGCAGCTCCAGATATGCGCAGCACGCCCCCCACGCCAGGCTGCAAAAAAATGCTCTTCTCTTTCTTCACTGGGCCCGGGCTTTGCAGCACATGCTCTAGTTTAAGATGTGATGTTTTTCTTGTTTGTACTGTCCGGGCAGGGCCGGCATGCACAAGAAAGCACATTTCCATGGGTCCTTTGGGACATATGTTCCAATTGGCACAATGCAGAGATGGGGACGCACAAGCTCTGGCATCGCATGCTCCTTTGTGAGCACACCAAGCACGCCAGGCTGCAAATTGTGCACTCCTAATGCCTCATTGGACGCCAGGATTTGCTGCCTGCCCCCCCTTGCTCTCCAAGCCTGAATTGCAGCGCACCAGCAGCGTGTGCAGGGCCGCCAGTGCCAGCCGTATGGGCGCAGTGAACTTGCGCGTTGCTGCGGCAGCCTCCAACGTCAGCAGGGCGTGCAGCAGGTGCGCAGTCGCTTCCACATCAGAGGGCGCCATCAGGGCAGCGGACATGAGGGCGTTGGCAGCCAGGCATGGCAGCTCGTCAGCAGGCGCGCGCTCGCGCTCGTCCAGGCCCTGGGGGCATGCGCACGGGCAGTTTCCTTTCTTCTTAGAGGTGCGGTGGCATCATACTGGTTTCAACTGTGGTGTATCACACAGTCTCCAGCGTGCTGTGCCGGGGCGGGGGCATGTCGCAGTGATACTGGCAGGCGTCTGACTGCAGCACCTGCAGCGACAAAATGGCACTGGCGGCTGCATTATGCCCCAGGCTGCATTATGCCCCAGGGCACGTGCAACAGAGGCACTGGGCCCTTTGGACAGGCCCATTGGACAGGACCCTTTGGACAGGCCCTTTGGACAGAGCGCTGGGCCCTTTGGACATAGCTCCTTTGGACAGAGCGCGGCATGCAGCAACTCCTGCCGGAACTGCCCTGCACAGCCTCATCACCACGCCCCTATCAAAGCACGAAGGGATGATTTCCGCCGCTGTTGGGATATCTGTGCGGACCACCTGGCACGGCCCCCCACAGACAACAAAGCTGGACGCAGTGGCAAGCGCAAAAGGCGCAGGCTCTCATTCAGGAGTTGCGGGCAGGATGCTGTGTGCCTATTGCTTTCGTTGCTGCTTGCCGCAGCAGCTAAGTATCATGGACGCTGCAGCGTCCGCTGCTGGGGTCGAAAGCAAAGAAGGGCCAGCACCGGGCCTGGCGCACCACCCCCTCTTGTTGCACAGCTTCACAATGCACCAGGCCTTATATTCCGTTCCCGCCCCCCTGGTTTCCAAGTCTGGAGCATGGACACGTGCTCCATGCGCGTTCCAGATGCTGCAGTTGGTACTGGGCCGCCCACAGCGTGCACTCATCAATCATGTGCTCCGCACGCCATATGCACGTCCGTATGCTCCATGTGCCATATGCACGTCCGTGTGCTCCATGCACCATATGCATGTCTGTGTGCTCCATGTGCGTTCCATTCTGCGAGCAGCAATTAACTTGGGAAGAGTCCGCACCCAACTCTTCCCAACTTAATTGCTGTTCTCGGTAAACACAAGACCTGCCCCTATAGCCATTGATACCCACAGCTGCATTGGCCCCCACCTTGTACCAGCCCCACCTTGTACAAGCCCTGCACGCCTGCATACAACTGCATCAACTGCAGTGCGTGCTGCTGCGCGTCCGCCTCAGATACAAACTCGGGCGCCCCCAGGCCATCCATGACCAGCAGCGCGCTGATCCTCTGTCGGAGTGCGTCGGCCTCCCCTTGAGCCATTGGAGGGGTTGCACTGGCCCCATTGGCGGCCGCGCCTGCGTGTTGACAAAAGCGTCTTTGTCGGCGCATGTGTATGTATGAAAACAACAAGCATGCATTTTGTTGGCGCGCGTGCGGGATGCGTGCCTGCACCCTTTTGTGCAGCCATCCGGGGCTTGTGTGTTAGGCGTCTCATATGACAAGGGAGTGGGCGGCGTGGCGTGCCTCGCCCCCGCGCCGCCACATGGCAAGGCACAGAGCGCGCACCCACGCCCCCCCATGGCAAGGAATTCAAATTTGAGCAAAGCAGCCACGGCAGAAAAGGCGTGGCGCCCTGGTGAGGAGAGCCGCTCAGCAAAAGGAGCACAGAGCATGCTCAGGCTGCGCAGGCAGGCACAGAGGGGCCTCAGCATTCCTCCAGCCAGGGGAGGGCCCAGGTCATGCCACATGCTCTGCCTGCTCATCCACTTGGGAGAGTAACCAACACCCTTGAGCAGCAGTATGCAGCAGCGTACGGCACACCCTGAGGGTGCATACAACGCCCTCAGATACAAACTGTTGTATGCATACAACACACCCTCAGGGTGCAAACTGTTGCATGCATATAACACCCTGAGGATGCATACAACACACCCTGAGGATGCATACAACACCCTAAGGATGTAGACAACACGCGGAGGGTGCAGAGGCGTACACCACACTGAGGGTGTAGTGATTGCCATGCACGCTACCCCTGGCTGGACATGCACACGCACACGCACCCCCCCAACCCCCCGGGGTCACATAACATGGTGCTCACATGGACACA
>LKMJ01005434.1_pt1 | contig 12004 bp, 17 predicted proteins | sample 643391 | NCBI WGS metagenome assembly LKMJ01 (sample SAMN04112250, study PRJNA286221) | soda lake metagenome | biome: soda lake; feature: Kulunda Steppe; material: water; isolation source: sample PL-Br10 brine of Picturesque Lake | place: Russia: Kulunda steppe | collected 2010-07
TCCCCACCTTCAAACCAATCAGGAGAGGTCTGCTGGCTTGTCTGCCCGCAACCCTCCTGATCCTCACTGACCCCCCTTTTCTTTTCTGGTGAAGGGGCTTTTCTTTCCAAGTGGCCCCTTTTCCTTATTAGATGTAAGGAGCTTTTTGCTGCTTGCATAGTTTTTCTTTTCTTTTCTTTACCAGTAGTATCTTAATGGTAAATGTTGGTGCCTTACTAGTTAAAGGTCCAGGTTGCTGCCCGGTAAGCTTCAGCTAAGCTGCCCTCGTTCGGCAGGTGCAGCTATGTAACCTTTCCTTTCCCTGCAGCAAACACAAGACCTTCGGTTGTGAGGTGAGCTCATCAACTCAAGAAGTTGCGCTCATAGAGCGATGTTTACATACCAATCCTTGCACTTTCTGCACTCTTTAATGGCTTAATGGTCCCATGGCACCACAACCGGATCCAGACAAAGCTTCTGCCTGAGACTCTCAGCGAGCAAGATCCAGGCAACAAAGGATCCTTTAAGCATCTCATTTAAAGCAAGCTGTCACATGTACCAGATTGGCTTGTTGCTCACTCTACAATTGACTCTCCATAAAGTAGCCATGGCAACGCCTCAAAGAGCATCAGTGAACATCCAGAGCGGTTTTTGCTCTCCTTCCACATTAGTTGTGTACGCAGTAGATCTGACCGCAGAACGGTTCATAAATGTGTGCATATGCAATATTATGCATCCTTTTATCTTCACAGGAGTCTAGCACTCACACTCTGACACTGCGCTGCAGTCATGTATGATGCATGAGCAACCAAGATTAAGTACCTTATAATACATATTAAGATCAAGCACACAATGTGCTCCCTTGCTGCCTTTGCTTTAGCCCATCCAAGTGCACAGTCTAGGCTCTTCTGCCAAAATTTTGCACCAATCCACCAGCTGAGCATGACCATACACGCAGACTGCATGAGCAACGCCATCAAACGCATGCCAGTGCCTGGTAATGCCAGGGTCTAGCAAGAGAGTCACTCTGAGTGACAGCAGCACACATCGTTCACATTGCTAATGCTTGCCAGTACAATGCCGAGTACGATACAACAAAGTAAGGACATAATAAGAAAGTAATGTCAAGACATGAATTGGATTTAGTTTACTCAAACTGCCTGCCATTTACAGAAGGCAGAGATAAGACGAGCCCTGCATTTCTGTTTAAGATCCACGAGCATACAAATCAGTAGTGAAATGGCTGTGTGCTTCAGGTTTGCCAAATCTGCTTTGGGGCAAAATGGATTTTGCCTTGTGCTTCCAAGGCCCAGCAAACCCAAAAGTGCGGCGCCCTTATACATTCCAGTGAGCCACAGCTGCAGCAGCATGCGATGTTGAATTTGGCAGACAGGGTACGTCCCAGATTTTGTTTGAGATCCCTTTTTCTGCACTGTCACATGCACACAAAAGCACACACACACACACATCCTGGCCTCCTCCTCTGCCTGCCGCCCTTTTGGGCAGGTTGGAGAGCCAAGCAAGGAAGTTGTATCGACATCCTCATGCAACATTCCCCTCAGCTGCGTGTCAGCATGCAACTCCTCAGGGTGCTGCGGAGCCCACGCCGGGCCTCAGCAGCTCTTCGCTTTTTGTTCATGACACCCAACAAGCGCGCCAGTAAGTGCTCCGTAATTGATCCAGCTGCGCCCGCGCAGCGCTCACGTCCACGTGCAGGGCAATCAGCGGCAGAGGCTCCCATGCCTTAGTTTCCATGGTGTGGCAATGCACAGCCCCGCTTGTCATCATGGAGCGGCTTGGCATCAAAACGCGGCTTGGCCGAAGTGCATGGGTCTTGCTGTCAAGCAGCCACCCTCCGTGGGGTGCGCGGTGGGCATGGCGGCATGCAACCCCCCCAAGAGGCTGCGAGCCCCCAAAACTGTAATCAGTAAATTGTAATCATGCTGTTGAGGGGTGACGGTGTGGGCCGCGCGGAAGGCTTGGGCCTTGCTGCTGAGCAGCGGCCCCCTGTGGAGTGCGCGCTGGACGTGGCCTGCCTCCAAACAGCCGCCTTACCACCACAGCCTGCATCCAGCAAGGCTGGGTCAGCAGAAAAAAGTACACGCCACTGACGGCTCCTCAGATCAGACGGCTCCCAAACCACTTGGGCGATGTCTAGCCAGCCACCCAGCCACCCAACCGCCACAAGGCCACTGTACTATCCCACAAGGCATGCAGTCGGTGTCCAGATCAGCTGGCGCCATACCCCCCCCGCCTCTTTGTGTCTGCTTTTTTCAAAGGCCAAACACATGCGTCAGCGAGACAAGTACTGCACGCCCTAACCGACCCACCAACTTAACAGGGCATCAGGTGGGTGTGCGCCAGCGCCCCTTGCCTGCCTCCCAGACGCTTGCCCCCAATGCACGGGTGTGCACCACACCCTCTGCACCATCCCAACCCGCGACCTCAGCTGGCGCCCACATTTCAGTAGCATGGCTGCACCGTGCCTCTCCAGCAGCCCACACGCGGCTGTGAACACAGCCCCTGCTCCCATGCTGCACCAGCAAACGCCGCTCAATGCCTTGCCACCCTTTTCCTCACAACAGAAGGCACAGGGCCTTCCGGGGGCCACAGCTCTCTTATTTTGCAGTGTCCCAAGTCCTTTTGCTCCAATGGCGGTCACATATCCCTCTGAGCCAGTCCTCTGGTGCACCCCTCCCCAACCATGAATTAAGCCCCCCCCCCTTAACCCCCCATTGCCGCAGATTGCCACGCCAAGCATGAATGGGCACCCCCTCCCCAAATAAAGCCCCCCCAACACCCAACACTTGCCACCCTACCAACAAGTGGACCCGCAGAGCCCTGATCACTGCCATTAAAGGCAGGAAACAGAGTGGGGCATGAGCCCTGTGGCACAAGGCCGCCTCATTTGTCAGGTGGGTGGTGGGCTGGTGCCGATGTGCATGCCTTGTGGGTAACTCCAGCCCCTTTGGGTGACCTCAGGCAAACTCGACCTCCCTGCAGCACATCAGCCAGCATCCACACAGCACCGCAGTCAGAACACATTTTTTGCCAATGGGGGCACGCTCCATGGGATGGGAGTCCCTGCAGCTCAAAACGGTGCTGAAGCCTGTGCGCATTTGACCTGGTCCGCACAGAGCAGCATCCAGCAATTTTAGCTACATAGGATATACACAGGCAGCATTCAGTGAGCTGAAGCCCACTTAGCACAAACACACACAGTATCCAGTGAGCTGAGCCACACCAAGCGCGCGCACACACACACACACAGAGAATCCAGTGACCTGAGCTATACGAGGACACACACACACACACAGCATCTAGTGAGCTGAGGCACACAGCAAAGACACATACACCACAGCAGCAGCAGCAGCAGCAGCAGCAGCAGCAGCAGCAGCAGTAGCAGCAGTAGCACATTCCTGCACACGTTCCAAGGTCAACCCTGCAGCCCCATCCCACCCCCACCCCACACTGACCTTCCTCCTCCCTTAAGAAGGGCGGTGTCGACATGGCGGGCGCAAATGCAGTGTAGCAGGCGTGCGCGCTGCCCCGGCCGTCCTCAGGGAGCAGGCTGATCTGTGGCAGGGGGCTGCTGGAGGCCGACTGCATGGAGTGGGCGGACGACGCTGGGCCCGCCGAGGAAAGCGCGGCGGGCCCCCAGGACTGGGGCGTTGCGCGCAAGCTGCTGGCGCTCATGAAGCATGAGGGGTGGCCTGGGCCGGCACTGGCACCGCCATCGTTGGACATGCCTAAGGAGACCAGCGCATCTGCGTGAGGGAGACCGGCTCCCTGCAGCTGCTGCTGCTGCTGCTGCTGGCGGCGCTGCTTCTCCTCCTTAAGAGCGGCCAGCTGTGCGCGCAAGGCCAGGAGCTGCTGCATACTGCTGCTGCCGCCGCCGCCCATGACCTGCTGCTGCTGCGGCGGCGGCCCAGCGATGCCCAGCTGCTGCGCTTCCCAAGAAATCTGCTGCGGCAGCGGCGGCGGCGTATGCACGGCTGCCGTCGGCGACCACGCACGCTGCTGCATGCCAATAGCAGCCTCATGGTCTTGTTTTTGCGCGTCCAGGTGGAGTTGACCCACGCTGAGAAGCCCCAGGGCATTGGCCTGCGCTCCTGCGCCCACCAGCTGCGGGCGCTCCAGGCCATCCAGCGGCAGGGAGTACATAGCGGCGCTGAGGCTGCGCCCCGAGCCTTTTGCAGGCGGCAGCACCCCCCCGCTTATGGCGGCTGTTGCCGGCAACTGCGAGTGGGCCAGCGGCGGCACGCTGCCCATGGGGTCAAGCATGGTGTGCGAGTGGGGCGGGCCGCTGGCAGCGAAAGTGGTGTTGCGGCGGAGGGCTCTTTTGGCTGCCACCACACCACCGCCGCCAATGCTGAGGCTGAGGGGGCTGGGCCCAAGCGTCGCCCTGCGCGGCATGGACGAGCTCGAGCCCCCCAGCACTTGGCTTGCAGAGGCTGACTGCCCCGCCCCCATTGATGCAAGCGAGCTCATGCCCATCCCAGCATCTACACCCCTGCTGTCCCTGCCCCCGTCAACCACCCCTGATACCGCTTCGCCCCCCCCTTCCCGCCAGCTCCCCAGCCTGCCGCCGCTGCCGCCGCCGCCGCCCATCTCCCCCAGCCCGCTGAACCCCAGACCATCCTCCATCACCCACCCGTGCCTGCGGCTCCCTTTCCGCACCTTCCCCACGCCCACGTCGCCGTAGCCACTGAAGCCTAGGCTGTCCTCCCCATCTTTCCTCCAACTATCTCGCCGTGTCGAGGAGTCTGGCCCCTCCCCGCTTGTCCCTCCTGCGTGCGCACACGAGAGGCAGGCGGGTGCCCCGGTGCTGTGCTGAGCCGCGCTGGGCCATGCTCTGCCGTGTGCGCATGAATGGACACTGCATGTGCATACTTGTGTGTGCAAGCGCTTGGCCTCCTCGCTCACTCACCCAAACAAGGCCCCCGCACTGTACCCCCATGAGGCATCAAGTAGACGTCTCTGGCAGGGCTGGTGCCTGCCAGACATGGCAAAGTGGAAGGCAGGCAGAGCACGAGGGCAGAGTGCAGCCATGACCACAGGCTGTGTCGTGTCACCTGGGCTTTGCCCTTGCACATCGCCACTCACTCTCACAAACGCCTGACCCAGGCGCACGCATCCGTGCGCTCGTGCACGCACATGTGTGCACATATGCAACACGCGCGCACGCACGTACGACCACAGAACCCCACCACCGCCCTATCCACCTGATGGTCCCGGCTGCTCGTTTGTTTGCGCGGAGTTGTGCCCGTGCACATAGCTCGTACGGTTCTGGCTTGCGGCTGGTGTCAGCTGGGCCTGTGCACCCACAACAGGTGTACACCGGGTCAGTCGGGGCATGATGGCAAGATGGCAAGATGGCATGATGGCATGATTGCAGGTCACCAGGTCAGCCTGGGCATGTCCACGCACAGCTGTGGCCCCACGCATGTGCTCGCAGGCGCATTGCAGCTGCACCTTGCTCATCCCCTTGCAGCAAGGCTTGACTGTGCACAGGGTCACATGGAAAGCAAGGACCTCTCAGATGCAAGGCGAGCGAGACACCCTTTTGCCTCAGCGAGAGGCCTTCTTGCCTGAGCAATAAAGGCACATAAGGTGAGCAAGAGGCCCTTTTGCCTGAGGCACAACAGGCAGGTAAGGGACCCTTGCCTAAGCAAGCAAGGCCCGCTCCATCAGGAGCCAAAACACACACAACACGCGCACACACAAAACAGGCACGCACATGCACGCAAGCAAGCGCACACACTTCAACCTATGAATGCAGGCATGGTCGCACAGGGGCACACCTACATGGATGCAAGCACGTCTGCACAGGGGCAATCCTACATGTATCCTACATGTATGCAGGCATGTCTGCGCTGACATCCCCGGCTACATCAGGCTAACCCCCGTGGCATGCCTCTTGCATCTAGGTTGTTATTTTTGGGTATGCTGCAACTAGCTCATCATCTTTTTCCTGACATGTGATTTTGATGAAAGAGACATGGCAAATCAACTGCTAAATTCTTGTGTGTGAGGACCATTTCCACAATATCTCTGCATCACACAATCCAGTGGTCATTGACACAGATCGACATGACAACAAGCAGCATACTGAACCAGACTTTTCAATTCAATCAAATGCATTGAGATTAGCAAAAGATTAGCAAGGTTTGATTCTTTTGGAGCATGGTTAAAGCTTCCTTTCTGCCATTGTTGACCCAGGCAGTCATACCAACCCTTCTCAGCACCCTTTCAAAAGCCAAGACCTGACAGGTGAAGTACTTAAAAGTACTCCCTGACAAAGTTGAATATTTAGATACAAATGATCCTCGTGGGCAATGATACGTTTCAAAATGTGCAGTTTCCTTATAGGACGACAGCTTTTATGCCAAAGATATGGAGGCAACACGTGACAGGTAAACACCAATTCCGGATAGGTGCAAAGAAAGCCTTGACAGCAGTGTGGGTGGTCCTTGTAGCACCATGCGCAGGTGAAAAACTGTGCTTTTTGAATACCCCCACCAGCAGAACACGCGCACCTTGAAGCCTCGCAGCGCATCCCTCAGGACAATTGTCCTGTGCTGCGCGGGGTGCATCTGAAGCCACGGATGGCTCAAGAGGGTGTGGGAGCTTGGGCGGTCTTTAGGGTTGAACTGCGAGTGTGGCAGCAGAGCAAGATCAGGCTATGCCGACCATTCCGGGGGATGCCCAGCGGCCAGACTCGGGAACAGAAGGGTCCACAAAGGCAGGAGACTGGGACAAGAGGGGCTCCAAAAGCAGGAAACTGGGCGGAAAGAGACCACAAAGGCAGGGCAAGCGCTTTCCATGGGGCCAACAACTGTGGGCTTGGCTGCAAGGAGGAGGCCGACGCAAGAGAGCCGCCGGCCTGTTCTGCACCTGCTCTGCGCCAGCGCATCTCAATTTAACAGGGACGGCCATCAGCACTAGAATTGCTGGACACCGAATATTTACATCGCATGCTTTCACTGTTTTTAGCAACCCTGCGCCTAACGTGTGCAGGGCGGCGCCCTGCACTTTTGCTCTGATGCAGGCTGTTCCAATGCACTGATCGTGAGGCTTGATCGCGCCACCCTTCGACTCTTTGTAGGATTGACCATCCATCACATCCACCATGCCTTCACTTTCCACTGTATGGCCCAGGATTTGTGTCTCGGCCAGCAGCAGCTGCACGATCAGGTCCAAGACTTGGCCCATCTGCAGCAGCGGCACAAGGAGCTGATGCACTGTGTGCCCACAGCAGCTGCGCAACAACTGCCTGGACCGTGTCTGCCGGTGACCAAACCATCAACAGCGTTGACGTGGTTGCTGCTCATCAGTCAATCGCTGACGATCAACTCATCAGTAGGATGACGTGGGGCGCTGAGGCTGCTGGTGACCAACCTGTCGACAGCATTGATGTGGTCGCTGCTCGCCAGTGTGAATAGGCCCACGTCATCCTACACCAACCTACAGCACACAGGGGGAGGCAGCAAGGCGCCTGTACCTGCAGCAGCTGCGTAATCAGGTCCAAGGCCCCCTCAGACACTTGCTCCCAGCAAGAGGCCGAGAAGTCCCATGACCCGCTCTTGACGCGCTCGATAATGGTGTCCGTTGACTTGGCATAGAAGGGCGTCTGCAGGTCAGAAGTGGCGTGCACATGCGTGCGTGTGTGTGTCTGTGAGCACATCTGTACAAGTCCAGAGGCCCGGACAGCTTCCTGCGCTCGATGCTGGTGTCCATTGAAGTGGTACAGGAAGGCGTTTGCAGGTCAGGAGTGGCATGCATGTGCACACACGCACGCCTGCGCACACCCAGCCACCCACCGTGCCGCATAGCAGGTAGAACATGATGATGCCAAGCGCCCAGCAGTCCAGGCTAGGGTCGCACCCGTTTTCGGCATAGTACTCGGGCTTGATCAGCAGCTCAGGTGCCACGAACTCTGGCGTACCCCCAGGCTCAGTGGAGGTGTGGAAGAAGGAGGCCAGGGAGAAGTCAATGATCTTGATGGGGGAGTCGGGGGTCCTGGGGCGTGCACAGTGCGGCGGGTTGGGCATGGGAGAGGGGTATGGTGGGAGGGACGCCAGAAGCGAAAGGAGCGCAGCTAGCTTTTGGAGTGGATTGGCAAGGCAACTTGTGGTAAGGAAGTCGGGCAGTAGGGGGGGCAGGGGGGGGGCCGGCCCCTGCATAGCTACGACGGCCCCTACATAGCTACGACGACAATCCATACTGGCTACAAGGCTGAGCCACACGAGGCCACATGATACCCAAACAAGAGGTACAAAAAGACAGGGTGAGGATGCATTGCTTTGGGGTTCTCTGAATCCTTTAATAGGGTTGATGGGGGGCAGTGGAGGCATGGAGGGTTCCATGGTGGAGAAGGTTGTAGACGCACCAATGAGGGCAGACAGAAGGTGGGCACAAGGGTTGTGACGGGATGGAAGCCTTGGAAGAGCAGAGCAGCATGGTACATGCACACATGCGCGCGTGCTCACAACCGCGCACATACGAGCGCTCACGCATACACGCCTCAAGCAGCTGTTCACTGGTTCCATGTCCTCCTCAGGCTTCAGGTCGCAGTGCATGATGCCCTGCTAGCGGCAGTGCTGCGCCCCACGCACTTGTTCACCAGCACGATGTTTTCGGGCTTCAGGTCACTGTGCACGATGCCCTGCAGGTGGCAGTGCTGCACCGCCTCCGCCAGCTGCCTCATCAGCCCTGCCACGTCCCGCTCACAGTACGTCCGCCGCAGCGCCAGGCTGTTCATGAGCGTCCCGCCCTCACACAAGTCTGCAATTAAAGCGCAACACATTGACACCCATAAAAAATGATGTGACACATTTGCACATGTGGCACATCAAAAGTGATATGCCCTCGCACAAGCCTGCAGTTGGCGCACAGCGCACTGACAAACATCAAAAGTGGCCTTCTAAACACAAAACCTACCAGGCACGCTCTACAAGCACAACATGAGGAGAGCATTAGCGCGCTCCCATAGCCTGTGCAAAGGCTACTCCGTTCAAGGCATCCTACCCCGCACGATGCTCACCTGCCACAAAGTACACCCGGTGGTCGGAGTACAGTACCTCCCGTAGGCGCACGACGTGGGGATGGTTTCCTGCAGCGTGCCATACCTGCGGCAGTGTGGCACACGGGGCCAGAGGACGTGAGAGTAGGCGCGTCTGGGAAGCGCGCAGAGTGGCATGCTGTGCGTAGGCTTGGCCTTTATCATGTGAAGCTATGGTTTGGCACACCCACAAATACGATGACCGCCCAAATAAGAGGCAGCACGTGCCCAGAGCATGTCTCAGTTCACTTGGGAAATGCATGGCAGGGGTGCATCCTTTTGCTTGTGACCAATCTGTGCCTTGCTGCAGCATTGTGCGTTCTGATTGCACTCACCATGATCTCGCGCTCGATGAGGTCGTGGTACTCCTTGTAGGCTTCAGCTTTGATGACCTTAATGGCCACACTGGTCTGCATGGTCGTAAGCAGGGGTACAAACAGCGCACAACAAGGGAAGAGGTGTGTGTCACAACCTTACAGCCAGATAGTTCAGTGCAGGATAGCAACTCCATTCAAAGTTAAGAGCAGGAACATGGCGATCAATAGGTCCTTCACAAACAAAACAGAACAGTCAATTCCTGCACCTCGCAACAAATTTTTATGACATGTATTGACATGGCATCCACACACTGGATCAATTGACAAGGAAGGGATGCACCTGGCGTAAGCTCCACACTCAGACGTTGGGGACAAAAACAAGGTCATGACCTTGTTCCTCTACTGCAGAGCATAAGGCCTCACATGTTTGACATGATCTGAATAAGCTTCCCTAGCAGGATGACCGGGTTGTCTAGTGTGGTGCAAACGACAAATAGGCCCAGCAACAACAAGACATGTGGCAAATGTGCGCCAAATACGTGCTCTGCGCACCCCTGTGCTAAGCTCATGGCCTCGAAGGACGACCGCAAACAAGCCGGTGCCAAGAGGTTTTTGATAGTTGATGGAGAACCTGCCGGCCAAAGATAGGCAAAAAAGGATCCTGGGTTGCATGAGTGCCGCATGTGCTTGTCGCACCCTCCAAGCCAGAAGCTATTCAAAGAGCAGCCCAGTGCCCAACATTACATAATTCTTAGACCTTGCCTTGCAAGCAACCCACAACAGAGCAAAGCGTGCACCTACAAGTACGATGGCCCTGAGCTCACACAAGTGCGCATGCTTGAGTGTGTGTGTGTGTGTGTCTGCGCGTGTGCATTTGTAGGATTGGATTTGGCTTTAAGCGTTACTCAGCGTTTAGTGCTTAACGTTTTCAGAATGACACGTGCAAAAGTTGTATCCTGCTGATTTGCTTGTTCTGGGCTCCCCTCGAGTGATGAGTTGACCTGAATTGATGTTTTATGAATTGATTCATATTATTTTTGTTGGCGAAGAGACCTGCGTCTTGCTTGGATGCCCTTGGTGGTTCCCACGTTTCCCAACTTAGTCGTATCTACTGCTTTAGTGGGCTAACAGCGCACAATGGCTTGGCCAGCTGCAGTAGCTGGAGCTCAAGGCCAAGGAATGGGTGCAAGCAGCACCAGGTGCAGCAAAATGCAGCTTGAGTATGGCATCACGAGTGGCGCAACTTTGCCGGCGCAGCTCTCCTTCTCTCTCCCTCACCAGAGCAATCTTTGCCTCAGATAGCATGAACCCACAATAGCAACACAAACACACAAGCTACACAGGCATGCCAGCATACGAGCACACATGCATGCACTCGTTTTTCTTGTGCATGCTTGCATGCTTGTGCGGCTGTGCTAGAGGCACAAACACTTGCCCAAACAAGCTGTGACACGCATGCTCATGCCAGCAACAAGTGTGGGTAACCTATCCACAGGTAGATGGCTACCAAAATAGAGGTGCAAGGGTGCAGAGAGGATGGTATGCATGGGGCACCTGGCCCTTACTGGCAGCACAGGTGTGCCAAATAAAGCGCTATATCGGACCTCACGACGCCATAAGACGCGACCAGATAAATTCCATTTTCATTTTTGCAGCGGGGTGCATGTACCGTATCCCATTTGACATTAAGTTTTTTGGGCTGGCAGAGGGAATCCGGCATGTTTAGCGCCTGAAACATAGTGCAATATAGCGTTGTATCGCTAAGTAGCGTTATAGATTTGTTCGTGCAACGTCATACGCCAGCACCTATGCATGTGTGTGTGCGCGTGCGCACGAGCCTGTGTGGGGATGTGCATGTGTTGTACATGGGTCGTGGCACCCACCTGTCATTGATGTACATGTTGCAGGCACGTGCTTGTGTGGCCATGTTGATGGTGGACACCCATGCGTCTCTGAGGAACCGATCTGGACTGTACAGGGTCAAAGTCTCTCCTCCGTCCGACTTGATGGTGAACCCAAACATCATGTTGCCATCGCCCTGTGAATACCACAGCACAAGCACAGCGCTGCATTGGTCACTTGACCCCACAACTGCAGTGGCCTGCACCGCAGCTGACACGTGCTTTGTGTGCAACTGCATGAGATCTGAGATGCATCTGTCTGGATCACGTTTGCCGGCGCACGCATCAAGCAGGGAACTCGTCCATGCCCTTCATGCAGCCCAGAATCGCAAGACAACCATGATCCAGACACTGCCTGGAATTGTTACCCCCGTACTGAACGTGTTCTTTGTAGGAAGCATGGACAATTGCACACTTTAAGTCATCAAGAACTCTTATCCATGGGTGTGCGTTGTGTTTTTAATTGGTATGCTTCATCCGCACCTTGGACACAACCTTGGTCTCGGGCCATGCCTGCTCAGGCAACCCACCACTAAAGACAGGTTTGCTCAGCGTTAAGCCCTGCAAAACGTGCGCATAAGCGTGCTGAGCACAAATTGCTTACGGTCGTCCCCACCACTGGGTCACCCCATTCCTATGCAAAAGTGGTCAGCAAGCTCGCAACACCATATCTCGGCACACACCCCACCGCTTTGGATGATTTTTTTATTGTTGGCCTGCGCTTGTTTGTGCCGTCGCGCTCA
>LKMJ01005435.1_pt1 | contig 12002 bp, 17 predicted proteins | sample 643391 | NCBI WGS metagenome assembly LKMJ01 (sample SAMN04112250, study PRJNA286221) | soda lake metagenome | biome: soda lake; feature: Kulunda Steppe; material: water; isolation source: sample PL-Br10 brine of Picturesque Lake | place: Russia: Kulunda steppe | collected 2010-07
GAGAGAGAGAGAGAGAGAGAGAGAGAGAGAGAGAGAGAGAGAGTGAGAGAGAGAGAGAGCATGTTACATTTGGAGGTTTGGAGGTTTTGAAACGATGGTTTTGTTTTTTAAAGTGCGGATTGCCCATTAGAAATCCTGTCAACATAAGGTTACGATGGGTTTAGACCTTCAGCCAGATAGGTTTACTGTTGGGCTTGCTGGGCACTGTCTCTATGAACTATGCAGTCCAGCACTTTTTGCAAGAAGCACTATCTGCATGCACAATCTTCCTGAGCAAGACACAATTCCCACATAATAAAGGGGGAGTCGAAAAGCTTGGCAGCAGTGCGGAACTAATAAAACTGCAAAGGCTGCTGTCCACACTATTGCAACACAGCCCAGTTAGGTGTGGTTCTTTTTACACCAATTCACATATGAGCAGTTTGAAGGAGGCTGTCAAACTCTCTGCCCTTCATGAATACTTTGCCCCAGACCTGGCAAGCATACATACTGGCAGGAGTAGCCTAGCATTTTGACAAGCAGAGGAGAGCATGCGGCCTGTCCATAAAATGGTGCTCCCGCACAAATTGCTTAATTCTGTGACATCTAGCGTGAGTCCTACAGAAACATGGGGCATCGAGTCACACGACAGGACCATAGGCGGCCCCCTCACGTGCTTACAAGTTTACAAGTTTACAAGTTTAAGTTTGACCTTCAGCCAGGTAGTTAGTGTTACCCCTCACGTGCTTAGTTTTTAGCCTAAGGACCCCCAAAGCTTGATGCCTCCCGCTGCCACCGGGTCGAGCAAGATGTGCGCACTGTGCAATAGATGAACTCAGCAGCTTAGGGCCACCCTACATGCACCATAGGGCTGCACAGGTGAAGCAGGGACGCGGTTGCCTGCCAGCCCATGCGGCAGCCAGAAAGGCCATATTCCACGCCCCCTGCAAGTGGGTTTGGGGAGAACAAGGGTAATACAGGATGTCGCGCCCATGCAGGACTGCCCTGCCAGGCTTTCTAGAAATGCCAGGCCGTTTTGTTTTGCCGGTGTTTTTGCTGGAATGGGGCACGCAAGGAAGCAGGCTAAAGTAATTCAACAAAGCCTACCCCAGGAACAATGCTTTCTGGCAGGGCACGCGTACCTTCCATGCCCAGACACCAGCTGATGGGAAGGACCGACCAAAGAACCGGCCTCATGGTGGCTCAGGCCCTTGGGACCTGCTAGGGAGCTGGATGCCCACCTGCACGTCCCTGTCCACCGTCCAATAGCGCTTCTGCGGACGCGCACTACCAGGCTTGCATCGGCTCCTTGTTGAGCACTGCGTGCACAGTCGCACCCTGCAGGCAAATGCGTGAGAAGACCCATATTCATGCACGCCCCCCACCTAACAGTCACAAATGAGGGCACAAGCACCTAAAGCTTGTGCCCAATGCTCCAGTTAAGAGCAGAGATCATGCTGCTTGCCTTGGCAATACCTCTTTTTCTTGCTGCATGTGCTTCTACTGCTCAGCCTGACATATCAACGTATAAAAATCCAGATCTGAAGCAAACAAGCAGGCCACTTCCCTGTGTTTTGGACATCCGTCAAATTAGCCAGCAGGCCTGAAAAACCCGTCTGGCTGATTGCCGCTGACATATCTCTAGATTGCTTGTGCACAAGTTAAGTGCATGCACGCAAGAGTTTGGGGATGCAGACATACCTCCCGCTGGGGCCGCTTCTCAGACATGCAGGGTCGGTCACCGCCCCACAGCGGAAGCAGCATCGCGTGGTGTGGTGCTTGCTGAGCCACACAACAGTCACGCGGTGCTGTCCACAGCCTGCAGAGCCACTCTGAGCATGCATATATGTTGCAGCTAGGAAGTGAGTGTGTGTTTACAAGTACACCTGTATGTACCTGCAAGTGCATGCTTGCATTTGTACGTGCATGTGTGTGTGTGTAAATGTGCGCGCGCATGTGCATGTGCGTGTGTGCATGAGTGTGTGGGCGCATGTGCTCTTCAGGATGTGTCAGTGTGCGCACGCGTACAAACCTTAAGGTCGAGAGCTGGTTTATGAACGAAGCTGATGTGAGGTCCACTCTGCATGCATAAGGCAACAACACACACGATACATCGTGCACGCAAGCCACTTATCAGGTATTGCTAAAGTGTGCGACACAATCAATCAAAACTGACAGAGGCAAGAAAACAAACAAACTTGCACGAGATCAGCCCCGCGCATCAAGTGATGTGACAGCGCCACGACGTACAGCGGCACAACACAACTCACCCGCACTGCCCTCAACAGGGCATCTTCGTACTTTTTTAAGGGGCTTGAGCCCACACCCCTTATGGTGCCACTGGAGGGCAAAGGCCTGCCAAACAGCAGCATAAGGACGCAACGTGTCAAGTACCACCCTCAGACCTGGCACCGCCACAGCTGGCGTGAGCCTGCCTGCCATGCCAGCCCCTTTTGAGGAGTATGAGAGCCGGGCTGTTTGAACCTCTGAAAGGCGTGCAGAGCGCATTGCTCATGTGTGTGGTACTGGCCGTTCATGCATGCACAAAACTCACTCAGCATGACAAAGGCAGCGCTTGTCCCGCGGAACGCCATGGCTAGGCACACCCACCCAATGGCGATGACGATTGGCGTGGCTGCGCTAGTCTCTTGGACAACCAGGCGGAGCATCTTTCCAACTGCCCGATCCAGCGACCCGCGCGACCGCTCCAACGCCACCTGCCATTGCATGGCCCTCTCGGAGTCCCATGCAAGGCTGGCAAGTAGTTGGCAGTGCGTGGCCAGGAGGTGAAGGTACGCATACCTCTCCTTGCTACTGTTCGAGCGCCGCCCTGCGCAGCAGACCGGGAGCAAGCACCTCTGGACCCTGGCCATGGCGCACGGATAGGCTGCTGCTGGTTGCGCTTCTAGGGACACAGGGACACACAGAAGTATGAGAGAGAGAGAGAGAGAGAGAGAGAGAGAGAGAGAGAGAGAGAGAGCCAGCAGCAGCAGCAGCAGCTGTAGCAGCAGGGGGGGAAGCAACAACAACAACAGCAGCCACAGCAGCAAGGGGGTGGAGCAATAGCAGCAGCTGCGGGGGGAAGGAGGAACAACAACAACGGCAGCAGCAACAGCAGCAGCAGCAGCAGCAGTAGCAGTAGCAGCAGCAGCAAAGACACCTTAAGGTGACAGCAACGACACAACCAAACGGAAGGCGACCTGGAGTCCCCCAGCAAAGGACCATGGAGATCTGTCAGGTTCGGACAAGCGCCAAGACCGGGCGTGTGGGCTGTCACGCAAACGTGCAAGCGCTCTGGCAGCTAGTTGGCTGAAGTAGCTGGTTAGCAAGCCTTGCTCTAAGTGATCTGTGCAGAAGTAGCTTCCTAAGTCCTGAACTCGCCTTTGCAAATTTGTCGTCTCGCCTCGCATGAAGAACCTGGTTCACGTGAATTTGCCCATTTGAGCACCTCCTGGTTTGTTTCTGATGTTTTGCTTTTCACCAAAACCTCTGGCTTTCAAACACTACCTTCTTTCTGATATTCACGCCTTTCTTGTTTTGGTTCTGATTGCAAGCCTTGTAAGGCTTCAGCCCAGCCACCCTCGTTCGGCAGATACAGCTATGCAACCTTACCAAGGGATGCAAAAGCTCACAAATCTCGGCCAGCAACTCGGGCAGCGCTGGCATTAGCGCAATGCGAGCCAGTTCCTCCTCCCTGGTCTGCTGGAAGCGGCTCTCCGCTGCTCTCTGCTGCCGGCTGTAGGCTGTCAGCTGGCTGCCACCGCACCGGAGCTCCTTCCTACTGCCATGCATCTGCACTCTAGGACGAGGCAACGGACAAGCTGGAGTGGGTTCATGAGCTGTCCTTAGCAACCAGCACTTGAGGTATTTGGTATGCACCAGCCCAGAGGCATCACAGGTGCACGTGCATGTCTGTGCAGTCCAGTGCCTCAAAAGCAGGTGGCACAGGATGCGGTTCACAAGGGACGGTCAAGTAGGGCGGAAACTGGCAGCAGATGGCGCCTCCTGCCTGACCTGTGTGTGAGCCCCACCGACAGCCACAGTGACACGCAGGCTGGCATTCAAACATGCATTCATACTTCCACGTATGTGTGTGTACTTGTTTGTGCACCTGTACGGCATTTTTGCATGCAAATGCGTTTTTTGTGCGTCCTGTGACTATGGGTGTTTGTGTGTATGTGTGCACGTGGTCACCTAAGGAGGGTGGGCACAACACACTCGGTGGGGGGAGCGAGGCTTGAGTGCAACCACATGTATTAAAGCCAGCACGTAGGAGGCGCGCTGCCACTAGGGTGGCCCACTTCCCAATGGACGTGCACCTCCCTGGGAGGGAGCTAGAGTTAGAGGAAAGCCCATCATTTTACTGCCCCACAACCTCCATACACAGCGGCTGCACCAAGCACGCCCACGACGGCGTAGGTGGCAGGCAAAAAGCAGGCTTTTCGTGACCACCAGATCACCTCCAACTACCTTACCAACCATCAGGCTCAGGCTTTGGGCTGGACTGAGGATTGGCTGCTTCATTAACCATGATCATTCCCCAGCCAGCCCATTAAAGCCTTTCTCTATAGCGTTCAAACCTACTTGTATGCCTCACACGCAATCCGCCTGGCCATGGCGAGCGACCAGGTCAAACAATGCCTGATTGAGCCCTGCACATTTTGCGTGTAGGGATTATGAACATGCCATCTGTATATGCGCACGAACTAAGTCCTTCCCAGCGAATTCAGCGCATGCCCAGTACAAGTAATGCATGCGCCTTGATGTCCACGCAATTTCAGCACACGGATCATGAATCAAATTCTGGTTGAGCTTGAAGCGTAAGCTTGATGATTGCTTACCTAATTAGGTGCAGCTTGTTGCTGGTGATCTGGTGATGAAGGAAATCGGGGTTTTGTTCAGCAATGTGTGAGGGTGACGGGACATACAAGATCTGGATGAAGGTCATGAGGATGTTAATATAAACTTATATATATAGTTTGTGCATTAGATGTCTTCGGAAATCTAGCATGAGAGTGCAGGTGGAGAAAAGCAACACGTGTAATAGATTTTTTTGCAACGAGTCATCATGGCATCAAGGCTAGCATTGGTAGGGGTGGCGATCTTGTTAAGTAATGTGTGTGTGTGTGTGTGCGCGCGCGCGCGTGTGTGCACATACATGTATGTATACATATATATATGTACGTACATATATGTGCGTGTGTGCGCACGCGTGCGAGTGCTCACGTGAGAGCCGATGGACTTTTCATAATTGAGTTGAATATGATGCTGCATCCAAACTAACGAGGTCGTCTATGCAGAAGGGCTGGTCTCCCTCTGGCATGTTTAAAGCATGCAGCAATTTGAACTGGGTGGGATCGAGGGACCAGGCCAAGCTAGAGGCACTTAAGTAAGCTTCAGACACGATTCAAGGAAATACACCATATGAATCATGTACGCCATGCCTATGTAGCGCAGCACCGGAGGAATTTGAACGGCCCTGCATCCCCCCAACCCCTCGCGCCTTGCCTTAATACAAGCCTATATATACTATAAATATTCGAATGCCTCTCTGGCAGCCGCGCGCCACCCCTGGTCAAAACTTTGTGCAGCCTCACGCCCCGTTGTGACCATACAGACGTCACCAGGCGTTATAGAAGGATATTTGAGCCTGATTGCAAAGGGGAAAGGTTGACAAAAAAATTTATTGACCTAGGAGCGGGATCTCTTCGCTGACCATTAACATAATTATTATACATTCAGGCAAATGGTACGACTGCTCTGGCACGTCGAGGACGGGCTTGGTGCCTTTATCACCCAGAACGGGTCCGTCATCGACCCTGTAACCGGTGTGACGCATGCTACGGCTGAAATTGAGGTAAGCTTTTCCCCTGCACTCTTACACGAGGTCCGGGTTTTTTACTTGGCGCGTCTTGTACAACTGACAATAAACTCTCATGGTTGCTGATAATGCCTGTAGCTGGCAGGCCAGACCATCACCTTGGAGGCATGCTTCTCTTTGCCTCCCCATTACTTGAGGGATGGCTCTGTAAGTGCCGAGCAGGAGGCGAGGCGTCTAGCTTGACGCGCTGCATGTGATACAGATTAAGTATACTTCCCTCAGTTGTTGTTAAGAGATAGACGATGTCGCTGCGTATCTTGTGCATCCTTTGTAGGCGGTATCGCTGTGTGTCATGCGCGCATGTGATGCACAGATGTACCCCTTGAAGGGGTAATGCAATGATGTGCGCTGTTGGGATGACGTAGCTCAACCTCTGATTCCATGCAGACTCGTGATGTGGGCGTTGTCCTGGCCCACGGGTCACAGGCTTCCACTTGGAAAGGCAAGACCATGACGCAGCTTGCGACCTCTTTGGCAGCTGCAGGTGAGCATGTGCCCTCTGTGCCTTTGCCCTTGCTCACAAATGCATGCTCCCACTGGGTGTTGGTGTTGGTAGGTTTATGTCTACAAAGCCATGCATGAGCTGTAACTGCTGTGCCTACATCTCTTTGACAGGTTGAGACTCATAACCATGAGACCCGACCAAATTCCGGGGTGGCTGACACCTTCTGTGGACTGACGCTTGCAGGTTACTTAACAGTGCGCTACTTTTGCCCCGGCAAGGAGCAGCGGCGCCTGCGCATTTTTGAAAAAACCCTGGACGCTGCCGCCACTTCACCTTTTGCACGTGGTGTTTCACGCTGGGTCATCGGTGGCATAGGTGGGTCAGCTGCACGACCTGGTTGACCTTGGCTAGCGCTGGGCAGGCCAGGCCAGGGAAAACTGCAATGTCTTCTGGAGGGAGGTGATACCATCACATGGGCCGAAGATCAGCAGTTTGTGGCCCGAAAAGTCACAAATTTTCTCAATTTCTTCCTTGATGTAACATGAATCTAGGAGTAAACGTGTGGAAGTGCCAGCTCGTGCGCATGCATATGCTGTTGCTGGTGCTGAAGGTGCTTCTGCTGATCATTGTCATCGTTATCTTCATGGTGGCTGCAGGCAGTGGGGGTCGTGTGGCAGCCAACGTAGGAGGGAAATGCCGCCTCAACAACATCGCTGCCTATGCATTCCTGGGCTACCCTCTGATGGTAAGACCCTCCTGCGAGCCTGCTAGCTGCTGCCTGGAAGCCATTCCTAGTTAATAGCATGACGATTCAAATCCTGCACCCTGCATGGTGGGTATTGTGCGGTCACCCTTTCTCTCTCTCTCTTTCTCCTTCTCTCTCTGTCTCTCTGTGCGCATTAGCCTGCGCATGAGCGAATGCCCCAATGAATCATTCAGGTGCGGCAAATCACAGACTTGCTGTGCCTTAATGTCAAGCCCAGGCCATGCCTGTGCACATGATGGGTGTATGAGCAAGGTTGTGTGTATATGCACGCTCTAGCTCGCTTCCGGCTCCTGCCACCAGCTGCCGAGCCTCATGTACTGGTGGGTGGGCACAGGGAGGGATTTCCTAGTACCCGGATCCTGGGCCCTGAGCCCTGTCTCCCATGGCGGCCTGCCTTGCAGGAGCCCCACAACGTGTTCAAAGGCCCTACAGCGCCGGACTCCATCAACCACCTCACCAAGCTCAACGCGCCCATCCTGTTCATCCAAGTAAGCAAGCGCGGCACGCGCATGCGGATGCGCACACACTTACATACTTACGCCCATGCGCACGGCCTGCCCAACACGCAGCCCTTGCACCAGCAGCGGCCCCTGCCTGTGTCGTGCGCCCTTGGATTCCACCTGGAGCTCCTCGCCAGAGTATTCCTCTGTGCCATCCATGCCCAGGAAGTCCGGGGGCCGGGCTCGCGCGCCCACCTGGCCGGGCACGCAACCAGCAGAGCTTGAACATCATCGCAAACCCTTTTTAATGAAAACGCCCGTGCCACGCTCCCATAAGCAAACCTCTTCCGCGCCAGTGCTGGCCGTGCTCATGCACCTACCACCTCATCCACCCACCTCAGTTCCTTAACACAGGCCTCCGCTCTGTCCCACGGGGCATCAAGTGGGTGCCTACCAGCGCACATCGCTGTGGTGCTGGGTGACTGGATGTTGTTGTGTCCATCGTGAGAAGGCCGTGTTTGCTGTGCTTGCTGCGCATTGTCGCTGCACCTGCTGTGCTCGCACATGCTGCGCTGGCATCCACCCCCCCCCTCCTTGTGTCGACCACTGCCCACTTCTCCTGCGCTCTGCATCTTCCCTGTCTACCCGCTCGCTGTCCGCGCTGATGTGTTTGCCTGTGAGTGCAGAACTCGCTGGGAGCACACTGCCCTGCACTGTTGGCATCCGCGTTTGGGCAGGTTTGGGCCGCTCATACATGAATGGCGCTCATTCAAAAGGGCCTGCAAGCAACTAAGTCGGGGCAACACGCCCCACCCCCCCTCCACACTTGGTGTGGGAATTCACACGGTATACCCAAATACGGCAGCACCCTCGGCACAGGCGCCCGCAATTGTGCCACGGGGTCTTTTGAGGGGATGCCTGCTAGCGCCGTGCTGACCCATGCGGCCCCCTGCGCTCTCCTGTTGCCTGCTGTGCACGCGTAGCCTGACCGAGACCCCTTGGGCAGTGCGGAAGGCGTGGTGGGCGTGCTGGACCGCATGCCCTCCTGGGACGTTCGCATGGTGGAGGTGCAGGTGGGGGAAGAGTTGGGTGCCTTGCACTTTTGGGTAGGGTGTGCTCAGAGTGCAACGTAGCAGAGGTGATGGGGTTGCTGGTGTTGGCATGGGCATAGGATGGATGGGCGTATGGTGGAGGTGCAAGAAGGGGGGCTGGTAGCTGCTTGCATGTGCTGGGCGGCACAGCAGGCAGTGCAAGTGAGCAAGGGCAGGCAGGTGTGCAGGCGCAGGTGGGAGCAGTTGGGCGCCTGCTTGCGCATGCGCTGGAGAGCGCTGGAGAGCGCTCTGCCCATGAGCGCGCAGGGTGGGAATTGTGGTGCTGAGGTGCCACATTGCACTCTGAGCTGTTGCACAATTGTTGCACTCCCCCACGAGTGCTGCCCTGTGAAGAGCATGGTGCCTGTTCGACGTATGTCTCTCTCAGGGCACAGATGGGGCTTTCAGGTCGCCAGACGTGCCACACCCGCTGCCCGAGACGCGGACTAAGCTCGTGAACACCATGTTAGACTTCGTGTCCTGCTTGCAGGAGTTCAGGTGCGCGTGTGTGTGGGTGCGTGAGTGCATGTGCAGGTGAGAGTGTGCACGTGTGTGCATGTGCATGCTTGCGAGCGTGCGAGGTGGCGGTTGGGTGAGTGACTTGCCCTGAGGAAAGGGCTGCAGGCAGATAGCGGAAGAATGCAGTCGCCTTCGCCTTTCAGTTGCCATCAAAGCCCCAACCCTCTGCCTCTTGGCTTGACCAACTCAGCCCAGCCCACGTTGGCTTGCCTGCTTGCTTGCTTGCTTGCATGCACCCCTCCCCCTCCTCCTGGTTGCATGCTGGCTGCCTCCTGCTGCACACGCCCTGCCTGCCTTGTTGGCCCCGGTGCGTGCAGGCTGCCCACCTGCACCTCCCTCCCCCGCATCAAGTCCATGCCCACGCCTCCGCAGCACCATGAAGCCGAGCGCGGCTGGAAAGCTGCGCAGGAGCAGCGCATGCGTGTGATCAAGCAGCAGCTACAGCAAGAGGTGCAGATGCAGATGGACCGCGACAAGCGCACAGGGTGGGTGCAAACGTGTGGGACGCGTTCATTTGGGTCAGGGCTTGTGCTGCATACACGCGCGCCGTGCCCTCAGAGCATTCAACAGGCCCTGTGGAAAAACGATGGTCCGTGCTTGTGCCTCAAACGGGCTGGCGTTTCCAGCCTGTGGCCTCTGACTTGGAGGCTGGCTTGCAGCCGCTCTTGCAGCTGTTGTCAGCTGTGGTGCACACACATGGCACCACTTGCAGCTGATCCATGCTCACAGTGGGGCAATGCTGGCAGCTGTGGTGCACGCACCAGCCAAGGTACTAAACGCCACAGAAAGCAGCAGGTTTGAGAGTCTGCATGCGTCCAGTGCACCCCCTAAGTTTACCCCGCCTGCCGTCTGCCTTCCATGACGCTCGTCCCCTAGTCAGAGTCGTGGACTTCAGTGCACTCATGTTATTTCATTGGTTTAAGATCCGAGGCTGTCTATTGCAGTCTGCAGTGGGGCCCTAGCTAATTTGTTAGCTACACTAGTGAACCTCTCCTCAAGGCATACTGCCAGCTTCCAGGTCGGTGCAGACTTGTGACTCTTTTGTTTCATTGATCATGCAGGCAGCCCACAAGCGCAGCAGGCCAAAGTGGAACCAGCGGGCATCCACCGCGGCCTGAGCCGCAGAAGTCAAGTTGTGCAGGAGCAGGGGCAGCTCCAGTGCAGGATCCACTGGACAGCGCTGGTGGTGCAGAGCCAGGTGATGCTGCGCAACAAGCGCCAGGGCAGAGTGGACTTGCAGCTGGGCAGCAAGGGCAGCAAAACGAGGACCAAGATGCAAGCAAACGGCAACGGCTGCAATGACACCCTCTACCCTTAGCTCTTTATGTGTACTATTATTCATCCTATTTTGCCGCAATTGGTGGCTTGTAACTGCACCCCTGGGAAAATGCTTAGTTAATGTGGTAGGCATTGAAGGCCAGGCCACTTACTCCGCAAGTACTGCCAGCACAGTATTCTTGCTGCATCTGCTTGCTTGGATCACAGCTTGGATTACAAAGATTACAGGGATAAGGCCTTCAGTCAAGAAGTGTGACTGCCAGCCTGCTCATAGAATGCAAGTTAGTGATTCATGATGGCAAATGGCATGATGGCAACTTCTATATATAGAAGTTTATAGCCATTTTCAATTCAAAACGCAAACACATTGAGAGATGCCAGCTTGACCTTACATAGGTAGGTTCATTCCTAGTGACGATGACTTGTTCACTGCTTGTGTCTAGTAGACAAGACTGTTGCAACAACTTGCGCCCTCTTGATGTGATTCCTAGTACGGAGGTGTAGAATCTGCCGTATTAATTACTGCCAACATGGGCATGCCAGGAACATAGGAGTAGAGGTAACATATACATGGTAAGGAGGTGACCATCATGATGACATGGAAACGAAGCTTACATTAACACTCCGAGGAGTCCTTACCATGGAAAGTGTAAGGGTATGATCATTGCAACAGGAAGTTGCAACTGCTAACCGGTGCCAGCCGCAAGGGGCCAAAAGGGTTGGGGTGCAAGTCTACTGCTCTTTCAAAGGAGTAGGAAGGTGCCAAAGTGGCATCCACCACCAGAATCGGTCGGACCTGGCAAGCCAGGTCTGTCAGATCGTTCCAGAAAGTGACCCCATCCAAGTCCTGAGTCAAACAATGGCCTCTGCAACATGTTTAACGACTCGGCATAATTGAATATCGGATATTCAATTATAAGCTAAGCTTACATAGCTGTATCCACTGAAGCTTACATAGCTGTATCCACTGAAGCTTACATAGCTGTATCCACTGAAGCTTACATAGCTGTATCCACTGAAGCTAAGCTTACATAGCAGTATTCACTGAACGAGAGCAGCTCAGATGAAGCCAAATAGGCCTGTAACCTGAACCTAAATATAAGAAAATGAAAAAGAGAAAAAAATCATGTCAAGATCTAGAAAGTTTAGAGAGGTTTGCGATAAAACTAGTTATTTGGATACTGCAGCTGAGGCAGCACGATGTCCATTAACAGCTGTGTGTAATTAATCACAAACCGTTGCAAACGCACCATTGCAGCTGGCAATTCCCGCATCAGACAGTTAAAAGAGTAGCATGACCTCACCAACAATTTTCTCGCTAACATGTTAAACGTACGCAATTCCTGCTACTAGTACTTGAAATGCATGCCAGGTTTGATGCACGCCCTTTTTACAATAGGGTAAAAAGAAAAGGTCCTCGTATCATAGGTAAGGTAAAGTCTAAGCAATAATAAGTCCCCAGGCCTCGACGGAGAAGTGAATGAAGTACTCACAATGCTGCCACCTATTTTCAGCCAAACTATACACAAGCTTTTTACAATAATGTGGGCTACTGGCTACACCCCGGTAACCTGGAAAACAAGCGAAACAGTCCTCATAGACA